>SAMEA5043655__coassemble_9_pt1 | contig 104199 bp, 92 predicted proteins | sample SAMEA5043655__metabat2_low_PE_001 | metagenome-assembled genome bin SAMEA5043655 (sample SAMEA5043655) | Gadus morhua
AGTACTTGCATGACATGCAAGGTGTCACTGGTTCGAGTCCAGTAGCGAGCACCATTTTAAAATAAATGGCTTAACAGCGGTTTATAGCAGTACAATTTGCTCGCTTAGCTCAGTTGGTTAGAGTACTTGCATGACATGCAAGGTGTCACTGGTTCGAGTCCAGTAGCGAGCACCATCTTTTAGATACAACCAAGCCTGCTTTTTAGCAGGCTTTTTTGTGTCTGGATCATAGCAATTGCAATCAATAACACTGGTTAGCGACAACCGATTGGTAATTAGGTAATATTTATATCAATTATAATAATTGACGATATAACAATGAAAATTACTGTTGATGGTGGCTCGTTTAAAGTATCAATTGATACTGAATTTGAAGGCTTACTCACTGAAGCTACTGCGGTTTTTGATGAAACCTTAGTGCAAGCTAAATCAAACGATAAAGCTATTTTACGCTTTCTACAAATCATCCTTGAACACCGCGATAGCAATGATGCGATTGGCTATGCTGTACTCGGTTTACTTGGCTGGTATAACGCTGCCATTAATCCAGTAACAGACAAAGACATTGAATTAAACTTACCTAAAATCATTCCGCATTTGCTCAATCCAAGTGGTGATACTAACGCCACCAGCGACAATGACGCGACGACATTCAAACATTAATTTACGTTTAAATGTATAACAAAGTCAAAAAGCCACTCATCAAGAGTGGCTTATATAGTGAGATTCGGTTATTGATTAAGATTTTTTATGTACAAACCATAACCGTTTCCAATAGACACCTAGATTCCACTGTCTTATTTTCGCCATTACAACATAAGCAATAGGTACAACAAATAACGAGAACACAGTCCCAAGGATTAACCCCCCCACTAACACCAAACCAATATTAATTCGCCCGATAGAGCCAGGGCCAACAGCAAAGGCTAATGGCAATGAACCAATAATCATAGTCAACGAAGTCATCAATATTGGCCTTAAACGTGATTGAGCACTAACAAGTGCAGCATCATATGCATTTAGCCCATGATCCCGTTGCTGTTTATTAGCAAAATCAACCAATAGAATACCGTGTTTAGTTACAAGCCCAACCAATGTTAACAATCCAATTTTAGAGTAAATATTAAGACTCTGACCAAAGGCCGTTAAGGTTAATAATGCCCCGACTAAACACAAGGGCACTGTAAGCATAATAATTAACGGTTCAAAGAAACTTTCAAACTGCACCGCTAAAATTAAAAATACAAAAATCAATGCCATCGCAAACATCAATATCATCCCATGCGAAGAATCTTGTAGATCTTTTACTACGCCATTAAATTGATACTGCTGTCCTTTTTGTAATAAATTGGGAACATGATGATTCACAAATTTCTGCACATCACTGGCACTGTAACTGGGCATTAAATCCGCCGTAATTTCTGCACTATCAAGTCCCATAAAGGTTTTAATATGAGATTCTGCTGTCACTTGCTTAATCGTCACAAACTGCGATAACGGTAACGCTTTTCCTGTTTTTGATACGACATATAACTTATTTAATATCTTAAAATCACCCAGCGATTGTTTATTTACTTGCACTTGAATTGGATAAGTATAACCATCGGCCATTTTTAAATCTGCCGCTTTCACTGATCCTAAAAACGTCGATACAGCACTGGTTACATCAGCATAATCAACATCTGATAACACCACTGCATTTTGATCAATTTTCAAATCAAACCGCAATAAATCACGATGGGTTGAATTACTGACATTTGAAACACCCGCATAATTACTGAGTGCTTTCTCAACCTTCGCTGCTGTATCACTTAATGCTAGGGTGTTTTTATTCAGCGTTGTTAATTCAAGCACTAATCCGGCAGGTAAATTTAAATTGTCCGCTGAACGGACAGACATTGATATACCATAAGCCGACACCGTTGATTTTGCTTTCTGCATTAAACGGCTAATAATTTGCTCAATATTTTGTTTACGCTCATTCCATGGCATTAATATCAAATGATTTTCTGGGGTTGATTCAATATAAGCCATATTTGCCGCAATAGCAGGATCGCCATTAAAAACACTATTTAACTGAGCATTATTTTGAAGATGATAAGGTCGCCCTACCCCTGATGGTGATTTAGTCGATACTGAAATAAAGCCAGTATCTTCAATTGGTAATAACGTTTTAGGCATCCACCATACTGCAACCGTTGACGCACTAATAAGTAATATCGCGATAACAACTAACCACTTTTTCTTGATAAAAACAAACTTCAACAATTGTAAGTACTTAGCTGTTAACTGATCAACTTTACCCTCGACCCACACAAACCAAGCGGGTGGATGAGCGACTGGCTTTAATAGATAAGCACTCATCATTGGTGACAATGTTAGCGCTATAACACCTGAAATAAGAACGGCGGCTGCAAGCGTAAAAGCAAATTGATGAAATAAATCTGCGGTTAGTCCTGACATAAAACCAATGGGACAATAAACCGTTGCCAGAGTTAATGTCATTGCAATAACAGGGGCGACAATTTCTTTACTGCTTTCTATGGCAGCCTCTAAGGGTTGTTTCCCTTGCTCTATATGCCGAAAACAGTTTTCAACCACCACGATAGCATCATCAACGACCAAACCGATAGCAAGAATTATCGCCAGAATCGTTAATACATTAATACTAAAGCCTAACGCCGCCATTACTGCGAATACACCAATAATACACACAGGGATAGTAATCAACGGAATAAGCGCAAATCGTATGGAGCCTAAAAACAGTACAACCACCGCTGCAACTAATACAATTGCTTCAATTAAGGTTTTAAAGCCTTCATCAATCGATGCCTTAATAAAATCTGCTTGGTTATAAACCATTTTCATTTCAATGGAACTAGGGATATTCATCGATGCCATTGCCGCTTTAACGCGCTGAGCGACCACAACGGGGTTCTCACTTTTAAGCGGTAACGTCTGAATCGACATCCCTAATTGACCATTAATATGTAATATTGAAGGCGTTAAACTCGCATCGTCTTTAACAACATTCGCAACATCACCAACACGGACAATATTGCCATTATCATATCGAATCACTAAATTACGCACATCATCAACACTGCTCACTGAACTCACAGGGTTAATCGAGAAATCACGAACTTGACCTTGAATCGTTCCAGCGGTGAAAGTGGCATTATATTTACTTAATGTACTCACCACATTGGTTGCTGTAATACCAAGTGCCATCATCTTTTCAGGATCAAGCCAAACATGAATCGCTTGACTACTACCACCATAGGGTCCCCAAACACCGCCAACTCCCGGTATGTGACTAAACTGAGGAATAAGTTGTTGGCTAATAAGCTCATACATTTGCTGCTTGGTTATCTTTCCTTTTGCAACAAAGGTAATAATATTACTTGGCAGCGCATTTTCTGAAGAGTCATCAGTCACGGTAGGTTTATCAACCATACTTGGTGGAAAGTTATTAATTGATTCAACTTTACTGCGCAAGTTATTCATCAAGCTGGCATATTTCACATCAGATACATTATCTTTAAAAAATACTTTTAATGAACATGTTCCTTGTTGGCAATCAGTGTTCATATTTTTAACAGATTCAAGCCCCGTCGCTGCAGAAATAAGTTTATCGGCGACGTTATCAGACATAAATTCAGCACTTGCACCTGAAATATGCGCGGTAACCGTTGCATTCGGAGCGCGGTGATCTGGAAAATATTGCACCGGTAAGGTTTGTAATGCCACTGCGCCCAACAGCACAATCGCAATGCTTAGCACACATGAATAAATCGGATGTTTAATACAAATCTCAGGCAGTTTCATGCTGAGCTCCTTGATTTGAGCTCTCTGTTACTTTTTGCATCGGTTTATTTGAGGACGAAGATAGTTGTGTCGCTTTTTTCACTGAAGATAACGGTAAAGCGGGTGTTGTGGCTGTTTGAAGCTTAACCAAAGAGTCTGGTTTCAGGTTTTGCTGACCTGCAACGACTACTTTATCATTAACATCAACACCTTGTTTAATTACCACATAACCATCATTGGTGTTATCACCGAGAATAACAGGCTGTTGTTTGACCCCTTTACCATCATAAAGCCACACATAACGCTTATCACCATCAACAATGACTGCGGTTTGAGACACAATGGGGTAAGTGATATTTTTAGCCGAATGCTGTGTTACTTTAGCAAACATACCTGGAATGAGTAATTTATCGGTATTTTTGATATTAGCTTGAACATCAATACGGCCTGATTGTGAGTCCACTTCTGGAGCAATGTAATTAACCACACCGGTGAAACGTTTATTTTTATAAGCATCAACAGAAATAGTGACCTGCTGATTAGATGCTGCTTGTGCTAATTCTTGTTGGCTGATCGAATACGCAACTTTCACGGGATCATTTTTAATTAACGACACTACAACATCATCAGCACTAATACGGCTACCGATAGAATATTTGAAATTAGTCAAACGACCATTAAACGGGGCTATTAATTGATAATTAAGTAAATCATCTTTTTTTTGTTGTACATCCACTTGTACTAAGTGTGTTTGTAATTTCTGATTCTCAATATCTTGCTTTGATATTGCATTTGGCTGTTTTTGGATTAACGCTAACATGCGATGTAATTTAGAACGTTCAATTGCATATTGTGTTTCAGATTTTTGCAGTTCTGCTTTGGGTTGCGTACTATCAAGTTTCGCTATAACCTCTCCTTTATGGACATAAGCACCATCAGAAAAACATTTTGTTATTAATTTTTCGGATGCGCTAAACGTTAACGCTGTAGAATCCACTGCGGTTATTTTACCGACTTCCTGAAAGTCTTGGTTGAAGGTTCTATTTTTTATGTTTTGAATTTTAATTGGAATTGATAACGTTGTAGCGGGTTCATTCGCCAACGAAGATAATGTTGTAAACATCATTGGGAAAGCCAATATACCGATTAAAATTCTGCTCTTATACTCCATAATAGTACTCTACTTCATATAAATTATACTCCTACAGTATCAACATTGGCTCATTGTTCGTTAAAATAGTGTCAACATATAAAAGCTATTTATACCTAGCATAACAAATAGCTTCCTTATAAATGCATTTGCTTATCCTAAAAATACCATAAAAAAAGCGATGAACACTCACCGCTTTCACTTGTTTCATTAATGATATTTATTCAGTTATAACAAACAACCTAAGCATTCATCCAATAAGAGCTATGACTATATAAGCCAAAGACCTCCTTCAGTAGACTACTAGCATAACGAGGTATAGCCACTCAATTAACTTAACGTAATACGCTTATAATTTTTCAATGTATCACTTTCAGAACTTTTAAACGTTTTACCTTCACTCTGAATAAAGTACACCGGTAAATTCTGCTCATTCGCGACAATTTTACCTTCCACCGGCCCTAAACATAGCATCGAGGTTGCCCAAGCATCACTAACAATTGGATTATGACCAAATACAGACGCTGACACTAAATCATGAGTAACAGGTGCGCCCGTTCTAGTATCTAAAATATGAGAATAGTCTTTTGCGCCGTCTTTAAAATTATGATGATAAGTGCCAGAGGTATTTAATGACACGCCATCTTCCGCATTAATATTAACAATCGTATAAGGTCGAATGCCGTCTTTTAACGCGATAGGTTGTTCAATGGCAACTCGCCACTTTTGTCCTTCTAGTTTGCGGCCTTTAATTTTCATATCGCCGCCAAACTCAACCAAATAATTATTAACGCCATCAGTTTCTAAAATTTTACTTAACTGACTAATCGCATACCCTTCCCCCATTGAGGATAAATCAAGTTGTAACTGAGGAATGGTTTTTCTGATCCGTAAATTCACCGGATCAATTTCAATCTTATCTATCCCAATATCTTTTTTAATCGCCGCTATTTGTTGTGCTGATGGCACATTGAGCGTCTCGCCTTGAAATCCCCACAATTTATACAAAGGTTGAATCGTTGGATCGTAACAACCGTGGCTATCTTTATTTAATTTTTTCGCAAGCGACAGCATATAAATGAAATCTTTAGAGGCTGGTTGCCATGCCGTTGATGTGTTGTGATTAAATTGAGAAATATACGAGTCATTACGATAAGTTGAATATTCTTTATCAATCGCCGCCAGCTTTTTATTAAACTGCTCTGTTACCTTCGCAACAGGTACATCCTGCTTTGACCAATATGTCACGTGATAAGTCGTACCTTCTGCAAAACCAGAAATCTTGTTTAATTTTGGAGCCTGACTACAACCAGATAACAGCACTATAGCTGATAATGATAACGCAGTAACATAGCTTCGCTTTGACAACAACTTTGACGAATGAGTGAACATAAAACGGCCTTACCTCTCTAAATAATGGCCGAAGTCTAACAATTGCAACCAATCAATACCAGAAAGATACCGCTAGAGAATACCTTGTTCTGTTATGGCTTTTTTATCCAATAGAATAATCAGCTGTTTTCTTCTATCTTTAAAACGTCTTAAAACCATCTTATTTCTGTTACTAAACTGTCATTTTTTTGTCATTAACCCCTGTTGTAATTGCTGAAAATTACTTTCATAGCAAAGGTTAAATGTGACTATGTTAATTAAATCTCTAGCAACAATCATGATTTCAGCAACACTTTCATCAACAGCACAATCTGCTGAAATTAAAAATGTCATTTTAATGATTGGTGATGGTATGGGACCACAACAAGTCGGCTTATTAGAAAGCTATGCCAACCTTGCTCCTAATTCTATTTATAATGGCAACAAAACAGCGTTATACAAATTGGCACAGCAAGGCGTCATTGGTGCGTCACTAACCCATCCTAACGATGCTATTGTGGTTGACTCAGCTTGCTCTGCAACGATGTTAGCGACAGGAATTATGACGGGGTCAGAAGTGATCGGCATCGATGCTGATGGTAATAGTGTTGAAACAGTATTAGAAAAAGCAAAACGTATGGGTAAAGCCACAGGGCTAGTCTCAGATACCCGTATGACTCATGCCACCCCTGCCGCTTTTGCCTCTCATCAGCCTCATCGTTCACTTGAAAATGAAATTGCTTCTGATTTATTAGCCGCTAATGTTGATGTTATGCTTTCGGGAGGATTCGGTTATTGGATTCCACAATCCGCTGATAAGACAACTGCTATCTCAGAGCAATTACCTTCATTATCAGCGACAAAAATGTCTTTAAAATCAAAGCGCAAAGATGAACGTAATTTACTCTTAGAAGCCCAACAACAAGGCTATACGCTAGCATTTAACAAAGGCATGCTACAACAATCACAAACGGATAAGTTATTAGGCTTATTTGCCAATTCAGGAATGAATGATGGTATTCAAAACAGTGCCAGTCTCAATGATCCTCAACGTACTCAACCAACATTAAAAGAAATGACAGATAAAGCCCTTAATATTCTATCCAAAGATAAAGATGGCTTTTTCTTAATGGTGGAAGGTGGTCAAATTGATTGGGCAGGACACAGTAATGATGCGGGCACCATGCTCCATGAAATGATTAAATTTGATCAAGCTATTGAATCCGTTTATCAGTGGGCACAGGGGCGTGATGATACGTTAATTATTGTTACTGCAGATCATGAAACAGGATCATTTGGTTTTAGTTATTCAGGTTCTCAATTACCACAACCACAACAACGCAGTGGTGATGCTTTTAAAAATCAAGATTATGCGCCTAATTTTAATTTTGGTGCGTTTACCATACTGGATAACCTTTATAAGCAAAAAATGAGTTATACCAATATGTTAGCGACATTAACTCAATTAAATAAAGACCAACAAACACCACAAAATTTAGCGAATATCATTAATAAAAACAGTGAATTTCCAATTACAGAAGCACAAGCTGCTGCAATATTAAAAGATAAAGTAAATCCTTATCACAAAGATAATCACAGCTATCTATCAGCAACAGATATTCCTGCAATTCACGATTTTGATGCTTTTTATCCTTATAACGATCGCGCTAATCTGATTGCTCGTGCTCAAGCAACCCAACAAAATATTGTTTGGGGTACAGGTACTCACACCCATACTCCTGTTAATGTGTTTGCATGGGGGCCAGCAGCAACTATTTTACCTGTTTCTAAAATCATGCATCACTCACAATTAGGTGAATTTATTAAAAGCCAAGTTAAGTAATATTTTCATTATCACTAAATCACCTCAATGGCCTTGAATCTATCACTGTCATTGAGGTGTTTTTTATTGATAAGATATCTTTTGTAATGATTAATCTAATGTTTTCTTAAATCGTATTGACGCAACAATTAAACCAATAATGGTAAATATAATTAACCATAAGGTATCACGCCACAAATCGACTAAATCCGCCCCTCGCAGCACAATGCCACGAATAATACGTATAAAATGGGTTGTCGGTAATACTTCTGCAATCCACTGTGCGATAACAGGCATACCTTCATAAGGGAACATAAACCCTGACAGTAAAATTGATGGTAACAAAATAAAGATGGTCATTTGCATTGCTTGTAATTGCGTGGTTGCTTTGGTTGAAATCACTAAACCTAACGTTAAGCTCGCTAAAATAAACACCAATGTTCCAAGAAATATTTGTACCAATGAACCATTAATTGGCACATCAAAAATCACGTATCCCAACCCTAGAATAATGATGGATTGAATCACACCAATAAAAATATACGGAATGATTTTGGCAAGCATCAACTCTAATGGCTGAATAGGCGTTGTGATTAATAACTCTAAATTACCTTGCTCACGTTCACGCACAATGGCTACCGAGGTAAATAAAATCATTGTCATGGTTAATATCACACCTAGTAACCCTGGAATAATATTAATTGCAGAACGGCGCTCTGGATTAAAATACAACGTCACTTCAAAATTATTGGGTTGAACTTTACGTTGTGGAATAACTTCTGTTAGCGGCATTTTTTGTAATTGCATAATCGTCGAGCTGATCAATGCATCGGATCCATCAACCAACCATTGCCCTAATACTTGCTGCTTCGCTATTCGTCGTTGAAAGTCAGGCGGAAGCACTAATACTGCTTTCACTTTACCGTTCATAATAGCTTGTTGCCCTTGCTGAGGAGTCGCATAACTGGCTATAACATCAACCACTTGGGTTGCTTTAATTGATTCCACTAGCATACGCCCAGCAGCAGAATGACTCTGATCAACAATGGCAGTAGGAACATTACGCACATTAGTATTAATCGCATAGCCAAACAATAATAATTGAATTAACGGGATCATTACGATCATACCAAAGGTAATACGATCCCGACTAAGTTGGCGTAACTCTTTAATAACAATTGCATTGATCCGCAACAGGCTAGACCATAATCGAGTGATCATTGCCGCCTCTCCCCTGTACAAGTAACAAAAACATCTTCAAGGCTTGGACGACTAATTGTTATTATCGCAGTTGCTAATATTGGTATTTTCGCTTGTAACCAACCGACAGGATCATCAATCTCTTTTGACACTAGTACCCGTAATCTCACTCCAAGTTGAGCGGCAGATCGCACTTGAGGTAATTGTATAATTTGAGCTTTCAATTGACGTAATTGCTGTGTTTCTATTTCGACAACTGTAACCGCCATTGCCATCATAAGTGCATTTGGTGTGCCGTTAACCCGTACTACACCCGCTTCCATAATGGCTAACTCATGGCAACGTTCTGCTTCATCCATATAATGGGTCGTAACTAAAATCGTGGTGCCTTGATCGGACAAATCAAAGAGCTGTTCCCAAAACTCACGTCTATTTTCAGGATCGACGGCAGATGTAGGCTCATCAAGTAGCAATAAATCGGGTTGATGAATCGTTGCCGCCGCTAATGCCAACCGCTGTCGTTGACCACCACTTAATTCACCAGCTCGCCGTTTAGCCCGTTTATCAAGCCCATAAGTGATTAATTGTTGTTGAACCCGTTGTTGTCGTTGTGCTCTTGGGATACCAAAAATCTGTCCCATAAACTCAAGGTTTTCTTGAATGGTCAGATCTTGATATAACGAAAATTTTTGGGTCATATAGCCAATACGTAAGCGTAATTGTTCGGCTTGATGTGGAATATCTAATCCAAGCACATTCACAGTGCCAGTGGTTGGAGTTAATAATCCCGTTAGCATTCTTAATGTGGTCGATTTACCGCAACCATTTGGGCCTAAAAAACCATAAATCGTTCCTTTTGGCACCACTAAATTAAGATTATCGACCGCAATAAAATCCCCAAACTTACGGCTAAGGTTGGTTGCAATAATCGCATTATCGCTCATGTGGCATCTCCACTTGCACTGGAACCCCAGCTGGTAAATCACGACCACTTTCAGGAAAATCGACTTTGGCCAAATACACTAAACGTGCTTTATCACTGCCATTAAGGGTGTAATAAGGCGTAAAAGAAGGCGTAGTTGCTATCCAACGTACTGTGCCTTGATAAGATTGTTTAATGCCATCAGCATGTATGATTAATATATTGCCTGCTTTTATATTGACACGAGAAGGCTCTGGTACATAAATACGCGCATAAGGAATGGTGTGAGTGGTAATAACCGCAATTGTTGCATTAACAGCTACTCTATCACCTACATGATATGGCAGACTTTCAACAATACCGTTACGGGTTGCAATTATTGTATAATCTTGCAAAATTTGTTGTTGTAACGTTACATCAGTAATAGCAGCCACTAACGCTGCTTGAGCTTGTTTAATATCTTCAATACGCTCACCACTGACTATTTTTTTCAAACCATTAATAGCTGTTTGCAGTTCAGCTTGTGCAATATTACGTTGCGTCTGTGCACTATCTCGCTCAGCCGTTGAAACCACCTTTTTAGCAAATAACTGTTTTATTCGTTGGTTGTCATCATTTTTATCTGTGAAATTAGCCTGATATTGTTCAACATTTGCCTCAGCAGCAGCAATATCTTCAGGACGTGCGCCATTGGTTAAACGAAGTAAATAGGCTTGGGCTTGTTGTTGTATTGCTTGTGCTTTAGCAACCCGCGTTTGTTGTTGCTGCGATTGCAGGATTGCGACTACTTCACCTTTTTTAATGGTGCTACCTTCTGCGATAGGTTGCGAGGTGATAATTTCATTCACTGTTGCTGTGAGGGTTATTTGATCACGCTCAATCGTACCGAGTGCTAATGTTCCATGCTGATCATTACAGCCAGACAAAATGATAAATAAGGAAATATAAGTGCAATAACGAGACAATAAGTGTTTCATAGTCAACTCCATTGAACGCAAATAATATCTATTAAAATAACCTTATAATGGCTCTTCTATGGGCAATAACAATCCCCGAGATAACGTTTAAATTACACGCAAATAAACGTATAAAAACGCCTCGGTAGCATTAATACTTGGTCGCCCACTGCATCGTTTATCCATTACGATGCCTATCCATACTCCGTATAATTAATCATTTATTTAATCATATGGCCTGTACTGTTTACTTTGTGAGCAAATAATTACTCAGATAAATAAAAATGATTAATTACTCATTTTACTATGATGATTTAAACAACATGCATTATCAATATTAACCGTTAATACCATATTTAAATTCCATCAAAATAATAACTAAATTCTCTTATAATTCTTTACGTTAGAGTACTGACATTCTCATTTTTAATCAGAAAATATAATAAAAATACCTATCATTTACTATACTGAGTCCTTATTACCATTTTTGATAATAAACATATCATTTTTGCCTATATACCCATATAGGCTACAGGCTCTAAAATGCTGCTCTTTTTCTTTTTGTACACCGCATTGATTGCTGTTTTACAACACATTTTGCGGATTTAACCTGAGGGCCTTTAATGGGCGATATCGCAAAATCTGCTGCAAAGTTAAGCGTTTTCTCGATTATAATGATCACGATAACCTCGGTAGATAGTATCCGTAACTTACCGGGAGCAGCACTCTTTGGTAGCCATGCTATTTCTTTTTTCATGCTGGCGGGTTTATGTTTCTTCGTGCCGACAGCATTAGTCTGTGCAGAAATGAGTACAACTTACCCTAAACAAGGTGGAGTTTACCTTTGGGGTAAAGAAACATTAGGTCATAACTTTGGTTTTGTGACTGTGTGGTATCAATATGCTGAAAATATTGTCTATTATCCACCGCTGATCTCATTTATTGTTGCGACAGGTACTTACCCATTTTTCCCACATCTAGCAGAAAATAATATTTTCATGTTAGTGATGATAAATGTCATCTTTTGGGCGTTAACCTTAGTGAATATCTTTGGCTTACGTCTATCATCACTGATCACTAATGTCTTTGGTATGATTGGTCTTATCTTCCCTATTTTGCTAATTATTGCATTAGGCGGCTATTGGACATATACCAACCCAGCAGCATCACATATATCATTACGTCATGTTTCAGATTGGCTACCCGACTTTTCACAAAGCGGTATTGGTGCAAGTTTTACTGCCGTTGTTTTATCATTAACAGGCATTGAAATTACGACTGCCTACGCAAATGAAGTTAGGAATCCACAAAAAGCTTATCCGAAAGCACTCTTAATTTCGACAATCATGATTTTACTGTCACTGACTGCCTGTTCATTGTCTATCGCAGCAGTAGTTTCACACAATAATTCAAGTTTAAGTGAAGGCATTATTCTGGCATTTAAAACCTTCTTTGAAGATATGAATCTGCCATTCTTACTGCCTGTAATTGCACTTGCTATTGTTTTTGGTAGCCTTGCCAGCTTAAATAATTGGATTATTGCACCAACCAAAAGTTTACACGTTGCTGCTAAAGATAAGTTTCTACCTCTTCGCTTATCAAAAGAAAATCGCAATAAAGCACCAGTACCATTATTACTTCTGCAAGGGGCTATCGTAAGCTTATTATCATTAGTCTTTATATTAGTACCTAACGTCAACCAAGGCATGTGGTTACTGAACATTCTAATGACTCAGCTTTATATGGTGATGTACATCTGTATCTTCATCAGTTTCTTAGCATCACGTCGTAAGCATCACAATATTGAGCGCCCTTTCCGCGTACCAGGTGGAAAAATAGGAATGGTTATTGCTTCAACTCTTGGATTAATTAGTTGTTTTGTCACTATTTTTGTTTCTTTTGATGTTCCATCTAGCATTAACAAAAGTACCGCTGCAATTGCATTAATTTCTGGGTTTATTATCTTTAGCCTACCTGCGATTGCCGCCATTGTTTATCGTAATAAGCAACTCAAATATGCCTAATAGCTATTAGCTAGATAACGATAATAAAAAGCCGCAGCATTCACTATCATGCTGCGGCTTTTTATTATATTCACCCTGTTAATGTAATTCTCCATGTCCATGATGGCGTAATTCACGCAAATATCGATAAACGGTATGTATAGAGATGCTCAACCCTTGAGCTGCAATCTGCGCACTGTCTTTTAAATCGCATGAAGAATATGATAATCACTTGGCGTCAATTTTCTTAATAACATTCATAAGCCTATTTGAAGTGGTTAAGTTATAGATACAAAAAAACCGCCTTCTACTGTCATCTTGTTTATAGATGAATATAGATTAGGCGGTTAAGTCGCAGTAATTATGCTGACATAATTTTAATAATGGTTCTATCGGTATTTGCCATTCCTTCCGTCACCATACGACCAACATTACGGATAGTTGTTTCAACGTCATTAGCAACAATGCCTTGATCATGGGCTTCATGGTTATCAATCGCCATTAATGAGCTCATTACAGCAGAACTGGTTGAACTCTTCACTTTCATTGCGCACGTTGATTTAGCACCATCACAGAACATACCCGTGGTATCACTCAGCGTATTTTGAATTGCAAAACAGATTTTCTCAAATGAGCCACCTTGCAGATATGTCATCGCCATTGATGCAGCTGAACTTGTTACCGCACAACCACAAAATGGTGATAATGGCGGATAAAAAGACTTCATGTAGATTGCACCTAAGTGACTCATGATAAGTGCGCGAGCAAGTTGTTCATCAGTCGAGTGGCAATGCTCTGCAAAAACAATCACAGGCATAGATGCACAAATACCTTGGTTACCACTACCATAGTTACTCATTGCAGGTAGTGTTGCGCCACCCATTCGCGCATCAGATGCTGCTGCTGAACACATTACAGCACGATTAGCAAGACAAGCTCCTAATACCCCATTTTCGATATTTTTTTGATAGGTGCGACCCACTTGTAGACCGTATTTATTATTCAAACCTTCATTAGAAAGTGCAACCGTGAGTTCACGTGCTTGTAGAATAAATTCAATATCTGCAAAATTGGCTTCTGTTGCAAACTTATAAATACCCGCAATAGAGATATCGATATCATCACATACAGAAGCGGTGGATTTTTGCTGTTGCTCACAGCCGTTTAAAGCTGTCGTATCATAAACAATCTCACCGTTTAGCGTTTTTTTGATAATTTGCGTATGACCACCGCTAATTTCAACCGTTGCGATATTATCGCCCGCTTTCGCTTCTGCATAACAATAAATAAATTCTTCAACATCTTTACGACCTACAGCCACCTTACCGGCATCAATAAGTTGTTGTGCTTTCTCGACATCTTCAGCTGTAATGTTAACTAAAACTTCAAGACCACCTTCAGGGTTACCACCGATAGCACCTACAGCAGAAGCAATTGACAAACCAATCTTACCTGTACCAGGAACAAACACACCCATTGAGTTCTTAAATAAGTTGTCTGAAACCTTAACCGTTAATTCTTCAACCTCTTGACCCAATAATTGAGCAACAACAGCTGAGGCATAGGCTGCTGAGATAGGCTCAGTACAGCCAAATGCTGGTTTAACTACAGTATTAATGATTTTTTTGTATTGCTTCCATTGTGTATTCATATTGATGACCCTTAGTGGTACTAATTATTTTAGTTATTATTTATGAGTAAATTACTTACGGTATGCAATTGCTTCAATTTCAACCAATGCACCCATTGGTAAGTCTTTAACAGCAAAGCAGCTACGTGCTGGACATTCTGTTGTGAAGAATTGTGCATAAACTTCATTAAAAGCAGCAAAATCACTAATATTTGCTAGGTAACATGTGGTTTTAACAACCGTATTCATATCACCGCCACCAGCTTCTATTACGGAACGTAAATTTTCTAGAGATTGACGAGATTGCTCAGCAACACCACCATCAACAATGCCACCTTTCTCTTTACATACAGGTAGTTGACCTGATGTGAAAATCAACTCACCAAATGCATTACCGTGAGAATAAGGACCAATTGCGTCAGGTGCTTTTTTTGAAGTGATTACTTTTGACATGTTTTTTATCTCTTTCTATTTAAAATTCAAATTTAGTTTAACCTTTAAACTTTAAATTATGCAATTTTATTTGCACTTAATATTGAAATAACAGGTTCCACTTTTAAATAAATAGCACTTATTCGTTACCAACCAAGGATTAAGTTATTATTTTTATTTTAAATAACTAAAGACAGTCACAAAATGGCGTATAACCACTTACAACTCGCGTTGCAAAAACCATTTAAATCAAATATATTTGCACAAAACAAAATGACAAAAAACACCGTAGACTTGTTTTCTGCAATTATTTTTGAATTAGATACACTAATTAAAGTAGGCCGCTCATGAAGAAACAATTAATACAAGCAGGACTAAAAGCTATCTTTCCTCTTTGCGTAGGAGCATTTCCTTTCTCCTTCATTGTGGGCGCTATCAGTATTAATGCCGGTATGTCTATTCTTCAAAGTACACTATGGTCATTAACGGTTTTTGCCGGATCAGCACAAATGGTAGCGCTTGGTTTGGTTCAATCATCAACCGAGATTATTGTTATCTTCGTCACTACGTTTGTTATTAATTTACGCCACATTCTTTATAGCGCTTCATTATCTGAATATGTAAAAGAATACAACATGCCAACACGAATACTGATGTCATATGGTTTAACCGATGAGGTGTATGCCGCCACTATTGGTGAGATGAAACAAGAAAAGCCGGGTCGTCAGTGGTTTTATTTAGCGGCAATGTTTGGTTTTTGGGTCAACTGGGTAGTTGCAGATTTCTGTGGTGCAATGATTGGTTCTTCATTCCCACATATTGCTGATTACGGTTTAGATTTTGCGATGGTTGCAGCCTTTATTGCGATAGTTATTCCACAAGTTAAAAAGCGCGAATGTATTGTTGCCGCTGTTATTGCAACGGTCACTGGTATTTTATTATCAGGCTTACCTTATTCATTAGGACTTGTTATTGCGGCAATCGTTGGTGTTTACGCAGGTTATAAAATGGATATATCAACAGAGAAAATGGAAGCAGAAACCAAAGCAGAAGCAAAAAAAGTTATTCTGCAAGAATTAGCTGATGAGCAGCAATACCAACAAACTCTGTCATCAACGACCACTATTAATAAATAACAAGGATCATAACCATGCATACTCACGCACATATTGCCTTAGATAATGATTATGTTCTGTATTTATCATTAGCGATGATTGCCGCAACATTTATTATTCGTTTTGCTGTGATTGGTATGGCAGGTCGATTTAATATGTCAGAGCGATTCAAAAAGACATTACGCTTTGTTCCTGTCACTGTATTACCGGCTATTATTGCTGTTGAAATTTTAGGTAAAGGTTCTAATTTTGCTTTTAATCTTGAGAATCCTAAATTATTAGCTGCTATTGTTTGTACTATAATTAGTTTCCGCTTTGGGCTTATTTGGGTTGTTATTGGTGGATTGATTTCATTAATTTTATTTCAAACTTATCTTGATCCTATCATGCACTTTTTTCACCATCTGATGTGTTAAATAACAAAAAAAGCCTAGTCTAATTAAAGACTAGGCTCTCTATTAAAAATATTATTAATTATTGTGCTAAACGTACATGATCAACATCAATTTGAGTATGGTTAAGCTCTTTATCAATTTCACCTTGAATAGTGATTTTTGTGTTTGGCGTAGCTTGTAGACCGAACCACTTATCATGATCAATTTCAACGGTTATCGTACCGCTACCATCGGTAAACGTATACTGCTCACCACCTAGTGATGATGTAATATAACCCGTTAATGTCACTGGCTTTTCATCACTAAACACACCAGCATCAACAACACCTTTAACCGTATTAATGCCATGTGTAGGACCAGAGAAACCTTGTTGTTGTGATTGAACACCTTGATTAACAACTTGGTTATTAGCAAATGCAGCCGTTGATGTCATTGCCGCTAGTAACGTAACCAGTAAAATTGATTTTTTCATTATTTAATCACTTCTTAATATAAAGCAAATATAGATAATTGAGTAAACGTTAAATATACGCACTCACAAATAATTAGTTTTATTGCGTATTAGAAAAAATAGGTCGTATTAACTGTCACGTTACCGCCATTTGCAGTACTGTCGACATAGTACTCCATTGCCGCACCAATATTGATATTACGGTAAACGTTATAATCAATACCAATACTTGCAATCACACCAAATTCACTATTATTTTCACTTTCACCACCTAAGCGTGGTTTATTAAATTCAAGATCATCATTTAATACATTTTCATATTCATCTTGAGACGATGATGAATAATCATATTGTGTATAAGTAATACCTGCACCTGCTTTTAATTGTACTTTTTCAGTCAGCGCATAAAAATAGACAGGCTTAACGATAAACTGTTTAACAATAATAGTTATACCCACTCTCTTTCATGGGTATAACTATTATTGTTAACTAACGGTAAATGCTGACTGGTTGAGCCTTCTAATTCAAACTGCTTATAACCCAACTCAATACCGATATTATTACTACGATAGCCCACAAAGCCACCAAACGTTGTCGATGAGTTACTTGGCGTTACAGTTTTAGCATCGGCAACAAAGTGAGTGCTAAAATCATGGTTAATTGATGCAGCACCAACTTCAAGTCCAACATATGGGCCTGCAAATACTGGCGAACATAATAAAGCTAACGGTAATAATAATTTATTGTTCATGGTGTTATAAGCATCCAAAGCTCTTTCGTTGGAGTAACTTTATAACCGCAAGCGTGAAGAGATCGTGAAGAAAGTGATGAACAACAAAAATATATGTAAATAACATAAGAAAAACACCGTCATAAAGAGAGCAATATCACACTTTGCTCTCTACATTTACCCTACTAACCTCAATGTCACCGCGCCAATATAACAACTCGCTCGACATAAACCACAACCATCACAACGGCTACTGTCTAATTGTGGTTGTTGATTATCATGAATAGTTAATGCTTGTTGTGGGCACTGCTCAACACACGTTTGACATTGTCCTGATACACGATTGAGGCACCCAGCACTAAATAATGGTCGATATTCTGTATCTGCTTTTTCTGCTGATAATGCCTTTGTTGGGCATGCTTGTTGGCACTGTCCACATTGACTGCAATGATTATAATCAAGGTTTAGCTGCGGTTTATTATCATTGCCCCACTCAATAACTTGCTGCGGGCATATCTGCTCACACGCTTTACAGCTGTTACAAAGCGCAACAAATAAAGCCTCATCCAATGCTGTTGGCGGACGCGCAACAGTACGAATCACAGTCATCTGTTGTTGGGGCTGGCTTTTCTTTATTCCGCCAAATAAACCACGAAACAGCCCACGACGACTAACATGATAGTGTTCTAAACAACTACGGTAATAACGCTCGTCGCGGTCTGCCATTAAAAATAAACCTTCATCTCAACCGGTGTTAGCGCTAATTCTTGTTGCACATAGCGTAACCACTGTTGTGTCGTTATTGCGAGATATTGGTATGTCTGCGTTTGTGCATTCTTTGCCACCAGTTCTAGGTAACGATAACACCAAGGCAATAAATGTTGTTCTAGCAGTACTCTTGCCGCAGCGTGATCATGGTGTTGTTCAATCAAGTTCACTAACGCCAATAACATTAGCCCAAATTGATCTTCAGGCTCACGCATTCCAGTATCTAATGCCATTTGATGTTGTACTAAAAACTCGCGATAACGTAATAATGAATCACCAAACACAACGTGCTCACGATCTAAATATACCGAGCCCCACGGTGGAGCTGACATCACATCCATACCTTCAAATAATTGCTGAAAATCTGTCGCTAACGCGGAGTCACCATCAATTGCCATTCGCTGGGCTAATCCAGCAAACAAGCTTTCATCATCACTCTCACTCATTGCATTTACGAGTTCAAAGTTATTCGTATGTGTTAACGGATAATAAAAAAGACAACCAAACACACGAGCTAAAATTGTTATTTGTTCCATCAGCGCTTACTCACTCAATTTTTTGCAAAAGATAACGTAAATACAAAAAAAGTAAATTGTTCTATGACAAATTAACAAGATTAATAATAAAATAAAAAAGAATAAACACATTAAAATCAATAATTTATACCAATAAGGAATACATTAAATCGTGACTTCTGTCACAACTTGATTGAAATCCACATAATTCACACATAATCATTAATATTTATTGATAAAGAGCAAAGTTATAAATGTTTTTTACCGACATTATCGCGAAAAAATTGCAGCACATTAAAAACACGCTGCTCAATAAAGAGAATGTCGTTTAATGAAAACAAAAATAAAGCAGTTACTCAGCCCTATTTTTACCCGTAGAGATTTTATCAAATCAAGCTCTGCGGTCGGTGGACTTGCTGTTGCAGCAAGTAGCCTGTCGTTACCGTTTAAAGCTCAAGCCTCACAACCGATTGCTAATGAGAAAAAAGAAAAAATCGTCTGGAGTGCCTGTACCGTTAACTGTGGTAGCCGCTGCCCATTACGCATGCATATTGTTGATGGTGAAATTAAATGGATAGACGCCGATAATACCGGAACTGACGAATATGGTGATCATCAAGTCCGTGCTTGTTTACGTGGTCGTTCAATGCGTCGTCGGGTCTATAATCCAGATCGTCTAAAATACCCAATGAAACGTATTGGTAAACGTGGCGAAGGTAAATTCAAGCGTATTAGCTGGGATGAAGCTTATGATGAGATTGCCAATAGCCTAACGCGTATCCGTAAAGATTATGGCAGTGAAGCTATTTATCTAAACTATGGTACGGGTACGCTCGGCGGTACAGTCACAAAATCATGGCCACCAGCGAGTACCCTTATTGCACGTTTAATGAATTTAACCGGTGGTTACTTAAATCATTACGGTGATTATTCTACGGCACAAATTGCGGCAGGCTTGAATTACACCTATGGTGGCTTTGCAGCGAATAACTCTTTTTCTGATCTTGAAAACACCAAATTAATTGTCCAGTTTGGTAATAACCCAGCAGAAACCCGCATGTCGGGTGGCGGTAATATTCACCACTTGATGGAAAGCAAGCAGCGTTCTAACGCCAAAATGATCATGATTGATCCGCGTTATAACGACACTGCTGGCGGGCGTGAAGATCAATGGGTTCCAATTCGTCCAGGAACCGATGCAGCTTTAGTTGCTGCGATGGCACATGTAATGATCAAAGAAGACATGGTAGATCAGGCTTTCCTTGATACCTATTGTGTTGGTTATGACGCCAAAACCCTACCCACTTCAGCACCTGCAAACTCAGATTATAAGTCTTATATTCTTGGTTTAGGCGAAGATGCAACTGAAAAAACACCACAATGGGCAGCGCCAATCACAGGTATTCCCGCTGATGTGATCATCAAACTGGCACGTGAAATTGGCTCAACCAAACCGTGTGCTATTTACCAAGGTTGGGGATTACAACGTACCGCTAACGGTGAAATTGCTTGTCGTGCCATTGCTATGCTGTCGCTACTAACAGGCAACGTTGGCATTAACGGCGGTGGTACTGGTGCGCGTGAATCAGACTACAATATTCCATTTGTTCGTTTCCCTATTCCAGCTAACCCTGTGAAAACAGCAATTTCAATGTTCTTATGGACAGATGCCATTGTACGCGGCCCCGAAATGACCGCTAAACGCGATGGTGTTCGTGGTAAAGATAAACTTGATATGCCAATTAAGTTTATTTGGAACTACGCAGGTAACTGTTTGATTAACCAGCACTCAGACATTAACCGTACCCATGACATACTGCAAGATGACAGCGCTTGTGAAATGATTGTAGTCATCGATAACCACATGACATCATCAGCTAAATATGCCGATATTCTATTGCCCGATCTCACAACTTCTGAGCAAGCTGATTTCTGTATGGATGCCAAAGCGTCAAACATGCCGTATTTCATCTATGCCGATCAAGCCATTAAACCGCAATTTGAAACCCGTGGTATTTACCAAATTTGTAGCGATTTAGCTAAGCGTTTAGGTGTAGAACAAGCCTTTACGGAAGGTCGCGATCAAGAAGGTTGGCTACGTCATTTGTATCAGCTAACCCGTGAAGGTGATGCTAGCCTACCTGATTTCGACACGATGCGTGAACAAGGCATAATTAAACGCCGCGATCCTAATGGTCACTTTGTAGCGTATAAAGCATTCCGTGACGATCCACAAAACAATCCCTTAAACACCCCATCAGGCAAAATTGAGATTTACTCAGAACGCCTTGCCACTATCGCTAATGAATGGGAACTCGCTGAAGGCGATATTATTCACCCACTGCCGATTTACGCTACAACGCCAGAAGGTTGGAATGATCCAAAACGTCAGCAATTTCCATTGCAGCTAACCGGTTTCCACTATAAAGCGCGCTGTCACTCAACCTATGGCAACGTCGATATTATTAAAGAAGCTGCCCGCCAAGAAATGTGGATCAATCCCATGGATGCCGAACAACGTAGTATCGCCAATGGTGATGTTATTCGTATTTTCAACGACCGTGGCGAGTTACACATTAACGCCAAAGTCACACCTCGCATGATGCCTGGTGTGGTTGCAATGGGTGAAGGTGCTTGGTATGCCCCTGATGGTCAGAAAGTCGACCACGGTGGTTGTATTAACGTATTAACAACCCAACGCCCAAGCCCTCTCGCAAAAGGCAACCCGCAACACACCAACTTGGTTGAAGTACAACTGGTTAATAAGGCATAAGGTTAGATCATGAAACAATACGGCTTTTATATCGATTCAAGTAAATGCACTGGTTGTAAAACCTGCCAGTTATCCTGTAAAGACAACAAAGACTTGGATGTTGGCGTTAACTACCGCCGAGTGTATGAATATGCGGGCGGAAATTGGGTAAAAGAAGGCGATACTTTCCGCCAAGATGTGTTCTCTTACTATTTATCTATTGCCTGTAATCACTGTGATGAGCCTGCGTGTACCAAAGTATGCCCATCAGGTGCGATGCACAAACGTGAACAAGATGGCTTAGTAGTTGTAAATGAAGATATTTGTATTGGTTGTAAATATTGCACCATGGCGTGTCCTTATGGCGCACCACAATACAATGAAGCCAAAGGTCATATGACAAAATGTGATGGCTGTTTTGAACGTGTAGAGCAAGGTCTTGATCCTGTTTGTGTCGGATCGTGTCCACTGCGTGCGTTGGAATTTGGTGATATTACTGAACTACGGGCGAAATATGGTACTAACGCTGATGTTGCACCATTACCGCCATCATCACACACCAAACCCAATCTTGTTATCAAAGCAAACCGTCATGCTCGCCCTTGTGGTGACAAAACGGGTTTCTTAGCAAATCCTACGGAGGTTTAATATGGCTTGGCATGAATGGCCGCTAATTGTATTTACAGTATTAGCGCAAACAGCAGTTGGTGCTTATCTGTTATTAGGTAGCGTTATTTTACGTAATACCCTAACAACAGAGGTTAGCGATCGCTTGCACAAAGCGATGTTTTTCATTTGGGTATTAATGGGGCTTGGGTTTATGGCATCGACCATGCACCTTGGTAGTCCATTACGGGCGTTTAATGCCTTAAATCAAGTGGGAAGCTCATGGTTATCAAATGAAATCTTCACAGGCAGCCTATTCTTTGCCTTAGGGGGAAGTTATTGGCTATTAGCGCTATTAAAACTAGGACCTGTCGCACTGCGTAAAGTGATCTTAGTGCTGGGCATGCTAGTGGGTATCAGCTTTATCTATTCAATGATCATGGTGTATTTAATTAGTACAGTACCAACATGGGATACCCTGTACACACCGTTAGCATTTGTATTAACGACCTTATTATCAGGATTTATTTTTGGTCATTTATTACTGACGATCGCTAAACACCATGATATAAATCTGGATAACGCATTGCCATTAATTGGAGCTATTTTTGCTGCGATATATGTCGTGGTTGTTATTGCTCAAATTATTGATTTGCATAGCACAGAATCGGCATTAGGCTCAGCAATGGATATCATTCCTAACCTAATGCAATTACAAGTTATACGCATCATATTATTATTTGCTGCTATTATTTGTTGGTTTATTCCTCGTCTAATTAAAGCGCGACCAACTCTGCTCACCATGCTGTTAAGTATGATTTTTATTCTATTCGCTGAACTTATCGGCCGTGGCATTTTTTATGGGCTGCATATGACAGTAGGCGTCTAATCTAGCCTCTGCCATATACGCTATTCGTTAGAGAAAAAGGCCTTCAGCATGCTGTAAGGCCTTTTTTATTGGTTTGCTCCGTCCTGAAAATTTAGGACGTTAAAATAGAAAATCAGTTAGCTAGCATCAACTATTGGCTTAGGCAATACCGCCTCGCTGCTATCCATTGGACGCAGATAGTTTTCCCAAACCGTTAATGTCCGTTGTTGGGTTAATGCAAGTTTACAAGATAATGTCATCACGCCACGAATAGTGCCTTGTTGCCACTGTGTATACACCGCATTACATTCAGCCTGTCTATATTGCAACCATTGCTTTTGTGCTGTTTGTATTGCATCAACAAGCGCTTTATCAGTGCTATTTTGTTGAATACTCTTCGTTAAATAAACCTGTAACTGTTGATCAGCTGCATCAAATTTATCAGCCGCACATTGGTTTATTTCAAGTGTAGAATAAGCATTATCACAATCGACCTTTGTTTCTTGTGACAATGCCATTACTGAACTTGAAACTAATAACCCACTTATTATCCATAATTTTTTCATTTGCATCCTCGCTATTTTATTTTCATTATTATTTGTCTATTTTTAGACTATCTTTTTACTATTAATACGCTAGGTAAAATTAAATCATGTAGCAATACTCAATCATGATACTTTTCAAATTTAATAAATTATTTAACTAAAATGTGGATTTTATGTTTTCACATGCGAGTTATAATGAAGAATGAAGTGGCCTCGTAGGCGATTCACCCTATTTGGCGGACTTATTTTATCGATTCTCATCGTAAATTCGCCTATTGTATTGTTAGGAGTTTTAATGAGTATCGCAGTTCTTATCTTTTTAGTTATTCTAAATGGCTGGTTTGCTATGTCAGAAATAGCGCTAGTCACATCACGAAAAAACCGTCTCCAAGTCCTTGCTGATGATGGTGATCCCGGTGCAATCACCGCCCTGAAATTAGCCAATAAACCCACCACCTTTTTATCTACAATTCAAATTGGTATTACCATTATTGGTATCCTAAACGGTGTTATTGGTGAAGCCGCTTTAGCTGGCCCTATTTCTTCATGGCTAACAAAGTTTGGTGTTCAAGCGCACACGGCATCAGTCTCAGCGACCATTATTGCCGTGGTTATTATCACCTATTTCTCAATTGTTATTGGTGAATTAATACCTAAACGCTATGCACAAGTTAATGCTGAACCTTTAGCCTTACGTGTGGCTCGCCCGATTGCTTTCTTATCTTTATTATCACGGCCTTTTATTATCTTATTAGCTGGTTCAACAGAATTATTTCTGCGTATCTTTAGCAAAAGTACTAATAATAGTAACCACTTAACAGAAGAAGATATTAAAGCAATTATTAATGAAGGCTCTCAAACGGGTATTATTCACCAACAAGAACATACCATGGTGCGTAATGTTTTCCATTTTGATGATCGTAAAGTTTCATCCATGATGACACCGCGAAATGCCATTAGTTATCTTGATCTTGACCATAGTGTTGAAAGTTATCAGCAAAAATTACTCGCAAGTCCTTTTTCCTGTTTACCCGTTTGTACCCACACTATTGATGACATTAAAGGCACCATAACCGCCAAGCAATTATTACAATTTGAGCTTGATAATAATCAGGACCATCCCAAAGATATTATTGATTATATTACTCAACCTACCTTCATCCCTGAAACATGGACAGGGACTGACCTACTAGATATGTTTCAAGACTCAGGAACAGAAATTGCGTTTGTCGTCGATGAATATGGTGATATTCAAGGTATTGTGACGCCACGAGATGTATTAGAAGCCTTAACCGGTAAATTTAATACGCAAGATCCATCTGATATGTGGTCTCAAAAAATCGATGATAACCATTGGCATCTTGATGGCTTAATTCCCATTACTGTCGTAAAAGATTTATTAGATTTAAAAAAGCTGCCTGATGAAGATCAAAACGGCTATCAAACATTAAATGGCATGTTAATGTGGATCAAAGGTGGATTACCTAAAGATGGTGACATTATTGATTGGCAACATTGGCGTTTTGAGATCCTCGCCATTGAGCACAACCGTATTGAAAAAGTCAATGTCTACCCCCTAACATCATCTAAATCAAAGTAGTAACGGCTACTAATGAGTATCTGCTCAAAAAAGCAGATACTCAGCATCTATCTTATTGCACTCGTGACCATGCATCACGCCAATGCTGGGTTTTGCCTGGAGCATATCCTTCCAATTGACACCATGGTGTTGCAGGCCAATCACGACAACGGTATACGTTACCGTTCGGAGTGCGCACCTTATCGCCAGCATTGTATTTCACACCAGCACGGTAACGCGTAACCTTAAAACTATTAGGTTTAGTATAATTATTATCGTTGTAGTTATTATCATCGTAATTATTATCGTTACCAATCAGCCGAACTAATTTCCATGGACCCGATTCATTATCACGTTTAGGACGATCACCCTGTGTCCACCATTTAGCAACCCATAGTCGTCCAACATAACGCACGCTGTCACCTTTGTTATACACAGACGCTTTATTCCATGTCTGTCCAGGTCGCTCACTCGGTAATGTCGTTGGCCGATCATTCGCGTGGGCTACCACTGAAACGGTACTCAGTGATAGTGCACTTAGTACACACATAACAAGCAATGCGCTTTTTTTCATAATAACCGCAATTCCTACTTACAATAAAAAGAAGATGGTGAAATAGTCACCGTTTGTGTTTTATAAATTATAAGTGATATCAGCAAATAACTAGCACACAATATTGTAAGTAAGCGTATCTGACAAAATTAATAACCGCCTGTTTTGCTGTATTCCGCTTCAGCAAACTTCTTACCTTCGGCAGCGGCGGCTTGACAGGCTTGTGGATCAACATCACCACGTTTGAGCACATAATGGGTTAATTGTTGCGCTTTTGCCGTCCGATTAAAGAACTCATGGTAACCAATATTACGGCATAATTTCCATGACGATACGCCTGCTGCATTATCAACGGTATAACTGTTTGATGGCGTTCCAGCACAGCCTGTTACTGCCACAACGATAGCCGCTGCGATGATTATTTTTTTCATGTTCGTCCCTATTTAGTCTTACATCAACGACAATATTATCTCTATGATGCTAAAAGATATTACTTAATATGTTGTTATCTTAGTCTACACATTGCTTCTATAACAACTGAATCTGTTTTCATCTTTCAGGCATTAATCAAATACCGCATTATTACGCTCAATGATGGCGACTTGATGTGATTACTCTCCACCAAAAAAAAATAAAGAATCAGGATTATTTTATGTTTGTTTTTACATTTAATGTTATCGATAACATCAGAATAAAAATTTCACTTTTGCGCTAGTAATTAAACGTAAATTAGCATAACTTGCGAAGCAATATTAATACCGTGATCAGGATGCTTTTCCATGAACCATTTTCAGAGCTATTCTCAGCTCCTTCCTTGCTTTGATTGTCGTAAAAATACTGCTGAAGCAGATTTAGGTTGGTTAACACCCGCCATGCACGACAGTGTTCAGCAACAAATCACAGCCATCATCACGGGCGATGCCGCTTTTGGGGATGATCTTATCGCAATCATTACTTGTAGCCCTGAGGAAGCGCGTGACTACTTATTGTTGAATGCGTTTGGTTACTCAGAAGATGAATTAACATCAAACGGCATTGATGCAGATGATCTTAAAGAAATTGATCAAGAAATTGCGGCAAGCACAACGGCACTAGGTCAAGTGACTTTTGAGCACGAAATCGCACTGCAAGCTTGTAGCTCTTGTGAGTAGTCACCTGTTATAGCGTTAAACAATAAAGCTGTTAGCCTTGCTAGCAGCTTTTTTTATCGCACTCATATATCACTGCAAAGAATGACTCGGGTTATCATCTTGGAAATGAGGGGCTATTATCCATGACCTATTTACCATGTATCTGAGCATTAAAGACATCACTGAAAAATCAGCTAAAACATCAATGAAAGCAATAACTCTACGGCATGCTGATAGTAGATTCCCTATCTCGTTCGTAACCTCACTGTAGGGAATGACGCGTGGTTCGTTTAGGTATTCACTGTAAAAGCAGTCACTATTAGATATAGCTGAATAATTTGGTGGATTAGAGGATTTAAACCTACTTTTATACAAACGAAAAAAAACCGTTAATTTTCATTAACGGTTTTCTTAAATGTGGCGGAGCTGTTCGGGGTATTAGAGGGTTTGAACCCGCTTTTATGTAAACGTAAAAAAGCCGCTAATAAATAGCGGCTTTTTAATGTGTGGCGGAGAGATAGGGATTTGAACCCTAGATACGCTATAAACGTATGCTGGTTTTCAAGACCAGTGCTTTCAACCGCTCAGCCATCTCTCCATGGCTGCTATAGTAATAATAACCTTATCAGTTGTAAAGTCTTTCTTTCTCAACCGCTTAAATATCAAACAATTATGCTGTTATTTTTCTTCAAAACCACAATCAATTAAGAACCGCATGAAACCATAGTTTTCTAGCCATGCTAATTGCTGCTCAGAACTGACTAAAAAACGACCGCTAAAGTTCACGCCGTGGCCAGATAATGTTTCTACTTGGTTTTTAACCCGTGGAATAATCAGCATCCAGCGTTCAGTGAGTAAAATATTATAAGGTAAACATTCACTTAAACCATTCACTAACTTAGTGGTATTTAACTGTAGAGATTCCATTGCGTCTAAATAATCAGCATATAACTGGTTTGGGTTCAATCCTTTGTATAGAAATACTGCATGCTTAAAGGGTAATTGTCCATTTACGATCTGAGATTCTAAAGGAATAGATGTTCTAACAAGCTGCATGTGACGATGCATTTGGCTTGAACCCGCAATATGACCTGAATTAAAGAAACCCAGTACATCACTACGGGTAATGCCTTTCACCCACGCATTAAAATCGGCGAATGTTAACACTGATGTTTGAGGAATATAATCTTTAGCGCAAATCAATAGATGTGGAACAACGATTGGAAACCGATTCAATAAGCACACATAATCCGTATCCATATCCTTTATATAATCACAATGAGTATATGGCGCAATAAAAGGATCTTGTGCTGACACAGCAGGAGAATGCTTTATTTTCATATTATCAGTGAGTAAATTAACAATATAGTTAACCCCCTCTTGCTGATAAATAATATCGTCGCTGGTTAAAGGTAATAAATCACCATTTCCCAGTGCTAATTTAGTTTTTTCCGCACAAGCATTCCACAGCATCATTTTGCCCTTACTTTAATTATTCATCATTCTCTTGAAAGCAATCATTACAATTTTGTAGCTCTATTTCATGACTAAACACAACAACGCCTTCGGCTGTCATATGCTCTGAAATTTGATCTTCAATATCTGTAATCACGGTTGACTTAATATTACCGTGATTAATTTCTGACTCAGAATGATCGTAATAATTTAGTAGTAAAAAATCTTTTGCTTCATCTTCTGAACAAATAATCTCTACCGTAAAATAAGGTTCATAAACACTGCCACGCTGTTGCAGCATGACTTCAATTTGATCGGTAACATCCGCCTTCATACTCGGTGTTAACCAACCAAGGTCGGTTTTTACTTTTTTAGTGTGGCAATTAAAACAAGGTAATTCATAAGTATAAAACTGAAAGTTAGTCATATTAATTTCTCTTAATTTTCATTCTAGTTATAAAATTATGCTTATTCAGTTGTTTTTACTAGCATTAAAAATGCAATGTTGAGTTGTAATTACAAGCATAACTCAAGCACTTAATCTTCTACGGCTATCAATAGTAATTCAAACCGTTCATTGCCTCGTAAATTTTCAAAGTCATCTTCATCGGCGGCAAGTTCACGTAATGATATGCTGTCTTTAATCGCACGTTCTAAATCTGAGATTGCTTGTTCTTCTACCCCTAAGCAGGCATAAGCACAGGCGCGTTGATATAAAGCATGCGCATTAGTATCATCAACTTCCAATACTCGATTACAGATACTTAATGCCCAATGGAATTCACGCATTTCCATGGTAGCGTCAGCTTTATAGGTTAATGCTTCTAAATCACCAGGACGTACTTTTAAAATTTCGTCATAAATTTCTACTTTTTGCTCTGGTGTTTGTGAACTTTGAGCACGAAGCCACAAGTTATGTACTTCATTAATTTTTTCTATCTCGCGATTATTTTCACTAATAATCCGTGTTTTTCGCTTTAAGTCACGCTCTAATGCTTTGAATTTCTGTTCGTAATTATCAGCAATCCCTTTTAATTGTGATTCTGCCATCCGTTTGGTGTTTTCTTTTATTTCACGCATTGATTGCCAACCAATTAAAGCGATCAATGATGCTACAGCCGCAATAATATAGAAGAAATACGTTACCGTAACATTTGCGTAATTCATTGATTTATCAGCGACGGCTAATTCTCTATCTGTAATATCACGCGTAAGTCGACGTTCGAGATCTTGTTGATCCATGCGGAGTGATTTCAATTCATCAAGTACGTAACGTTCTATCATCGGTTTTTCATAAATACTCTGTTCGGAGTAAGGTTTCGTATTATCCCTATCAGCAGCATCAACAGTCGATGCTGATAGCACAACACAAAACATCACAATCCCTAACAGCACTTTAAACATAAGCTACAACCTTTCGCTAACAAATTGATTCTATATAAATAGTTTATAAACATAACAGCTTTAATTTTTTCATTGTCAGTTTAGATTTAAAATCAATAAAATACGAAAAAACATCACCTTTTTTAAAAATTAATTCTTACAAGGTAATAAATAGATTCTAGAGTTATATCGAAGACTATTGGCATACAACCTCTCAGACATGGATAGGAAGAAGAGTATATGAAACATAAAACGGATAAATCATTATGGCTGATTCCAACGGGTGTTAGCTTATTAGTGGCATTTTTAGGCATAATTATACTGACGCCGATGATGTAACATCAGACGATAAGATGCAGTGGTCTTTTGACTCCCCACTGTAATTTCTTGCATCAATCAACTTTCGGTACGCATCACAAAATACAGAGATAAAAAAGGGGATGCTATTTAAGCATCCCCTGTTGAACGTTACTAATTATACCACTTCACTTTAAACTTAATTATTTAAGGTTCGTGTAGTAATTAAAACCTTCAGATAAATTATTAAAGCCGTTAATGGTTGGAACAACCTGACGGATAACACGATTCCAACGTGCAATCGGTGCAGCAGTCACATAAACAATATCATATGGCTGTAGTTCAAACTCGGTACCAATAACCAACGCTGTCGCATCTTTAATGTTTAATTGGTAAACATTAGCAATTATCTTATCGTTTGGATTTTTCTTAACGTCATTACGTGTTGAACGAATAACGAAGACACCAGTCGCATCAGCTTCAAGCTCATTAATACCACCAACACTGCTTAGTGCTTCTGTTAAGCTCATGCCTGCGCGGTCAATCTTAAGTAGTTTAGGCTCATTAACTTCACCCATAACGAATACTTTTTGATCATCGTTACGTGGTACATGAATGATATCGCCATTTTCCAATAAACGATTCTGAAGTAAATCACCACGTTGCATTAAGGCATATAATGAAATCTTCTGATCTTTACCATTACGCGTTAATGTTACATTACGCCAATCGGCATCCGCTGCTAAACCGCCTGACTTATCTATCGCATCAAGTAATGTAAGAGGCACATTGCTAATAGGTTGTTGGCCTGGCGTTTTAACTTCACCAGTAACATATGCTTTTTGAGATCGGAAAGAGGCTACGTTAACATCTACTTGTGGATTTTCAATATAAGCAGATAATCGGCGAGAGATAATCTGACGTACTTGAGAAACAGTTTTTCCTTCTACATAGACTTTGCCTATGTATGGATAGAAAATTGTACCATCAGCATGCACCCAGTTACCCGCTTCACTTGCACTACGGTATGCACCAGCAGGAATGGTTAATTCAGGGTGATCCCAAATAGTAACGTTTAAAATATCACCAGGGCCAATATGATATTCATAATTTGCTAGCTCAGCTTCCAAACGAGGATTTTGCTCAGCTTTCACTTTGGGAATACGATACTGATTCACTGTATTGGCAGTAAGAGGATAAACATTAACACGGTCTGATATGTTAGTACTGTCACCATCGGCAACTTTGATAACATGCTTACCAGCAAGTGTTAGGTTTGAACCGGGTACAGCACACCCACCTAACGTCGATGAGATAAATGCTGCTATTAAAATTTTCTTTGTTAAATCCATTATAAATTCACATATGTTGTTAAAATAAACTACCGCAATACACCCTCTACCTGAAAAATGTTCAACAGTAGCATGAAGTGATAATTAATAGACTAATTATTGATTACGATGATTAATACCTATAGTTTATTCATTCCATATTAATCATTCATCTTTAATATGGCTTTAATGTCGAATAAACCTGGGGGTTCAGCAATATTACCGAATAGATATCCCCATTAATATTATGCTAGGTAATCTGTACTTTTTATACATTACATAAAAAAATGAGACGATTACTAGACTTTTCATTCTCTCACTTTATAGCAACACTCGTACCTATAAGGGATTAACTTTCAGATATCAAAATAGCAATCCGTAATAACTTTCTATCACTAAAGAAGAAAGCCACACATTATAAAACATTAACTATACAAATATAATGCCTTATAAAAGACATTCTCTTACTACGGCATAATAAACACAATAATAAGCTCTTATATAGATATAGCTAACGCTGTAAGATACTTCGTAAATCAAACCTAAGAATATGATATTAGTTAAAAAACAGCCATTAAATTAAAATATTAAATTAAAATAAAATAAAAAGACTTTTTATTACACTCAAAAAAAACATTGAAAACAAGATATTAGAATAATTATCAATATAAAATACTAAAAAAACACTGCGCTTAACACTAATCACTCTTTGCTCAAGTTTTCTGATTTTCAGATTAAATCAGGCTTAATTCATTTTGATTTTAGATATATAAATACAAACCGATAACAACCAGTGATATAAAAGTTATTGTTATATCTAGTATCAAAAATCAAGTCTAAAATTATATTTAAAAAAACAACAAGCATTGTTTAAAAAACGCACGTTATCTTGAGATAAAATAATTGAAAGTGATTTTTTAATTCATGATTTAAAAAATTATATTTAAACAGAAAAACAACACTACCTATTTTGTTAAAGTAATATTCCATTTTTACTTATTTTAACCTTTTATTATACTCTTATACTTGCGCGCAATTATAAGGATAGATTCATCCTATAATCAGTATCGAGTGTGTTTATGCTATTTAAACAGTAAACAATGCATTTATCATTATTGATGATACTAGTATATCTCTCATAAATGTAAGCTCATACCTTAAATTGATAATCATATAAAGATCTATAACCATAATGAAATTAAATAATATAATTAATACTATAAAATTTTTACCATTTTATTTACTCTTTGCTCCTTTTTGGTTTTCTAACGGTGTCGTAGACAAATTTTATGGCGTTTTCTTTGGCACCTATGCGGGTGACAGCTGGGCAGGTTGGAAAGAATACATTGCTGGCAACTGGGCGAAAAAACCCGTTACTGATTTTCTGTTAGTCCCATTTTTTGACTACTTATTCCCTTTTTTAATGTTGTTACAAGTATTACCCTTTATCTTATTGGTAATTTCATTCTTAAAAATGGAATTTATACCAGGCAAGCCAAAACTATGGTTAAAAGCAGGTATTCTTGCCTCTTTATTTGTGACATCAGCAATGTGCTTTAGCCAAACGCTAGCAGGAACCTCTGATGTGCAGTACTTATTTCAATTTTGGGGTGTTTCACTACTTGGTTTTTGGTATGTAGAAAATCAAGAAAAAGCACTCTTAAATAAATAGACCAAAACAAAAAAAGCCCCCTGCTATACTTTCAACGAGAAAGTACTTTAGCAGAGGGCTTATTGTAGTACGTTTAGTAGATTAAATAATTACTTTACGTACTCACCACGGCGTAATGCATCAATACGTTTATCGAGTGGTGGGTGAGTCATAAATAACTCTGATAATGATTTCTTACCATTAATACCAAATGCCATCATCGAACCTTCTAAATGCGGTTCATGACTCACTTTCAAACGCTCAAGTGCGGCAATCATTTTATCACGACCAACCAGCTTTGCTGAGCCTGCATCAGCATAAAACTCACGATGACGGCTATACCACATCGTCAGAATACTTGCTAAGAAGCCAAACAAGACTTCCATAATCGAAGAAACAATAAAGTAAGTCATGTAGCTACCGCCACCTTCCCCTTCTTCACTGTTATTATTGACGCCACTAATAGCGCCAGCAACTAGACGAGAAACAAATATCACGAATGTATTTACCACACCTTGCATTAACGTCATGGTTACCATATCGCCATTCGCAACATGACTAATTTCGTGTGCTAATACCGCTTCTGCCTCATCTCGAGTCATGCTATGTAGTAAACCTGTAGATACAGCGACTAATGCATCATCACGCTTAGCCCCTGTTGCAAACGCATTAATATCAGGTGCATCATAAATAGCAACCGTTGGCATACCAATACCTGCTTGTTCAGCTTGACGAGCAACAGTATTAATCAACCAATGTTCAGTTTCATTACGTGGGCTATCAATGACAACACCACCCACTGAACGTAAAGCCATCGACTTTGACATCATTAAAGACACTAATGATCCACCGAAACCAAACAAAGCCGCCATGACTAATAATCCAGAAAGGCTGCCTGGTTTCATTCCTGTTACCGCATACACAATGTTAAGTACAATACTAAACACTAACATTACGGCAAGGTTCGTTGCTAAAAACAACGCGATACGTTTCATATCTATTATCTTCTCCAATTGAAAGGACATTACCAATCTGGTTTATACTTTTATAGACTGTATTCTAGTGCCTTATGACTACACTCAGACTATTATTACTCACTATATTCAAATAATATGGCTGTAAATTAAAGAGTTAAATTGTTACTAATTCTTATCAAGCTCATATCTGGCAATCTTTCGGCTCACGCCCACAAAATAAACGACCATTTAAACAACAATAAAAAAACAAAACAGGCACAACACAACCTCAAAATAGCATCTTTTTATCAAAATAAATGCTGATTAGACTTTAGTCTTATTGCTTTCATCACATAACTCTATTATTGTTTACGCATTGTTATGAAACAATGCACACAAAGACATGAGTACACAGGGAGGGTTCATGACTAATAATGAAAGCTATCAAGTTGCTATAGATATATTGCGTTGCCATCTTGGTATGTCAATTGATGAAGCGTACAAAGAGCTTGGCCTTGATCTAGTAGGTAATCCAGCACCGCTAACAGAAACACAAGAAGTACTAATTGGGCTTAATTCAACTAATTAGTTCGCACATCTCTATTAAAATAAAAGGCACATTGCGTGCCTTTTATTGTCTTTGCTATCCTACTTTTAGTTTAATACTGTTAAATCAATATAGTCAGCTAAAAAGTCACGTTTATTTGTTGGACAATAAGGGATTTCAGCTATTTTTTTACCCGGCAAGTGTTGCTCTAACCACGTTATCATTACGGTATAATTATCCGTAGTAGACTGAACTTGGTTGGCGATCCACCCCACAATCGTTAACCCATCAGCTTGAATTGCCTCAGCCGTTAATAATGCGTGATTTAAACACCCAAGTTTAACCCCCACCACTAAAATAACCGGTAGTTGTTCTTGTTTTACCCATGATGAAAGGTAATCGCTATTATTGACAGGAACTCGCCAGCCACCAGCACCTTCAATAAGTACACATTCAGATTTAGCTTTAAGATCGGCTAATCCTTGAGATAACACACTAAATTCAATCGTTTTATGTTCTTCAGCTGCCGCAATATGTGGAGAAACGGGACGATAAAAAGCATAGGGATTAACTTCATCATATGTCACGCTAACAGATGATGCTTGTTGCAGTAATAAAGCATCACTATTACGCAGTCCTTGCGAGGTGTTATCACTACCTGATGCAATTGGCTTATAACCCACCATCGCAATACCTGCTTGTTGCGCCGCATGTAAAATCGCACAACTACAAACAGTTTTCCCGACATCAGTATCAGTACCCGCAACAAAATAGGCATTATGCATTTTTTAATACTCCAAAACATACTTGGTAAGTTGCTGGTAATAATCCATTATCTAATCGAAACTCATCATAAGCGTGCTCTAATTCGATGAATGTCTGTCGTCCAAGTAACCCTGATTGCCGCTGCTGTTGCAGATGCGTCGCACCAATACCTTTTAGATCTTTCATTAGTTTCATGGCGGTTGGGTAATAAACCGTTATAGGTTGGCATTCTAACACCTCAATCATTAAGCCTGATTGTATAATCTCAGTGGTAATAACATCTTGTGACTTAAACGTATTAACATGCTGTTTTTCATCAACCTGTGCCCAAGCTTGTTTAAGCTCATTCAATGAACCCTCAACTAATGTGGTAAATAAAATCACACCGTCAGGTTTAACTACCCGTTGTAACTCGCGTAATGGCACGCTTAAATCATCACACCACTGTAAAGCCAGATTACTGAACGCAATATCATAACTATTATCAGTCACCACGATATTTTCAGCATCCGTTTGTAAATACTGACAATCAGATCCACAGCGTTGTTGAGCTTGTAATAACATTTCAGCAGAGAGATCCACCGCAGTAACATCAAAGCCCTGTTGATGTAACATTGCACTGAAATACCCCGTTCCACAACCAAGATCAATCACTTTTAGCATTGGTGTAACCGAAGATAGTGTTGGCATTAAAGATAACAATTGCCGCCCAACTTGTCGTTGAAATTCAGCTGATTTATCATAATCCTGTGCTGCTCGTCCAAACGCATTCGCAATGGCTTGTTTGTTTAATTGATCAATTGATAAGGCAGGTTTATTTAATCTATCCAACATCAACGGCCTCATTAACAACCTCATTAATAGCAATGGCTAACTGATGAATATCGGTTTCATTATGATTTGCCGTAAGTGTAATCCGTAAGCGTGCACTATGGCGAGGCACTGTCGGTGGACGAATAGCTCCGACTCTAATACCTCGCTGCTGTAATTGATCTGCAATCATCATGGTTTGGCGACTATCACCAATAATGATCGGTTTAATTGGGGTGATCGTCGGCATAAGATCAATATTACTATCAAGGTGATGATCTAAATATCCAGACAGAGCCTGCAATTTCTCTCGTCGCCAAGATTGAGTTTGAATCAATGAGCAAGCACGACTTAATGCGACCGCTTGGGCTGGAGGCATCGCGGTAGAATAAATATAATGACGAGCAAATTGTACTAAATATTCAGCAGTCTCTTGACTACACAATACTGCAGCACCTTGTATACCAAAAGCTTTACCAAAAGTTATCACTAATATATCAGCTTTTATACCTGCTAGATGACAACTCCCTTGCCCTGTATCACCTAATACACCGCAACCATGCGCATCATCAACCAGCAACCAACTTTGATGTAGATCCGTTATTTGTCGTAATGATGCCAGCGGGGCACAATCGCCATCCATACTAAAAACACCTTCCGTTACCACTAAAGATGCAGTATCTACTCCCACTTTTATCTTTGAAAGCTGTTGTTGTAACGCTACCATATCGTTATGAGCAAAACGCTTCATTTTTGCAGGCGATAACATTCCAGCTTCAATTAAAGAGGCATGATTAAGCTTGTCTTGATACAAATGATCTTGCGCTTGTAATAACGTAAATAACACCGCTTGATTAGCACTAAAGCCACTGTTAAATAACAATGCTCGTTGATAACCCAACCATTCCGTTAATTGTTGTTCTAAGTCGGCATGTGGTGGTTGAAATCCGGTGACTAATGGTGAAGCACTACTTCCTGCACCGTATTGAGTTAGCCCTTGCTGCCAAGCTGTTATTATTTCAGGATCTTGTGCTAAACCAAGATAATCATTACTGGCAAAGTTTAACCCTTGCGAATGAATATCAACACACTGTAACTGCCGATAAAGCCCCTGCAACTGACGTTGGGCAAGGGCTTGTTGATGACGTTGATTAAAGAGAGGCATCATAAAACAGGTCATCTTTTATTGGACGTGCGGCAACGCGTTCTGCAACTTGGCCAAATAATTCTTGGGCTTGAACATCATCAGGTTTTGCTGTGTGATGCTGGCTATTAATACCCAGTTTGGCAAATAATTGCATGTCTTTATCTTCAGCGGGATTAGGTGTGGTTAATAACTTACAACCATAAAATACAGAATTAGCCCCAGCCATAAAACACAGTGTTTGCATTTGCTCATTCATATCTTCGCGACCCGCAGAAAGCCTTACTGCTGATTGCGGCATAATGATTCGTGCTACCGCTATAATACGAATAAAGTCAAACGGATCGACATCTTCAGCATTTTCAAGTGGTGTCCCTTTCACTTTGACTAACATATTGATAGGTACACTTTCAGGATGAACGGGTAAATTCGCTAATTCCACCAGCAATCCAGCACGATCTCGCTCACTTTCGCCCATACCAATAATACCGCCAGAACAAATTTTCATGCCCGCATCACGCACATGCGCTAACGTATCTAAACGGTCTTGATAAGTCCGCGTGGTAATAATATTGCCGTAGTATTCAGGAGAAGTATCAAGATTATGGTTGTAATAATCCAATCCAGCAGCCGCTAACGTAGTCGCCTGATCGGTGGTGATCATACCCAATGTCATACACGTTTCTAGCCCCAGTTTCTTAACGCCTTGCACCATATCAAGTAAATAAGGCATATCTCGATCTTTAGGGTTTTTCCATGCAGCCCCCATACAAAAACGGGTAGCGCCAGATTGCTTCGCTTTTATCGCTGCCTCAAGAACACGGTCAACTTCCAGTAAGCGTTCTTTATCTATATCAGTACGGTAATGCGCACTTTGAGGGCAATACTTACAATCTTCAGGACAAGCACCTGTTTTAATCGATAATAAGGTGCTGACTTGCACTTGATTGGGGTGATGAAATTGACGATGGATTTGCTGAGCTTCAAACACTAAATCCATAAACGGTTTATTAAATAAAGCCTGTACTTCCTCAACAGTCCAATTACAACGAATATCCACAAAGCTACCCTCTTTTTATTATTTATTATCCAATAATCAATACATTGCAATCGTGTGTAATGGCGATGTAGAGCCACAATTACACTCACAACACATTGTATGTAAAACAACCGATCAGACGTTTACTCGTCTTTTAATTGTTGGCTAGTCTACTAATAGTACGTAGACTGTCAACCTTGAATAATAAAATAGGTTTACTAGTGTGCAAAAAGAGAACGCTATTGATATTACCTTTGACCAGCATCATATTTGGCATCCATACACGTCAACCATAACGCCACTTCCTTGTTACCCTGTCACTGAGGCCTGTGGTGTATACCTTACTCTTGAAGATGGTACCCAATTAATTGATGGTATGTCTTCATGGTGGTCCGCGATTCACGGTTATAACCACCCACAATTAACGGCTGCAGCAAAAGCACAGTTAGATAAAATGTCGCATGTCATGTTTGGAGGGATTACTCACCAACCAGCGGTCGAGCTCTGTAAAAAATTAGTGGCAATAACACCGCAAGGGTTAGACACCGTTTTTCTTGCGGATTCAGGATCCGTTGCCGTTGAAGTTGCCTTAAAAATGGCATTGCAATACTGGCATGCAAAAGATGAACCTCGAGCTAAGTTTTTAACACTTCGTCATGGCTATCATGGTGATACCTTTGCCGCGATGTCCGTTACCGATCCCGATAACTCCATGCACAGTATTTATAAAGGGTTTTTACCTGAACATATTTTTACCGATTCACCCCAGTGTGGTTTCTGGGAGGAATGGAATGAAGATGATATTGCTGATTTTTCAAATAAATTAGCGCAACACCATCGAGAAGTTGCGGCAGTTATTTTAGAACCTATCGTGCAAGGTGCTGGAGGGATGCGTCTATATCATCCCACCTATTTATGCCGAGTGCGCGAATTATGTGATCATTATGGGGTGTTATTAATTGCCGATGAAATAGCAACCGGGTTTGGGCGTACAGGCAAACTTTTTGCGTGTGAGCATGCCAATATTAGTCCTGATATTATGTGTGTCGGCAAAGCATTAACGGGAGGCTATATGACATTATCCGCAGTTATCACCCATAAACATATTGCCGATACCGTATGCAGTGGTGAAGCCGGATGCTTTATGCATGGACCAACATTTATGGGTAATCCTCTTGCCTGTGCCGTTGCTAATGCTAATCTTGCCATATTAGAAAAAAACCAATGGCAGCAACAGGTTGAAAATATTGAAAAACAATTCGCCTATGAACTCCCTACTATTGCAACACTCAATAAAGTCAAACAAGTACGCTGGTTAGGTGCCATCGGGGTAGTTGAATTACATCAAGCGGTCAATATGATGGAAATACAACAGGCCTTTGTTAATGCTGGCGTATGGATCCGTCCTTTTGGTCGATTAATTTATATTATGCCGCCTTATATTATTACGTCTGCTCAGCTATCATGTTTGACCCAAGCAATATATCAGGCATTAAATACATAATACTGTTCGACTAAACAGCCTTTTATTTCCCCTTAGTATCATAAAGCAGACATTGTTCTATTTAAGTCTGCTTATACTGATTAAAGGTGCCCGACCAACATAATAATAATGATATCTCGAGCGGCCATTTACTTATGTTAAAGCACTGAGCTAGGGTTATCATTATGCAATTACCTCTATTCCCGCTTGATATTTACTTATTACCCAATGGTATCTGCAAATTACGTATTTACGAACAGCGTTATATTCGATTAGTTAAACTCGCTACGACCAATCATCATGGCTTTGGGTTATGCATGAAAATCGATGATACTCTATGCCATTTTGGTACTCGCGCCATTATTACTGATTTTGATCCCCTACCCGATGGCTTTATGAGTATTACTATTAAGGGCGTTGAGATGTTCTTGATTAATAACCATTGGCAAGACAATGACGCCCTTCACATTGGTGATACTTCGCCAGTTCCAAACTGGCATAGCAAGAATATTAATTTTCTCGATCAAAATATTTCAGACAACTTAAAACAACTGTTCCAGCAGCATCCTGATCATGCGCATTATTATCCTGAGCCAAAATTTGATGATATTACGTGGGTATGTCAACGCTGGCTCGAAATTCTACCGTTAGAGGTTAATCAAAAACAATGGTTTATGAGTCGTAACGACTGCAGTGCCGCTTTATCTTTCTTGCATACTGTAATCAATAATAATACTAACTTAAAATAGGTCTCATTTTTCTACCATCACATCATACAATCACACATAAATCGCGTTTAAATTATGAATAATTATTTATTTTTTTAAATAGAAAATAACATTCAATCCTTAAATAATAGTAATATATTATTATTTAAGTCAATTAATCTATTTTCAGATTACCAAATAATGTTTATTATATTTCAATTAACCATATTAAATGCATTATTAGTCGTATTCATTTGAATATACACGCTTAAATAATCACTGTAGTGATAATCATTATCTTTAGCAGGGAGTGATGCTTATATTCATTATAATAAACACCTAAAATATTAGCTTACGTATGCAAATACATTGTTTCCGAAACTGCTCTAATTCCATTAACCATGCTGACACCAAGCCATTATAACACCTTGATTAAATATATAATTTCAAAAAAACACTAAAAGTTACATACTTATTCATGTCACATTTAATTAATAAGTATGATAAATACTAAAAAAAAATAGATAGAAAGTTTCTTTTTCCTGCCTACAATAATCTCCCCACTGAGATAATCAGTACAAAAAATACTATTCACATAGTAATAATAAATAAAAACAATACTCGTCGATTTAAACATGGAATAAGACGACTCAGGTAGGGGAAATATATGCTCAATTTAGCGATATCGATCATTCCAATATTATTATTAATTTGGATGATGACAAAAAAGAATGCGTTACCGTCACATATTGCATTACCTTTAACAGCGTTAATTGTGGGTATATTACAATTAGTCCATTTTGGCACTGATGGACGTTTATTAACGGCTAATATTATTTCTGGCACTTTATCAGCGATTACACCCATTTCTATTATTGCTGGTGCGATTTTATTAAATCGTACCCTCTTAGTTTCAGGCTGTGAAGATGTTATTAGACAATGGTTAGAAGGCATTAGTAAAAACCGTATTGGGCAATTAATGATCATCGGTTGGGCGTTTGCTTTTATGATAGAAGGCGCTTCAGGTTTTGGTACGCCCGCAGCAATAGCAGCCCCTATTTTAGTTGGGTTAGGTTTTAATCCATTACGAGTCGCTATGTTAGCGTTAGTCATGAACTCCGTCCCGGTCTCTTTTGGTGCTGTAGGTACACCCACATGGTTTGGTTTAGGTAACTTAGGGCTGTCGAATACTGAGCTGCTGCACGTTGGGGGATTATCCGCCATCATGCACACTGTAGCAGCGATTATCATTCCGGTTATTGCGCTGAAATTTATTGTTAGTTGGCAACAAATTCGCCGTAATATTATTTTTATTCAGTTAAGTATTTGGTCATGTACGCTGCCTTATGTTTGGCTAGCACAATGGAACTATGAGTTCCCTGCCCTTATTGGTGGTGCGATTGGCTTAACGCTATCAATACTTTTTGCTCGTTATAACATTGGGTTAGAAAAAATCGAAACCACTGCCACCGAAAATGTTGCTATTCCTTTAGCATTCGGACGTGTATTTAAGGCAATGGCGCCAACCTTATTACTGATTGTTATTCTGATTGTGACCCGTATTAAGCAATTAGGCCTTAAAGGGATGCTAAATGATGCGACACCGATGTGGAATTTTCACTTAGGAATTGCTGACTTACATATTAGCCAAGCATTAATTATTCATATAAATAATATTTTAGGTACTGATACTGCTTGGGCATACAAAACACTTTATGTTCCTGCATTAATCCCATTTTTCCTCGTTGTTTTAGTGTCGATTCCTTTTCTAAAAATGAACCGACACCAAGTGGTAACAGTATTTAGTGATACAGCATCACGTATAAAAACCCCTTTTATCGCCCTTGTTGGTGCGTTAATTATGGTGAAATTTATGATGATTGGTGGTGATCACTCACCGATCATGACAACGGGTAATGCCTTTGCACATTTATTAGGGAAAAATTGGCAATACTGTGCCGCTTATCTTGGTGCTTTAGGGGCCTTTTTCTCAGGCTCAGCAACTGTATCTAACCTAACGTTTGGTGCAATTCAACAAAGTATTGCCCATACCGTTGGGTTACCTGAAACCATCATTCTTGCCTTGCAATCGGTTGGTGGTGCGATGGGTAATATGGTGTGCATTAATAACATTATCGCAGTATCAGCAATACTTGGTATTGCCAATAAAGAAGGCTATATCATTAAACGAACCGTTATACCTATGATTTTATATGGTGTAATTGTCGCTATCGTGAGTCTTTTTCTTTAATCGCTACAAAAATAGGTTTACGCGCTGCTGTGTAGCAGGCGTAAACCAACAGTATAACGTCAATATCTCAGGCGCCTTTACGCCACTGGAGCAATAAAATGAAGGTAAACTTTTTTGTCACTTGTCTTGGCGATACCGTAAAAGCAGACGTTGCTAAAAAAACGGTACAACTGCTTGAGCAGCTAGAATGTGAAGTGATTTTTCCTGAACGCCAAGGTTGTTGTGGTCAACCCGCACTAAATAGTGGCTATATCGAAAAAAGCAAACCTGCAATGAAAAGCATGATCGAAGCCTTTGAAATCAATGATTACCCGATTGTGACACCTGCAGGTTCATGTGCTGCTTCTGTGAAAAAATACCCGCATTATTTAGAGGACGAACCTGAGTGGGCAGCACGCGCACAAAAAGTGGCTGATCGTTTATTTGAGCTAACGCAATTTGTAGTCCGCCAATTAGGTGTAGAAAACGTTGGCGCTCGTCTTAAAGGTAAAGGGGTTTACCACCCATCTTGCAGTCTTATCCGTAAATTAGGAGTGCGCGAAGAACCACTTATCTTACTAAATAACGTTGAAGGTCTTGAATTATTACCAATTGACAACCAAGAAACGTGTTGTGGTTTTGGTGGTACTTTTTCCGTCAAAATGTCTGAAATTTCAGGTGAAATGGTAACAGAAAAAGTACAACACATTAGCGCGGTAAAACCAGATTTCTTAATTGGTGCTGATATTAGTTGTTTATTAAATATTGGTGGTCGTATTAGCCGTGAAGGCCAACCTATTAAAGTGATGCACATTGTTGATGTGCTGATGAGTCGCTAAGAGGTCATTATTATGTCAATGAAAACCAGCAACGTTAAATTTAAAGATCGTATTCATCTCAAAATGAAAGACGAATCAATGCGTGCCGCCGTTGCCAACGCACAAGAAAGAATGTTTAAGAGCCGCGCTGTTGCTGCTGAAAAACTTGGTAACTGGGAAGAATGGCGTGAAATGGGCATGGATATTCGTAACCATGTTCTTGAGAACCTTGACTACTACTTACAACAACTTAGTGAAAATGTAGAAAAAAATGGTGGTCATGTTTTCTTCGCCTCAACAGCAGAAGATGCAACTAATTACATCGAAACGATTGTTAAGAAAAAGAACGCCAAAAAAATCGTAAAATCTAAATCAATGGTGACCGAAGAAATCGGCATGAACCAGATGATTCAACGTAATAATTGCGAGATCATCGAAACCGATTTAGGCGAATATATTTTACAAGTCGATGATTGTGATGCGCCATCACACATTGTTGTGCCTGCACTACACAAAAATCGCACCCAAATCCGCGAAGTGTTCAAAGAAAAGCTCGGTTATGACGGTTCATCTGATCCTGAAGCCATGACCCGTTTTGTCCGTGAGCATATTCGCCATGATTTCCTTGAAGCAGAAATCGGTATTACAGGTTGTAACTTTGCGATTGCAGAATCTGGCACCGTAACGCTAGTGACTAACGAAGGTAACGCCCGCCTCGCCACCAGCTTGCCAAAAACACATATCGCCGTCATGGGCATGGAGCGTATCGTTCCTACCTTTGAAGAGTTCGATATTGTTGCGAGCCTATTGTGTCGTAGTGCGGTTGGTCTACCGTTAACCGGTTACGTTACCGCGCTAACGGGTCCACGTGAAGGTGATAATTGTGATGGTCCAGAAGAGTTCCACCTTGTTATTGTTGATAACGGTCGTTCAAAAATTCTAGGCTCAGAGTTCCGCCCTATTCTACGTTGTATTCGCTGTGCAGCTTGCGTTAATACCTGTCCTGCATACCGTCATATTGGTGGTCAATCTTACGGTTCAATCTATTCAGGCCCAATAGGTGCAGTGCTATCGCCACTACTTGGTGGTTATGAAGATTTTAAAGACTTACCTAACGCTTGTAGCTTATGCCGCGCTTGCCATGATGTATGCCCAGTAAAAATCCCACTGTCTGATTTATTACTAAAACACCGCCAAATTATGGGTGAAGAAAAAATCACAGCACCATCAGAACGAGGAGCAATCACAGGCTTTAACTTTGTTAATTCCCACCCTTTTATTTGGGATAAAACAGTTAAAATCGGCGCAATTATGGCTGGAAAACTGATTAAAGATGGCAAGCTACCCTTTAAAGTGGGTTTACTTAATGCATGGACACAAACTCGTGATTTACCAGCACCAACAGGTCAATCATTCCGTAGCTGGTTCAAAAACAGAGATGACAAATAAGGGCCTTCCGCATGTCAGAGCAACGCATTTTTAACCGCGATAGTTTCCTTGATAATATCGCCAAACAGCTTGGTCGTGAACGTATTACTGCACCCGTAGCACGTCCAAACTTAAAATATAACTGTCACAAAGAGGTTTTTGCGAATAAAACCCCTGATGAATTAAAAGCTATTTTAGTTGACTACACAAAAACAACATTAGCATCGCAAGCAATTGTTACGACGAAAGATAAGCTTACTGAGACACTACGTAATGTATGTTTCCATTATTGCACTGATGATGGTAAAGGCATAAATCCTATCGGTGAAACCATATTTACAGCAGATAATCGTCTGTTAGACATAGTAAACCCGAAAGATTTGACTGAAAAACAGCACAGTGTATATATTTGGGATCAGAGCGCAGGTTGCGAGTCAAATATTGCGGTTGCGGAACGCGCTAAAGTCGGCGTAGTATTTGCCGAACAGGCGTTAGCTGAATCAGGCACAATGGTACTTTTCAGCCAAGCAGCACAAGGTCGAACCGTCAGTTTGCTCCCTGAAGCGTCTGTGTTTATTGTACCTAAAAGTAATATCGTCCCTCGTTTAACGCAAGCGACAGCGTTATTACATCAAAAAGCACAGAATGGTGAACGTATTCCATCATGTGTAAACTTTATTTCAGGTCCTAGTTCGACAGCAGATATCGAGCTGATCAAGGTTGTTGGTGTGCATGGACCCGTCTTTGCCACCTACATCATTATTGATGATATGTAGTTTTACCTATCACCAATAGTGATAAACAAACTAGCAGGATGCTAGTGGTTAAGCACTTAAACGGGAATATGAAAAAAACGCAGTTATCGGACTGCGTTTTTTTTCGCGTATAATTCCGTAAAACACCAACTTTTGGAATATTTACATGCCAGCCATTGATGATCTTGTTCTTTTTACTCAAGTTATTGAACATGGATCTTTCAGCAAAGTCGCTGAACTAAATAGCATAACAAAATCTGTTGTCAGTAAACGCATCAGTAAGCTCGAAACCAGTTTAGGGCTCCAACTTATTTATCGTACCACTCGTAAACTCACGCTTACTGAACCAGGTGAAGTGCTTTATCACCGCGCTAAAACCATCAACAATATTGCACAAACCGCCTTTGATTCAGTAACGGGTTATAGCGAAGCGCTCTCAGGTAAAATTCGTATGTCAGTGCCAACCATTTCAGGAGAGCTTGTATTGGCAAATGCAGTATCGACTTTTTGTCAAAAGCACCCTGGGCTAACGGTTGATATGTCACTTAATAATCATTTTGTTGATCTGGTTGCCGATAACTATGATCTTGTCATTCGTACTGGCTACCTTGAAGACTCTAGCTTAATTGCTCGCCATATTTTTAATTCTCGTTGGGTTATCTGTGCATCACCGGCCTACCTTGAACAACATGGTATACCTGAAACACCCAAGGCATTAAATAGCCATAATTGCTTAGGCTATAACCCACAAAGTTCAGGCCCTTTTGATTGGCAATTTATTCGTCAAAATAAAATTTATACCCACAAAGTCAGCGGCAATTTTTCATCTGACAATGCCGTCGCATTAAAGAAAGTCGCATTAGCAGGTAATGGCATTGCCTATTTACCCACTTGTTTAGTGTATGACGAATTACAACAAGGCAAACTGATCGAAATATTAGCGGCCAATGCTGGTAAAGTTGTCGGTATCTATGCGGTATACCCTTATACCCGAAAACCCGCCAAACGCATTCAGGCTCTGATTGAGCATATTCGAGAAAGCTACATGGAAATTAAAGAGCAATTTTAACCATCAACCAGTTTCATTAATAAATGGCCATCATACAGTGCTTGTTTGACCAAAGCCGCACCAGGCATAGTTGCTTGAGTGTAAAAACAACTTTCTTTAAGTTCTAAATCGCGATTATAAATAGGCAGTGTTTGACCAATAATACATTCCATGATCGCTGGATATAATACCGACTTAGCGCGATTTAATTCTCCGCCAATTAAAATCCGTTGTGGATTAAACAAATTCACCATAATCGCAATGGCTTGTCCAAGGTGATGCCCAAGATCAACAATAATTTGACGAGCAAGAGCGTCACCAGCAACAGCAGCATCACAAATAGCTTCAATAGTCAGTTCAGATGCCATTAAGGTTGATATATGCCCTTCTTGTAAACGGGTCAATGTTTGCTCCAATACCGCAGATAAACTGGCTACCGTCTCTAAACAACCATGATTACCGCAAAAACAACGTTTACCATAAGGCTTGATCTGAATATGCCCAAGTTCACCAATATTACCGGTCCGACCTTGAAGCACCGTATCATCTAAAATAATCCCTGCGCCAACACCATGATGTACTGACACTAAAATAGAATTTGATATACCGCGTGAATTACCAAACAACTTTTCAGCTAATGCCCATGAACGGGTATCATTGCCAATAAAAACAGGTAAACCTGTTGCCTGATGAATAAGATCGCTTAATGGCAGGTCTTTTATGGTGTAATGCGGCATTTGTAATACCACACCGTCATCAGCATTGACCAATCCCGGTAATGAAACAGCAATCGCTGAAATACGATCAAGCGCACTGACATGATTGGCAAAAAATACATTAATTTCAGTCAATAATTTAGCGACCACATCATCTTGCTGTAATTGTTTAATCTCTTGCCGTTCTTCAACTAAAATATCGCCACTTAAGCAGTGTAATGCAATGGTTAAATAACCTCGCCCCAATCGAATCGATAAGAATTGCCAGCCTTCATTTGCAAGAACTAGCCCAATAGCAGGTCTTCCTCGACTAGTAGATTCTTGATATTGCGTTTCTTTTATTAAATGCGCTTCAATCAATTCACGGGTGATCTTGGTGATACTTGCAGGTGCTAATTGACTACGTTTAGATAATTCAATCCGCGAAATAGGTCCGTACAGATCAATAAGTTTATATACGCTCCCGGCATTATTTCTTTTAATATGATCAATATGACCTGGCTGAGCGACGTACATGTCTATACTCCTAGGGGGAAAACAGTGATAAATATCATTCAGTTTCAATTTTTTTACTTTGCGAACTAATTGTGAAGTCTCTTGTACTCAGGACGTGACCGACATCACGAGGAATCCCTAAAGACTTCCGCTTTCGCTTCTGACATAATGATAAATCGACATTTCGTCGAGTATAATTTCAACTAGCAAATTTAATCTCTTTCGTGCTTTGACTAAGCAGCATCTACTGCGATGTCTCATTGTTATGACAAAAGCAACGGTAAGGAATACGAGGTTCCACGTGTACAAAATTAATGAAGTCTTCGAAACCATTCAAGGTGAAGGTGTATTCACCGGCGTCCCTGCTATTTTTGTTCGTTTACAAGTCTGCCCTGTGGGTTGTTCATGGTGTGACACTAAACAAACATGGACAGCTGAACCTGAAGATTTAGTCAGTGTTGAACGTATCATGGTAAAAACAGAAGACTCACCACTTTGGACACAGCTTGATGCTAATGGCGTTGTGAATCTATTAGTAGATCAAGGTTATACTGCCAAACATGTTGTCATCACAGGTGGTGAACCTTGTATCTATGATTTACGCCCATTGACTGCTGCATTAGAAGCGGCTGGATTTAATTGCCAAATAGAAACCAGTGGTACTTCAGATATTTTAACCAGTGAACAAACCTGGGTTACGGTATCACCTAAAATTAACATGAAAGCAAAGTTACCGGTATTAACCTCTGCGTTAGCACGCGCTAATGAAATCAAACATCCGGTAGGCACCAGTAAAGATATTGATCAATTAGACGCTCTATTAGCCACAGCAACACTACGCAATGATGTTACGATAGCTTTGCAGCCAATTAGTCAAAAACCACGAGCGACTGAATTGTGCATTTCAACCTGTATCGCGCGTAATTGGCGTTTATCAATTCAAACCCATAAATATTTAGCGATTGCTTAATGCCCTTTTATTATTCATCCATAGCGTAGCTTCAACAAATAACAACATAATGATAAGGCTCACTTAGCTTATCATTGCCAAAATGATCGTTTCTTAACCAACCCTATGTATAAATTACCGCTTTCCCACATCAATTTATCAATCTAATGAGATCAATGCTTGATGCTTGACGTAAGAAAGGTAATATTAGTTATATAACGATATCTTTAAGCACGTAATACTTTAATTCCAAAGTGAAGTGCCTAAACGGAGAATGACTTAAACATGACCTACGCGCCTGTAACAGACGTATTAAGCGGTAAGCTAGCAGTTGACAGTGAAATCACTGTCCGTGGCTGGATCCGTTCACGTCGTGATTCCAAAGCTGGAATTTCTTTCCTTGCCATTTATGACGGCTCTTGTTTCGACCCGATTCAGGCCGTGGTCTCTAATGAGTTAAATAATTATCAGGAAGAAGTACTTAAATTAACAACAGGTTGCTCTGTTGAAGTTACTGGTACTATTGTTGCTTCTCCTGCTAAAGGTCAAGATTTCGAGCTAGCAGCAACAGCCGTTAAAGTTGTTGGTTGGGTAGAAGATGCAAACACTTACCCAATGGCTAAAACACGTCACTCAATTGAGTATTTACGTGAAGTTGCCCACCTTCGCCCACGCACTAACGTTATTGGTGCAGTAGCACGTGTTCGTAACTGCCTATCACAAGCAATCCACCGTTTTTACCACGAGCAAGGTTTCTTCTGGACGTCATCACCGCTTATCACATCGTCTGATTGTGAAGGTGCTGGTGAAATGTTCCGTGTATCAACACTTGATCTAAACAACCTTCCTTTGGATGACCAAGGTAACGTTGATTACGATAAAGACTTCTTTGGCAAAGAAACATTCCTAACGGTATCTGGCCAATTAAATGCTGAAACTTATGCTTGTGCATTAAGCAAAGTTTACACGTTCGGTCCAACATTCCGCGCTGAAAACTCAAACACTAGCCGCCACCTAGCTGAATTCTGGATGGTTGAACCTGAAGTTGCTTTTGCTGATCTCAATGATGTAGCAAAACTGGCTGAAGACATGCTTAAATACGTTTTCGCTGCTGTTCTTGCAGAACGTCGTGATGATCTTGAATTCTTTGCTTCACGCATTGATAAAGAGGCAATCACTCGTCTTGAGCAATTTGTTAACGCAGACTTTGCACAAGTTGATTACACTGATGCAATCCAAATTCTTATCGATTCTGGTAAGAAATTTGAATTCGATGTTGAGTGGGGCATTGATATGTCTTCTGAGCACGAGCGTTACCTTGCTGAAGAACACTTTAAAGCACCTGTTATCGTTAAGAACTACCCGAAAGACATCAAAGCTTTCTACATGCGTCTAAACGATGACGGTAAAACTGTTGCAGCTATGGATGTTCTTGCACCAGGTATTGGTGAAATCATCGGTGGTGCACAACGTGAAGAGCGCTTAGACGTTCTTGATGCACGTATGATTGCTATGGGCATCAACCCTGAAGATATGGGCTGGTACCGCGATTTACGTCGTTACGGCACTGTTCCTCATGCTGGCTTCGGTCTTGGCTTTGAGCGTTTAGTGTCTTACGTGACTGGCATGGGCAACGTACGTGACGTTATCCCATTCCCACGTACTCCACGCTCTGCAAACTTCTAATTTTCATATAAAATTAGACAGTGAAAAAGCCACTTTCGAGTGGCTTTTTTTATACCTATTCATTATAAAAACGGCTAACTCCCATTCATATATCAATAACTATATATGATTTACAGACGTTGCTTTTATTCTAAAAATAGATTAAATTCCACGAAATCATTCATCTTAAGAATATAATTTCTATTTATAGAATAAAGTGTGAACATGAAAACAAATCATCCTCAATTCAAAAAAAAATTTATTACACCGATTAAATATTTTGCTTTGTTTTTTTGTGCATTTTCTAGCCTCTATCTCATTTACAACATTTATCATCTTGAAATATTCCATAATAGATACATCACTAAAATGCAAGGTATCTATTCTTATACCCGTCGATTTGGTTCATATTACAATAACACTTCCCAAAAATATAAACTTGAAGGGGATTATAAAAAAGATAATGTTTCATTAATTGTTAATACCGCAAGTAACGTAAAAATACTCTCAGAAGGTATCGATAAATTACGTTCAGAATTAAACCAAATCACTAATAATAATATTTGGACAATTGCTGTTCTTGAAAATCCGGCTGGCTATGCACATTTTGACCCTATTCGACCAGAATATTTAACCAAATTTGATAAATACGGTGAAAATTCAGTTATACGTCGTATAGTAAAACGTGAAGGATTAACAAATACTTATCAATCTTTTTATGGGTGCAATTTAAAGCTAACTGAAAGCTATATCGAAAATGGCTCACATATTCAAATTAGAACGCTTTACTACCCTATTTATAATAATAAACATCTTGATGCATTATTAGCAATTGATATAAAAAGTAAATATTTTTCTGAAACGTTACAGAAATACAATAATAGTCATTTCACTATTCTTAATATGAATAAAAAAGGTAACTTTTATAAAATAGAAGAATTACTCCCCTGCTCGGAATTACATCCTCTCAATATTGGTATTAACTTATTATCCATTGTTAAGACCGTATTTTTTCCTGCACTCTTATTAACTATAATATATGGCTACTTTAAAACCTGCCTTATTAAAAAACGATATCATATTCAACGTGACCAAATGACTAACTTTTATCGTCGAGATTACTATGAAAAAAAATGGTTGAAACAACATGATTTCAATTTATTAATCATTGATATTGACCATTTTAAAAAAGTAAATGATATCCATGGTCATGAAATTGGTGATGCCGTTATTCGCCACGTATCAAAACGAATTAATAACTGTATCCGTTCTGAAGATATAGCGGTTCGCTGGGGAGGCGAAGAATTTATCATTACCTTTAAAGATATGACTAATGAACAATTATATATTAAAGCAGAAAAAATATGTGTATCAATAGCATCAAGTCCTATATTAGAGCTTGATATTACTGTTTCAATTGGTGGTACTACTGCAACTAATACGCATTTTAATGATGTATATAAAGTTGCTGACAAGGCTCTCTATTTCTCAAAAAGCAATGGTAGAAATCAGTACACTATAGTCTAATAAATAGGTATATAATCACTCTGTTAGAGTTATTTTTCCATTGATAAAACATCATTTAATTCCTAAAAAGAATTAAATGATGTAGATAAAAAATACTTATTGACACGATAAGTATTTTTCATTTTAACATGTCGTATGAACATATAAAATGTCATCTTCAACAGCCTGAATATCATGGATAATAATGATTATAACTGTAAATGGATTTTTAAAAAAAAACGTTCTCCAATTAAAGCTTTTTACAGTATTTTTTATAATCTGTTCTAGTTTATATCTCATGTATAATATTTTTAATATTAATAAATTACAAAAACAATATGTAACAACATTAGAAGGTATTTACTCTGGTGCTCGTCGATTTGGTTCCTTTTATAATAACACAGGAACAGTCAATCTAACAAAAGGACAATATATATTTAATAACGTATCAGTTATCGTAAATTCTCCTGTAGAAGCAAAGATCTTATCTAAAGGCATCAATAAATTACGTTCTCAAATAGATAAATTGACTGACAATCATATTTGGACAATTGCTGTTTTTGAAACATCATCACACTATTCACATTTTGATCCTCTTAGATCTGTTTATTTAAAAATATATGACCATATCGTACTTAACTCGATTGTTAAAAACGAAGGTCTAAAGGATACTTATCAATCCTTTTATGGCTGTAATATAAAGTTAACAGATATATATGAAGAGCAAGGAACCAATGCGATTATTCGTACTGTTTATTATCCGATATATAACAATAAAAAATTAGATGCTTTATTAGCGATTGACCTTAATAACTCAATATTCAAAAATATATTAGATACATTCAATCGTAACAAAATGACAATTATTAGTATGGGAAATAATAATCTTTATCAAAAAAGTGAATTATTGCCTTGTTCAGAAGTTGATCCTATTCATTTGGGTATTAATTTTTATACCCTTTTTAAAATCACCTTTTTACCGTCTCTTTTATTCATGTTTTTATATCTATCACTTAAGAAACTCATCATCAATAAAAATTTCATTTTGCGTTATGACCAAATGACTCATTTTTATCGCCGTGATTACTATGAAAACAAACTGCTCAATCAGCATGACTTTAATTTATTGATTATTGACATCGATCATTTCAAAAAAGTCAATGATACCTATGGCCACGAAATGGGTGATAAAGTTATTCGTGACGTAACCAAACGTATTAATCATTGCATTCGTAAAAATGATATTGCTATTCGTTGGGGCGGAGAAGAATTTATGCTTTCTTTTAACAACATTACGAGTCATCAACTCACAAAAAAAGCACAGCAAATATGTGATGCTATTGCCTTATATCCTATATTAGATCTTGATATTACAGTGTCTATCGGTGGCATTAGTACCACCGATACAGATTTTAATGATGCTTACAAAGCGGCAGATCAGGCACTTTATTATTCAAAAAATAATGGTCGTAATCAAGTTACAATCGCTTAGCTCTGTATTCATGAGGTAATATTACGCATCTAATACCATTGGCTATAGTCATCATGACAATGCATAGAAAATATAAATATATATTCACAATTTTGTTTCATTCTCTTGTCAAACTTCTATCACTAAGGGTATAAATAGAGACATAACTATTTACTTACCCATGGATGAAAAATATGTTTGAAAAGATTACAGCTGCACCCGCTGATCCAATTCTCGGTTTAACAGATGACTTTAAAGCTGATCCTAGAACACATAAAATTAACCTCGGTGTGGGTATTTATAAAAATGAAGCGGGTAATACACCTATTCTAGCAACGGTAAAAAAAGCAGAAGCTATTTTACTTGCACAAGAAACAACCAAATCTTATCTTGGGATTCCAGGAACACCTGAATATGGCCTAGCAGTACAACAGCTTCTTTTTGGCGCAGACTCTACGCTTATTGCAGAGAAACGTATTCAAACAGCACAAGCACCTGGTGGTACTGGCGCTCTACGCGTTGCTGCTGAATTTATTAAACGCCAGTTAGGGGATGTTACCGTTTGGATTAGTAATCCTACATGGGCTAACCACCATGGTGTATTTGGTGCGGCAGGTTTAGATACAAAAACTTATGGCTACTACAACGCTCAAACTAAAGATATTGATTTTGATGCAACAATTGTAGATCTAAACCAAGCAAAATCAGGCGATGTTGTATTACTTCATGGTTGTTGTCATAACCCTACAGGGATTGATCCAACCAATACTCAGTGGCAAACACTGGCTAAACTTTGCCTTGATAAAGGCTTATTACCCATGTTTGATTTTGCTTACCAAGGCTTTGCTCATGGTGTTGAAGAAGATGCTCAAGGATTACGTATCTTTGCAGATCAAGTACCCGAACTCCTTGTTGCAAGTTCATTCTCTAAAAACTTTGGACTGTACAACGAGCGTGTAGGTGCATTTACTTTAGTTGCTAAAAATGCAGAACAAGCAATAATCTCTTTTAGCCAAGTAAAATCAATTGCACGTGTTATTTATTCAAACCCACCCGCTCATGGTGCTGCCATTGTTACTCAAATTCTAAACGATGCTGTCTTACGTGCAGAATGGGAGCAAGAAGTTGCCGATATGCGTGATCGTATTCAAGAAATGCGCGTACTCTTTGTGGCAACATTAAAACAATGCGGTGTGGATGCAGACTTTAGCTTCATTGAACGTCAAAACGGCATGTTCTCATTTTCAGGCTTAAATAAAGATCAAGTGAACCGTCTCAAAAATGAATTTGCTATCTATATTGTTGGCTCGGGGCGTATTAGTGTTGCTGGCATGACAAAATCAAATATGCTGCCACTCTGTAAAGGTATTGCTGCGGTTTTATAAGCCATTATAAATAACCATGATAAAAAAGAGGATAATTATCCTCTTTTTTATCGACTATAGTGACACCAATAATATTAACCTGATTTATTCAATGGTAATACATTACAATAAAGATCATGTTCATAATGCTTCTCTAATTGCTTACGCCAAGGCCGTTCAGTTATAGGAACAAGATAAAACATTTCTCTTGTAGTATCCGTTACAAATGCCATTCCATGCCGCATAACTTCATAATGTATATCGTGAATATAGCCGAGAGAAAAGCTTTGTCTCCCCGTTAACATATTAATATCTTCGCGACTGAGGGATACTCCCTGTGTCTCATCTGCAAATCGTTCAAGTAGCCAACCAGAAAATTCCTTTGCACTTATCATCGTCATAAGATCAGTTTCTCCGAATATTGCGCACTCCTTGAGAATCACTCTCCATATTAATAGTTATAGCAGAGTAAAAAAGCAACCGTCATTTTTCTGTATTAAAGATAATAATAGTCTAAATAATAACCGCTGTTTTTCTGTATTAAAGATAATAATAATGACATTAGAAAGAATAAAAATAACATTTCAGAGGGAGCGAGAACTAATAACAGAGAAATCCCCGCTTCTTAATGAGAAGCGGGATTGGCATATTTTAAAGTGCTTTATATAACACTTTATTTCCTGCTAATTGGATGCGCTCAACTAACCTTTCTTCAGTCAATTTTTTTAACGCACCGGTGGCCCAAGCTGCCGCTTTAGCCTTTTCTTGACCCGCTTCTAGACCAATACCTTTTGGATTTAATCCATCAGTATGGTTTACGACAATATCTAAAACTTGTTGCTGTTTCGGGGTTAATGCCACTACTGATTTAGACGCAACAATAGGCTTAGATGCGACAACATCTACAATCTCTGCTGTTTCAATCACGGTTTCAATTTTTAGAATGTTGTTAACTGCAGAAGTTGTATTGGTTAAAAGAGGTTTCTGTTTATGCAGTTTACGCTGGATATTACGTTTGTGAGAAATTCTCATGGTTTTATTTGCTCCGTTACACTACTTTCGATCACCACTATTTTCAGCGAGAAAAAGTGAGCGCGTTTTATACCAAGGTTATTTAGCAATTACCAGCAAACGATTATTTATCCATCAATAAATATGATCACCCGCAAATGAGCATCAAATAATCATCAATTTTGACGTATTATAAGTAAAAACAAGGCTAAAAATCGTTATCTCCATGGAAATGTTTTTTAAGAATATATACCTATAGTGTGTTTTATAATGGTATTGACATGGTTATTATAGCAATAATAGTTAAAGGAGGCCGCTGTGGAGACACTACATATTCATGCGGAAAAATTAACGACAAAACATTATATCGGATTATTTGTCAGCATCATTACTGTCACTCTCGCTTTTGTCAGTTATTTTAACTCACAATTATCCGCTATCAGCGTCTGCATTATGGTGGTTTTAGTGGCGGTTGTATTATTACTGATGATAAAAGTCATTAATACGCCATGTATCAGTTTTACATTGACCTTTATGCATTGCCAATACCATAGTCGCTATGGTGGATGGACGACAACATGGCACAATATAGCTCATATTGGTCATGCTACTCTTGGATCTCAAGGTTGGCATTCATCCCTACCTTGGATAGGCATCCGTTTGAAAAATTATGATGATTTCATTCGTAATATCTGTCCACGTGTCGCCTCAAGAATATTACTTGAACAACGGATATTACTGATAATGGCTCTGAAATCTAATCCTGATTCACCCCATCAGCTTGAAGATATGCTCTTTGATGATTCACCATTTACCACACAAAATGGCGAGCAAATTCGAGGACTACAAGCAATGCTTGCAAATCGAATGCGTTATAATAGAGCATTACTTGGGTTTGATTTTTTTATTGCTGACGATGTTATTGATCGCCCCATTGCCGATTTTATCGGTTTATTACGCCGCTATAAAGCCGCAGCTTAAAGTTGCAACTAATCTATAACAGCCGATGTTTGTACTTTAAGAAAAGGCAATAACAGTAATCCAATCAATGCAGCAGCCACTGAAATTACAACAAAAAATCCGGTCCAATGGTAATGATTCATAATAATCGCTAGAGGATACCCAGCTAACGCTGCGCCCATATAAGCAAATAACCCCACAAAACCGGTAGCAGCGCCTACTGAGTCTTTATGAGAGCACTCAGCAGCAGCCATACCAATTAACATTTGGGGTCCGAATATAAAAAAACCAATTGCAAAAAAGCATCCAGATTGCAATATATAGCTTGTCACTGGCATTACCCATAATGCAGCAACAGCTAAAAATATCCCCATGGCAAACAATAAAATCATCGGCCCACGGTTGCCCCCGAATAATTTATCCGATCCCCACCCACCAACCAGTGAACCAAAAAAACCACCTACTTCAAATAGTGACAACGCTCCATTAGCCGATAACAAACTATAATGATGCTGCTCTGTAAGATAAAGATTACCCCAATCATTAATCGCCGTTCGAACGATATAAACCAATATATAGCTCATCGCAAGTAGCCATAAATACTTATTGGTAAATACATACTTAAACAATATTTGCCGTTGTGTAAGGCCAATGCCTTCATTTTCTTGTGCAATTTCTAAATAGTCATGACGCCATAATCCAACGCTAGGAAGTCCCATCGCTGTCGGTTTATTTCGTAACCGCCAGCATAAACCAATACCAATCACTATTGCGATGATACCCGGAATAAAGAACCCATAACGCCATCCATAATGCAGAGTTAAAAAGCCCACTAATAATGGAATAAACGCCCCTCCAACATTATGAGCGGTATTCCAACACGACCACCATAATCCGCGTTCAGAGCGTGAATACCATGTTGTAAGCAACTTAGAACATGCAGGCCAACCCCAACCTTGAAACCATGCATTAGCTACCCACAAAAGTGTAAATGCCAGAATCGAACTTGATAAACCAAAACAAATATTAATAATACCGGTTGCAATTAACCCTATTCCCATAAAATAACGTGGATTTGCACGATCAGATATCATCCCTGATATAAATTTTGAACAACCATAAGTAAGATAGAATAAGGTTCCCATCATGCCAATATCTGACTTATCCCAGCCTAAATCAGCGATCATTGCAGGCATTGCATACGTAAAGTTTTTACGGGTTAAATAAAACCCTGCATACCCAATATACATGCTGACCATAATATGCAAACGCCAATATTTATAGCGTTGATCAACGGTTGAATCTGATAATGTGGTCATGCGGTACCTGAGAATATAAATGAATTTATCGTTGTCATTATGCTATCGGTAATATAATTACCAATGTTGTGCCCGTCTCTTGTTTTCGTAATGCTTTATTTTGAAATTTGTCATCATGATGGTAACTCACTATTGAACAATGCCCACCCAACACTTCGACACGCTCACGAATACCGCGTAAACCAAAACCTTTAAATGCATCTTCAGCTTTAAAACCAATGCCGTTATCTTCAATTTGTAATTTGATTTTTTGATCAATATCTAATTCAATAATCACTTCTGTCGCTTGTGAATATTTAGCAATATTATTTAAGGCTTCTTGGCAAATTCGATATAAAGTGACACTGGTTGTATCGCATAACACTTGTTGTTTATGTCCCCACGCCATTGCTACATCAATACCTTTATCTTCTAATTTTAAATCGCAAACAACTTGCTCAACTGCTTTTGCTAAACCAAGATCATCCAAGGTTTTAGGTCGCAACCGTGATAATAAGCCTTTGGCAGTATCATAAACATTAAGCGATAACTGTTCGATAGTAGAAGCACATTGCTGAGTCACCGGCGTGGTTTCAACGCGTTTTAAAATGCTGGCTTGCATTCTAATCGCAGTAATATTTTGCCCTATTTCATCATGCAATTCTCTTGCAACATCGCGTCTAACAGACTCTTCTGTTTCAATTAGTTGGCGCGATAATGCCTGATTTCGTCCTAACTCAGAGAATAACTTACGGTTAAGATCTCGTTGGCGTTGAATACCAAGACCTAACAAAATACCCGTTAAACTTTGTGCTAATAACGATAACAGTAAATCAGTGATCTCCATATTACTGACACCACTTCGTGCAGCAATTAACGCAACACTATTTAATAATGTCCCGAGTAATGCGCCTTGCCATCCATGTCGATAAGCAAACACAATAATAGGTATTGCTAAACAAAATGGAGCAAAACGACTTAATTCATCAGGCAAGTTTATTTGCAATAAAATATTAGCAATAAAAAGTAATGCATATAAACATAAATCACGATGACGTAATTCTAATGGTCGAGAAATTAAGGCAACTGTTAGTGGGATCCATGAGCGATTAAATAAAAATCTCCATAATAAATAACAAGTTGGAACCAACATTAATCCGCCAGTAACGCTAATCAAAAAGATCATACCAACTGGTGATACTGGTATTTGAGCAATAGAACCAAAGCCGACCACGATAACAACATTAATAATAGCTGTTGATATAATACTCACCGCCATGACTAATAACTGTCGCCATTGATCGCCATAATAATAACGTCGTATATACCATAATAGTGGCCATGATAAAGCACTGGCAATTAAAATAGGCCACCATGGTAAATCATGAAGCACTTTTGCAAGTAGCAGAATTAAACTCCATTCCGCAACATAAATGATGACCCAATAACGGTTTGCTGTATGTAAGGTTATTCCTAATCGTAGCGCAAAAGGGAAAAATAAAATGGCCAATGCAGGATCACCTAAAAAATAAAAAGCGATTACCCACAAACAAAACCAGCTACAAATAAAAAATAAACCTCCCCCCAATGACGTAAGTAAATAATGTCGCATTACAATACTTCTTGTGGAAAATACTTCACTAACTCAACATTATTACTCACATTCAATTTATCCATTGCATTAGCACGATGCACATGAACTGTTTTATGACTCAACCCCAACTCAACCGCAACCGCTTTAACATCTAAACCCGTCGCCAGCATTTCACTTATTTGACGTTCACGTTTGGTTAAGCACGCTACCGATTGTTGGTAAGGATCAATACTGCCTAATTGTGTTTCTATATCAGAAGCCAAATAACGTTCACCATTTGCAACCTTTCTCACCGCTTGTGTAAGCTCATCAGGACTACAACGTTTACTGAGATATCCTTTTGCTCCCGTCATTAATGCTTTATTCACTACTGTTGCCGTATCATGCACACTCAACATAATACATGCTATATTTCGTGATAAATCTTCAAGTAACGTCAATCCACTCTCATCAGGCATTGATATATCAATAATACAGACATCAACGCTCTGTTTCGCTAATCCATTACGCGCTTCTTGTGCTGAGCTAAATTGACTAATAACCATCATGTCTGACTCTAATGATAATAATTGAGCAAAACCAGAACGAACAATGACGTGATCATCAACTAAAGCAATTGTAATCATAATAAGACATACCTAATAAGCACTAAAAACAACAAAATATGTTCCAATGAGTATAAAGTACCGTTTAGAATAACCTCACGCAAGCTTTCGCCATCTAAATTATTTATTACCAAATTAAAGATATAAAAAAACCACTGATCATAAATAGTATCAGTGGTTTTCAGTAAATCTATTCTGTAATGATGCTAACGCAGCGTTAGCAAACGATAAAAACCATTAATACAACGGCATTTCATCGGCGACAAATGGGTTTGTCACACGCTCATGGCCAAACGTCGATAATGGACCATGCCCAGGAATAAATGTAACCTCATTACCTAAAGGCCACAACTTTGTCTTAATAGAGTTTACCAATGTTGGATGATCACCTTGTGGAAAATCAGTACGACCAATCCCCCCTTTGAATAACACATCTCCTACAAACGCCACATTAGCATCTGCACTATAAAAAATCACATGCCCCGGAGTATGCCCTGGAGTATGGAATACTTGTAAAGCTTGATTACCCACGCTAACCACATCGCCATCGTTTAGCCATTGAGTCGGCGCAAATGCTTCTGTCATTGGGAAGCCAAACATTTCACTTTGGCGAGGTAATCCTTGCAGCCAAAATTCATCAGCCTGTTGTGGACCAATAATAGGCACACCCAGAATCTGAGAAAGAGGCTCAGTACCACCCACATGATCTAAATGTCCATGGGTTAATAATAATTGAGTAACGTTAACACCTAGCTCTTCAACGACTTGTTGAAGTTGTTGAATATCGCCACCAGGATCGACAATCGCTGCTTGGCGTGTTTCATCACACCATATAATAGAGCAGTTCTGCTCGAATGGCGTAACGGGCACAATTTTGTATTGAAGACTCATTCATACTTCCTAACTGAGACATTATTTAGGGAAGCATGCCATGAATATCATTAAAAATACAGATTCGTGCTGGAATAAACTACCCTCTCCAATTACGTACAGGCCCAGTATCAATATGGACAAACTGGCTATTTGGATAGTAACCAACACCACCTATTTTTAAATCTAATGCCGCTTTACGGATTTTAGCTAAAGGAACCCCTTCAAGATTAAAGTCGATAGCTTGCGCTTTCATGTGATAGCTTTTCTTTGCAACGCCACCACTACGTTTTGCCAACATTTTATTGGTTTTAGACGAGCGGTAGCCAGAAAAGAGTTGTGCGTAACCTTCATGCCCAAGATAAGATTGAATTTGTGCAATCGCATCATACAAACGACGATCTATGCGAGCAATTTCATTTTGACGGAAATCACGACAAAGATGATCTAACCGTCGAACTTCCTTACCTACGTAGGTTTTACCATTGAAATATTTAGTTTCTAATTCTTCACCCGTATGCAAATTGCGTAATAACATTGTCCGAGGTGTTGTTGCTTGAAAAGGACTAGCTAAAGATATATTGGGTAACATACATGCCCCAACCGCTAATCCACTAACTGTTAAAAATTTACGACGACTAATATCTAGATTTGACATAACTTACACAACCGAAAATAATGATCTTTATTTCTAAAGCAATTAACATACCAATACCGCAAGACATTATATTCAGTTAATAAAGTAGTCAAATGTGTAAGTCACATAATAATAAATTTAATCATCCTATTTTTAAATATCATTAACTTACACTCAATTATTATTGTAAGCAGAGATTAATGACTTCCTATTTTGGGGATCTTTATCATAATCATAAATATCAAACCGGTAATTAACCGCACCTTCATCATTAATCCACGCTGTTTGATAAATAATTTCCACTGGAACTTTTTTACTCTTATTAAGTCTAATTGTTCGCGTTTTTTTGCTCCTAGAATACAACTTAAATTGCGATTTGCTTTTCCCTGAATATTGCAATAATGCTAACGCAAGTGACTTAGACTCAAGTACACGCACACAACCAGAACTCAGTGCACGTTCATGCTTATTAAATAATACTGGGTATGATGTGTCATGTAAGTAAATAGCCTGATTGTTAGGAATATTAAATTTATATAAACCTAGTGCATTTTTTTTACCCGGTTTTTGACGTAATCGGTATGGGAATTTACTGGAGGCTAATAAATTATAAGGAATTGAATTAATATTTATTTTTTCAGAACTACCCCAACTACGAATAACTTCATAATTATGTCGTCTTAAATAACTGCGACTGCGCCTTACCTTAGGTAATATATCTCTTTTCGTAATGGAAGTAGGCACATTCCAATAAGGATTAAATACCACAGAATTAACTTTTGAATTAAAGATTGGTGTTTGTCGGGATGGTCGTCCCACAATCACTTTACTGTTCATTACCCAACGTCCATCAAGCCATAAGTTCATATAATAATTAGGTATATTAACCACAATCCCCGTATAAATACGTGTCGACCATAATCGTAATCGCTGTGCATTTAACGCTAACAACCGTACCCGCTGCTTAACGTTTAATGCCAGCCATTTCTGGGTTTGTGTTCCAATAATGCCATCATTTTGTAAACCATGACGAGATTGAAAGCGTTTTACTGCCAATACAAGACGGCCGGTATAGAGTGACTTATATTGCTGTTGATAATGCTTAGCCTCAAGCGGCGATAAATCCCCTAAACGCTCAAGTACCGTTATCAAGCTCGGCATGTATTTAATCTTACTTCCTGGGCCCACTTTTCCATGAAATGAAAACACAGGCCAACGTAATGTCGGATGAGATTCAAGTCGATTAATTGAGGCAACTAATTGATTATATCCAGAGAGTTGCGGTTTTAAGCTAACAATGAATTGATTAAATTGATTATTTTCATAATTCATCAGAATATCTTCAATGGAAACTTGGCTTGGGGTCGGTAATTGTGAGGGTACCTTTTCACCAAATAACCACATTTTTCCCTTACCCTGTAATTGCTCAATAAAACTGAGATATATTAATAAAGTATCTGTTGCAACAACATCATATTGTTGCCAGTTTTGTTGAGGTTGTAATTGAATAAGTAAATGATACCTTGCTGTTAGTTCTTTATTGGTTTGAGATAAACTAATGATACGTAATTGATTAATAAAATCCTGAATTGTTCGGTCGTTTTCCCAAAATTGGCTGAATCCTATTGACGAATATAGCTCGACTAACGTTGTGGGATATTTAAGCTGCGTTATATTGGCATTGGCATCCGATATCCATTTTTGAGCATGACTCAGCATATTTCTTGACCGATCAATCGCCAAAAATGAACTATTACCCTTATCTAAAGACCGCTCTTTATGATCATTAACAATAGACTGAGAATAAGCACAAGATATTTGCCAAAAAAAGCTGACAAATATCACGATGACAATTAACAAAGCATCTTTAACTACTGGCATTAAATACCTCCGTCACCCATTTTTAACATCACAAATGAAAATTCATTTGATGATTAAATGTAGAATAAGAGAATATTAAAAAATCTTATAAGTACAACTATTAGTCAACATTTAAGATAATTAGCTCTTTTAACGACAGATATATAATTACAGGATCGCTTACAATATTTTCTCTGTTATGACTCCAATCACATTACCTTACGCTTTTATATTTTAACGGCTGGTATCGAGCACCAATGATTATCCCAAATAATAGACGTTTGATTACGTTTTGATTGTCTAGTAACAGAGACATAAGCAATACTGCCGCTGCCTGAATTGAGTACCCACTGCTTATTAATAACAGCAGCACCTGATACATCGGCCAGTGGTTTGATCTCAAGCAACTCACGGCTGTTACTATTCCAAATACCGTAACAATTACCGCGTGGCGATGTTGCTAATACATAATCATCTAAAGTCACGACGCTGGATATATAGTGATTAAATCTTTGCCATTGTTCATCTTCAGCAAATAAAGGTTGCAATGATTGATTACGCCGATGTGTCGCCATGAGTGGCACTATTACATCCGTTTGAGCTTTCCATTGTTGACCACAAATAACTGCACCATCAGCGGTAACATCTAAATGGCGAATACTTAAATGTTTATTGGCTAATTCCGCGTGATCGACAACCTCACCAGTTTGTTTATCGATATAGAGTAACGCAGACTGCATCGAGGATAGATTTTGTGGGACTCGGCCAAGCGTATGAATACCGCCAACAGCAACGGCTAACGTATGTTCATCAACACTGATCATTTGATGTGGTCCGATACCGACACCACTAAACTCAGCCACTTTAGGTAAACCGTTACTGAGTTCATATACACCAATAATGCCACGGCTTGTCAATGCCTCACCTTCTGTGGCATATAGATAGCGCCCATCAGCAGAAAACACGCCATGCCCATAAAAATAACGATGAGGATCAGCAGCACGAAGGCTCCATATCGCGCCAGTTTTATAATCAACAATTTGAATATATTGCCCCGGCCGACGGGAAAAAATAGCCGCTAATGTACCACTAGGTTGTAATGCAATCCCATGCCCTCTCGCTGGTAATGGGAATTGATGGAGTAACTCGCCATGATTATCAATCACTGCTACAGCAAAGTGTCCCTTTGACGTACGGCAACACCCTATCAATGCCGGATCTGAATGTAGTTTACGAACATCATTGCAGCCAGAAAGCACAGTCAACGGTAATAATGCTGTGGAAGATAATGCATAATTGAGTAGCTTACGCCGAGTAAGATCAGTCACCATCAGTAGCATTAAACCCCATAACAATACCTAATTGGCGTGCAACATCATCGTGAAGGGCAAGTTGAATATATTCTAAACCATTAAAAATATTAATTAACTCACGATACCCTTGTTTCGTCTTTAATAAGCTCACCATACTTGATGATGTCGGCCAATCAGCTAACAGTAATGTAAATCGTTGCTGTATTCGTTGCGCCGTTGCTTGATAACCTTGATCACGCAGCAATGCATCTAATCCAGCACCATTGGCTAAATACAACGCTTGTAAAGATTCAATGCTTGCTTTTAGATTCGCTAATGAAGTTTGTGAACGCCACGCTTCTGCCTGATAAGGTTTAGGGTGTCCTGGTTTACCCATCGGTTTAACCAACTTTTTGATGGTGTAATCAAGCTGGTTATTTATCGCAGCCAAATATTCCGCTAACGCTAATAAGTTCGATAATGACTGCCATGGATTTTGTAGCCATGCCAGTGCCAATGTCTGCCCAGTTGTGGCTAAATGTGTCGTTATAGCCACTGCTAATTGACACTCATTATCGTTTTTCAAATACTGAGGCTGTTGATATAAAAACCACTCCACAGCCCCCAATCCTTGAACAGCAACACTTTGCTGCGCTAATTCACTTGGTTGCCACTGCTTATTCTGTTTAATCAACTGGCGTAATTTATACCCTGTGGTATTTTTCTTATCTGGCCAAAATTGAATATCCCAGCTCAATGCTAATGCTGCTTCACTGCCTTTTTCTCGCCCCTGTAACGCCATCCATGTCTTCATGGTTTGCTGCCACACCTGGCGAGTTAACGTTAATTGCTGCTCACTAAATTGCCGACATAATAGCTGTGTTTGTTGCTGTAATTGTTGTGTTTGTTGGGCAAATAACTCTGCTGCTGACAATGATAATTGATGTACATTATCAAGTGCCGCTGTTGCCGTTATATGGCTATCTGATCGTGTTTGAGAATCACAACCACTGACCATCATCGCCACCAGCAATAACGGTGCAATCCTCTTTTTATACGTTATCTTCACGGTTTTATTCCTATAGAGAATTCAAAAAGGCAAGCAGTTGCTGCCGTTGTGGTTGTGTAAACGTCAAAACGACATCACGACTGTGTTGCGCTTCCCCGCCATGCCATAACACTGCTTCTATGATCGTACGTGCACGACCATCATGTAAAAAGTTAGTATGACCATTGACTTCTTCGGTATATCCAAGGCCCCATAAAGGTGCGGTGCGCCACTCTTGACCACTGGCTAAAAATTCAGGTCGGTTATCTGCTAAACCCTCTCCCATATCATGTAATAACAAATCGGTATAAGGGTTAATCATTTGCTCAGAAAGCGCAGGTAAATCAAAGTTTTTAGCGGTTTTTATTTGACTACGATGGCAACTATCACAACCTGCATAATTAAACAACTGCTCACCTTTCATCACCTCAGGATCAACAATATTTCTCCGTGCTGGAACCGCTAAATGGCGTGAATAAAACTCCACAAACCGCAATACATCATCACTGGCTTCATGCTCACCACCATTTGGCATCTGTGCACATACCGACTGATTATCACTGCAATTTTCTCGTAAAAACAAACGACTGGTTAGACCTACATCGCCATTAAAGGCAGCCGCATTTTGTTGCATTAAATTCGGCTGACCAGCTTTCCAACCAAAACGCCCCACAACCGTTTGTTGCAGCCGCACATCCCAGACTCGGTTTAACTTTCCAGATACACCTTGGTTTTGATGCTGCTGTAATTGTGCAAACTCAACCAATGTTGATTCAGGAATTTGTTCTAATAGCCCTAGGCCAATCATCGGTGGCGCAATACGTGCTGACAACATCACATCGGTTGCCATTGCACCATAATTAAGCTGATTAATACTCAATTTTGGGGTGCGTAACATAACAATTTCACCATCAGTAAATGTTACTGCATGTTCTTTATAAGAAAGTACAATTTGTCCTTCAGGTTTGGTTCCAGGTAATGAAAAATCTTGCAATTGATCGCCATAAGTTGGCTCTCCAATCACGCCTGAAATGATCAATTGTTGTTTTTGTTGAGGGGTGATAGCAGGCACACTTAAACGCACTAACATTGATACAGCATTGGTGTCATTGTTTTCAGGAGGATGACCTCGTCCATCTTTAATATGACAATTTTGACAACCATTCGTATTAAATAATGGGCCTAATCCATCACGAGCATCCGTTGTTGCAGGAGCTTGAACCCAAGGATTACGAAAAAAACTGTTACCAACACTAAAATCCAAGCGTTTTGACAACGGTAGATTCGTGGCAGGTAATGAAAAAGCATTGGCACCTGTTTTAGCAGTAGTAGTATTACCGCCTGATTTTAATTGTTGTAATTGTTGGGGTGAGTATGTGATCTTAGTAGTTGGCTGTTGATTATTATTAGCGCTAACCAATATCGACCATAAACCCAGAAAAAAAGCAGCAGAGGCTAGCAGAAACTTCATTGCTCACACTCGTCATATTCAGTAAGGGGAATAACGTTACGTGCACAACACACGTAACGTTGTATACAGTTATCTCAAATCGTCAAACTCAAAACTGATGATCAGCAGTGTCTGGATTTAAATTACTGACACCAATGATTTTAGCCGCTTGTTCAATCGCAACTGTTTGTTGGACTAAGGCTGAAATTGACTGATTAACTAACGTATTACCCGCTTTATTGCCCGCTGCAATCAGTTGATCAAAGTGCTGATTGTTGTTTTCAGCAGCTTCTACTAAGGTATAAACCTGCGTTCGTGCTGTTTCAAATTGTGCTTTAATTTCAGCGGCAGATTTAGCATCTTTTTTAGCCACTAAATCATTAATACTCGGTCCTTGTAGCACATCACCATTTACACGTTGGTAACTGCCGGTATAAACGTTATAAATACCCTGTTCGTTATAATAATGTGAATTATGAGTATTATCAGAAAAACAATCATGTTCATCTTCTGGAGAGTTTGCTTCTAGCGCCACTTTCATTCGCTCACCAGCTAATTCACCTAAAGATAATGAACCCATACCAAATAACATCTTACGCAAGCCATTATCTGCAGGCTCTGCCAGTAATTCAGCGCGGTAATTATTAGCCTCAGTGGCTGACCATTGTTTTTCCATCCATTGCAGATCATTGATCAATAATTGCGCACTTGCCGCTAAGTAATCTGCACGACGGTCACAATTGCCATGGGTACATGCAGTACCTTTAACGAAATCAGTAAACTGACGATCACCAGCTCCTGCAGCTGTACCTTGTAAATCTTGTCCCCACAGCAAAAACTCAATGGCATGATAACCCGATGCAACATTCGCTTCAGACCCACCAAGTTCATTAAGTCCGGCAATCAATTGCGGTGTAATCTTGGTCACATCAATTTCTTTGTTACCTACTTGAAGCTTCTTGCTTGCAATAATATTTGCCTTAGCACCATCATTACCGAGTTCATGTTGATAATCACCTGCAACATAATCAATTAAGCCTTCATCTAATGGCCAAGCATTTAATTGCCCCTCCCAATCATCAACAACGCCATTACCAAACCGAAAGACTTCTGACTGCTGATAAGGCACTCGTGCCGCTTTCCATGCGACGCGAGCGGCTGTTAATGTTTGCGGTGAAGGGTTAGCAATCATTGCAGCAATGGTTTTATCTAATGTTTGTGCTGTTACTAACGCATCACTGTAAACACTATGAGCAAGATCAGCATAATGGGTGACAACCTCTGCTTTCGTGGTTGCTTGTGCCATCAACGGCAATGATGCTATTGCCGCAGCAATAGTGTAATGAGGGAGGCGATTTTTCATTAAGTATCATCCTTGTAAATACATGACTGTTCCAGATAACCATCAAAACGATAATGTAACTGATAATTATTTCTATTCAAGCATGATACATAATAAATACATTTTTGAAACACTTCGGCATAAATTTAATGGCGTATAATTACATTTATCTATAAAAAATTAATTAGATACTGATAAACACCAATGAAAAGGTAATAATTCTTGTATACTCTCAGCATGAAAATACCCTATATATCATGATGATTTTATATGGTTATTACGGACAAATTTAATTGGGAGAGTTAGATGGATAGGCACGAAGAAGTACTTATTGCTCTAAGACAAATTATTCGGGCAATTGATCTACATTCTAGAAAATTGAATAAAAGTGCAGGTCTCACAGGTCCACAATTGGTATTAATGCGTGCAATTCGTGGATCAGGCGAGATTACTATTCGTCAACTGTCTAACAACACTAATATGAGTCAAGCAACAGCCACGACGATTCTTGATCGGTTAGAAAAACGCGGCTTGGTTGTTCGCCAACGTAGTGTGCTTGATAAACGCAAAGTGCATGCGCATCTTACAGAAGCTGGACTTGTTCTACTGGATAAAGCTCCAATGCCATTACAAGACAGTTTTATCTCCCAATATCAAGACTTAGAAGATTGGGAACAATCACTACTGCTTTCTTCAGTACAGCGTATTTCAACCATGATGAACGCTGAGCACCTTGATGTTGCTCCTATCCTTGAAGTTGGTAGCATTACCAAACAAGAAAAACCGAATTCAGAGAGCACCGAAAGCGAATAAAAAAGCCGTTAAAAACCGACATTATTGTCGGTTTTACCGCCTTCTCGCTAAAACTATCCTGCGAGTACAGGATCGACTTGATATTTTATCAATGAAGATGGGACTGTCTGCTGGTTTAACTCATACATTGCGATAAATAAGGCTTGCTTAATCGCTTCCTCATCATGTAACTCAACAGCAGATAACGCACTTTCTAATGCTTGTTTAATTGTCGCCACTTTTAGCCGTATTAATATAATTTGCTCTTGTTCTGATAGCGCTAATTGAGTAATAACTTGTGAAGTCGCATTTTTACTCTGAGCGTCATTTAAAACACTTAACTGTTGACAAAGTGAATCCAGAGTATAAATCATATTGAGTAATGATTGTGGTGATTTTATCATTGTAATATCCTTATTTATCAATGAAAAACAGACATTCACTTATAGTAATACATATTTGATAGGTAATTTGTTAACACGATCAAAGAAGGAATAGATCATGCTATTGGAAGGCATTGAAACATTATTAGTTTTAGCACAAGAAGGTACCATGAGCCGTGCAGGCAATCGGCTCTATATTAGTCAATCAGCCGTCAGTAAACGTATTGCTAAACTTGAATCTACTCTTGGTAAAAAACTGATATCCCCATCAGGACGTTTAATCAAACTCACACCAGACGCACTCGCTTTAATTGAGAACGTAGGTCCAAGTTTCAGTGAACTTCGTGGGTTAATTTTTGAGCAACAGACCATTGAAGATCACAGCATCATTAAAATAGATTGTTCTGAAACTCTTGTTGCTGGTTATTTAGGGAAAGCATTTGGTCATTATATTCAGAAAGATAAAAACTTCACGATCACCACTCACCATACCCCTGTCATTATTGAGAATGTACGTTCAGGACAAGCAACTATTGGCTGTTGTGCTGGTTATTTAGCGCCACATCATGGGTTGCATTATCAACATTTATTAGATGAACGCTTTCGTATTGTTGCAGCAACCGCGCTCCAATCTCCACCTGAATATTTATTAGTTAATGATCTTAAAAATCCATCTAATCTTTATCAAGCTGCCATTTTACAAAAAGCAGGGATCACACCGTTAATGGAAATGGATTCCTATACCGCCGCAGCACAACTCGCTCTTGGTGGCGTCGCACCAGCATTAGTACCAGAATCCATTATCAGCGCCTTAAAAATAGACCCTATTTATTGTCATCATTTTGATTTTTTAGACCAACTTACTCGTCCGGTACATATTATTTATCGTGCAAAAAATGCCGCATCGCCACGGGTTAAAACCATAATTGAAACCATTGCGGATGCTGTTGCCACAGCAATTTAATGGCCATTCCCATCGACATCACCACGACCATTGGTCGAATAAAACGCTGCCCTTTACTTATCACAATATGTGCGCCTAATCGTGCGCCAATAAAACCACCAGCGGCCATAATTAAGCCCACCTTCCAAATCGGTAATCCCGCGAGAATAAATAATATTAACGCTGCAATATTGGAGGTGAAATTTAAAATCTTAGTCCGCGCTGTTGCTTCAACTAAGCCTAATTGTGCGATAACAACAAAACAAATCGTAAAAAATGAGCCCGTACCAGGACCAAAAAAACCATCATAAAAACCGATACTCGTACCAACAGAAAATGCAAATGCGGCTTCTGATAGCTTAGGTGTGCCACCACCAGCACCAATATTAGGCGAGAATAAAAAATACAGTGAAATACAAACGAGTAAGATAGGAATAAGGCTTGTCAGCACACTGGCATCAATATGTTGAACTAATATCGCTCCGATAGCTGAACCTGCAAATGTACAAGCAATCGCTAGCCTCATTTGTTTTAAGTTAACAAATCCATTACGGACAAAATACCAAGAGGCTGAAAAACTGCCAAATGAGCTTTGCAATTTATTGGTCGCTAATGCTTGAGCCGGAGGGATACCCACCGACAATAGCGCAGGTACAGTAAGCATACCGCCACCACCAGCAATTGCATCAATAAATCCCGCAGCTAACGCCACACAGAATAAAATCGCAAGTACATCTACACCTAATTCCATTTACTATCACTTTATTAATTATTCTATTGATAGCAGAATAATAACGGTGATTTTCATCATCGAATAGTGAAAGCTTGGATAGCAATCCATTCCGGTTTGGAATTGATTAAAATACGCTAATAATACGTCGGCTCAACTGACTATTAGTTTCTCTTTAGGTTAATTACGATTGCGACACATCTCGGCAGGAAAAGATAAGCGCACCATAATAAAGCGTTTTAATAATTCATCATAATCGGGTTGAGCATCTAGCGCTTTTTGCATACACATTAACCATGCTTTTTTCTCAGCTAGACCAATATCAAGATGACGATGAGCACTAGCAAGATTGATTCGCCCATAACGTTCAATATAACGATCTTCTCCACCCATCCACCCAATCAAGAAGATGGTTAACTTCTGTTGTGATTCAGTAAGATCATCACTATGCATTGCACGTATTGTTGCCGCTTCTGGTTCGCTATCAATACAATGATAAAAATCAGCGACCAACTGTTGTACACCAGCCTCACCACCAGCAGCAGCCAAGACATTATTTCCTTGTCCAAACGCTGACACATTACGCTTTTTTACGCCTGAAAAATCATCACCTTCAGGAAATTCTTTATTATCTGCCATTTAATATTCTCTTAATTAACACCCTTTATTAATTGTATAAGAAATGAATAAAGAGCCACCGTAATGACTCTTTATTATTGATGCCGGATCACATTCTATCGCGTATTTCTAATTAACTAACATAAAGTGGCCCACTAAATGATGTCACTGGTGGTACTTTACCGGTGAACTTCTCAAAATCGACCACAACAGTATTAGCACTGGTTGCTTGAGCAAGCTCAGAGGTAGGGATATCAATGGTTAATGTATTAGGATCGCCATAAGTATCAATAGCACCAATATCATTATTCAACGGCCCGAACCATGCTCCTTCTTCGATACGAACCACACCTGTTGGATAATTATCGGACAGCACAGCACCGGCTAACAACTGTCCACGATCATTAAATACCCGCACAATATCACCATCTTTAATGCCCTTTTTGTTAGCATCTTGTGGGTTGATATAGACTGGCTCATGCCCTTTTACCGCATAAGTATTACGGAAATCTTCTGAATCACACATTTGCGAGTGTAACCGTTTATTGGGGTGGCATGATTGCAGCCAAAATGGGAATTTTTCCGATTTAGGTCCGCCATGTGATCGCTCTTCTTTTTCAAACCACATCGGATGACCTTGGCAATGCTCATAATTATAACGGGCTATTTTACGACTATAAATTTCAATGAATCCAGAAGGTGTTCCGAGTCCGTTAATTTCAGGATCTTCTCTAAAAGCCGCATGACTGACATAGGTTTGATCAGTTGGAAACTCAACTAACCCTTGCTGCCAAAACTGTTTGAACTCTGGCATTTCATGCTTACCGTTATTGGCTTTACGGCAATCATTATACAGTTGTTCTATCCACTGTATTTCCGTCATACCACGAGTATATTGTTTACTTTTCCCAAAGCGTTCGGTTAATTCAGTAAATATCTGAAAGTCTGTTTTTGATTGATAAAGCGGATCAATTAGCTTATGCATCGCTAAAATACCGCTAGTTGAATAAGTACCATATTGATCTAAATCACTACGCTCAAATTGGGTACAAGCAGGTAATACAATATCGGAAAAACGACAGGTTGGTGTCCATGTATAATCAATATTAACCACGGTTTGTAGCTTTCTAAATGCTTGTTTCATACGATTACGTTGTTGATGATGATTCCACGGATTACAACCACTAAAGACCATCATCTTAATATCAGGCAACACCACATTAGCGCCGTTATATTGAATTTTTTTACCTGGTTCCATGATCGCATCAATCCATCTTGCGACCGGAATTGTCGAACTGTAGCCTTTAAAATCGTTATTATTCCAAATCGGCTGTTGGCCTTCATCAACATTACGCGGAAATCCCCCCGGCCCAGCTGCAGTACTGAAAGGTAACCCAACGCCACTGTAAAAGTGAGAATAGGAAATCCCTCCACCAGGTAAGCCTATTTGGCCTAACATCGAAGCCAGCACTGCTCCCATCCAATAAGGCTGCTCACCGTGTTGTTGACGCTGTACAGCCCAACCAAACATTATCATCGTACGGTTTTTAACTAATCCGCGAGCAAATTCTCGAATAGCCTCTGCTTTAACGCCACAAATCGGCTCTGCCCATTCTGGCGTTTTGGCTATTTTATCTTTGCCTGTACCCAATAAGTAAGGCAAGAATTCATTGAAGCCTAAAGTGTAAGTTTCCAGAAATTGTTTATCGTACAGATCTTCTTTATACAATGTATGCGCAATAGCAAGCATGAAAGGAACGTCAGTTTGAGGATTGACGTATTGGTGCTCACAGTTAAAATATTTTTGCGATTTTGACACTACAGGATCGACCGAGATCATACGGATCCCACCATCTGCGACCTTCTGCTTTAATTGCGCATAATACTCATAAGAACCATGAGTCTCACACTGCCAGCCAACCTGACTGTTTTTAATCGGATCATTTGACCACCATATCAATGTCTTACAATCTTTCAGTATTGTCGACCACGTAGTTGCTTGCGCATAAACTTCGGTTGAGCCTAAGACATAAGGCAAAATGGTTTGGCCAGCGCCTGTAGAGTAATCACCGACTTTCTTAATGAAATTGCCATGCATACCCACAGCGCGCTGCATGTGAGAAGTACAACTTTGAAATTGTCCTGTTTCTCGCCACCCCGTTTGGCCAGCATGTAATGCCCACGGGCCATAGTCTTTCTGGATTCGTTGTAACTCTTGATAAAACAAATCTAAAGCTTCATCCCATGTCACTCGAACAAAACGATTATTACCACGGGTTTCAGCACTGTATTTATTTTTCTTGAGCCAATCTAAACGCACCATTGGATAGCGCACTCGTGAAGGACTATAAATTAAGCCTTTGATCCCATTTAGCATATCAGTGGGATTTTTATCAAATTCTAAAGGTTTAATTTCAGCGACTTGACCATTATAAATACGGGCTCTAAATGCACCCCAGTGAGAACCCGATACCTTCCAGATACCTGGTGGATCTGAAGGTGTAGTTGCAGCTTCAGATGCCCTTGCAACTTGTATAAGTAATCCGGGGCCAATAACAGAAGCCGCACTTGTCGTTGCTAAGCCTTGCAGAAATTTACGTCTACTCAGTGACATAAAAAATTCCTCACAATGAAAACGAAAAAAGGTTGCTCAACATGCAGTATGTTAAGCAACCTTTAGTTTGATTAATGTTCAGCTTTAGAAAAGTCTGACGAATGATTTTGTAAATATTTCAACACAATAGCTTCACTATCAGTATCGAAATTCACAAATGCAAGCATACCGTTAAACATGCCAGGCCAAGTGTTTGCATCAAAATGGTTTTCTGCTGGCTGGGTATGACACACACTACAATTGGTGTTGTATGCTGATTTCGCAGCAGTCCAAACGGTACTGATATCGCTAACAAAGTTCTTTTTTTCAACCCATAGCGTTGCTGTCACTTGCTGCCATTTCAGTCCTGTGACATCGTCTTCTTTTTGCTCAAATCCTTTGACGATATCAGCACTTTGCGCGGCATTTTTACTTAATGCCGCAGAGGGAATGTTCATTCCGAAATCTTGGTTAATAACTCGGCCAAAACCTTTTACTTTACGCCAACCGTTCAGTTCAATCTGCAACATATCATCTTTGATACCCACCACTTTCACCGCAGATGCAGGTTCTAAAGAACCACCGTCTTTCGTTTTAGCTTCATCTTCATATAACGGTAAAAACTGTACGCTGTAGTAAGTATCACCTTTAGAATAATCAGTACTTTGAGATGCGGCTACAAGTTCAGATACAATACCACCCGATGATGCCATATTTGCAGGTAGGTGGTGTGCAATACCTTTATGGCAGTCAATACAACTTTGATCTTTAACCGCAGCTTGCTTCATTTGGGCTTGCGCACGAGGTGACATTTCATCCCACTTCATACTGTCATAGCTATGACAACTTTTACATTCAAGCGATTTATTGGCCGCAAACCGTTTCCATTCATGCTGAGCAAGCTCTAACCGTTTAGCTTCAAATTTTTCAGGGGTATCGATAGTCCCAACGATCGAACCAAACACTTCTTTACTGGCTTGCATCTTACGGGCAATTTTATCACTCCAATTATGAGGAACATGACAATCAGGACATGTTGCCCTTATCCCTGCATTATTCTCCCAGTGGATTGTGCCTTTCAATTCAGGATAAACCGTATCTCTCATGGAATGACAACTGATACAAAATTTTTCCGTATTTGTCATTTCAAGGGCTGTATTAAATCCTCCCCAAAATATAACCCCAGCAACAAAACCGCCTAATGTAAGTACGCCAAGACTTATTTTTGCTGCTGGACGCCATAGTGTTATCCAAACTTTTTTTAAGGATGACTTCATCATTTACCTACCCGTTTTTATTGAATGTTGACGAGTGCTTAACCATGCCCAGGAGGGCCAAGGAAAAATACTTGCAGCGCCCAAATAAAGAAGCCGTATCCGCTCACAAACATGACAGATAAAATAGGAAACAGTAAAACAATAATGAATAGAAATGTCCGCCATTCATAGCGACCTCTTTCCTGCTCAGTAATTTCAGTATTAGTCATAGATGACCTCTCTGTAATCATTATGATAGCGGTGTACCATTAATCGAATGACAAATGGATTGGTGAAATTATAGTCAATGATAAGTAATATTCACAAATTACAATTATAAAAAAGCCAGCATCTCTGCTGGCTTTATGGGCATTCTAAATAGAACTTATTGATATAACTATTATTTACACTGGTGCAATATCTAATAATGCTTGTACTGGCATTTCTACTTTGGGTTTATTACCAAAACCACGTAAACCCACCACATGCACATGTTCACGATCCTTGAATATTTTACGTACCAATTTATAGGTCGTGCCTTTTTCAGGGCTAATATTTTCAGGTGCTGCAATTAATAATTGCATATCTAAACGTTCACATAACTCAAATAAAGTCGCGATAGATTTACCATCTAAACGAGCTGCTTCATCGAGGAATAATAAACGACAAGGAATAATATCTTTACCGCGTAAACGGCGAGATTCTTCTTCCCAGCTTTGTATAACCATCAATAGAATCGCTTGACCCGTACCAATCGCTTCACCTGTTGATAACGCACCTGATTCAGCTTGCAGCCAACCATCAGTACCACGGTTTACTTCAATGTTGAGCTCTAAATAGTTACGGTAATCAAGTAGCTCTTCACCTAAAATTTGTGGTGAACGCTGACCCATATCAATATGTGGATTTAACCGTTGGAATAACTTAGCTATCGCTTCCGAGAACGTTAGACGATTATTACCAAATAGATCATTATGCTGATCTTTTTGGTCAAGTAATCCAAGCAGTAATGATTCATGCGTTTCACGGACTTTAACGTTAAGGCGCACACCAGATACCTGTCCAAAACCAACGTGTTGTAGGCCTTGGTTCAGCATACGAATACGGTTTTGCTCACGCTGAATCGTCTTACGAATAATATTTGCTACCGAGTCGGAACTGATTGCTAAGCGTTGTTCACGTGCGGTGAGTTCTTCGGTTAAACGACCCAGCTCAGCTTCCATTTCTTCGATAGCTTCAACGGGATCATCAGTGCGAATAATATCGTGACGAATACGTTCGCGTAGATGTTGATATACCGCAATATAGAACAATACCTTACGCTCAGGACGCGCGACATCTTCTGAAGCTCGCAGTGCATCACGCAAGTTTTCATTATCAGAAACAGCAAGGCGTAATGCACCTAGCGCTTTATCTGATAATGAACGTAGTTCGTCAGCCGACATGTATGCCATTTCACGACGGTGTAAACGACGCTCAACATCATTCTCACGCGCAAGACGTAATACCGCACACCAGCCCGCTTTGGCATTGACAACCAACTTACGGAAATCTTGGTAATCTTTACCCACTTTACGTAAACGTTTCATCAAGCCTTTCATTTCAAGCTCAATTGACGTTGTTGATTTTTCTAACGTACTGCGACGATTACGTGAACTGTGTAAACGTTCATTAAGCTCATTACGACGCACCAATGCTCGCTCTTCAGCTTCAACATCCGCACGAACACCTAACTCTTGCAGCTCACGTTCAAACTCAAGCACAGTTTCATTTTTGGCTTGATGTGAACTTTTCAGTGATGCCATCAACTGGTTATATTGGTTCGCTTGCGCACGTGATTGCTTCAAACCTGCACGGGCAGTATTACGTTGTTGTTCTGCTGTGGCTAATTTTAGTTTTAGTTGTTCATTAAGCTCTGAACTCTTGTTCAATAGCTCAACTGAATCAGCATAACTAAAGTAATGACGACGCTCAGCTAAATCTGCAACCGCAAAAATTAACGTTTTCAGTTGTTGCAGTTTTTGATCGGCAGTTTCATAATTTGTTTGTAGCGCATCAAACTGCTCAGGATCGGCATCAAGTGCTGATACTAACCCTTCAAGTTCAGTTAATGCTTTACCATAGCGATCAAGATAATTACGTGCTTCATCCATTTGCGATAATTGTTGGTCAACTTCCGCAAAATGTTCTGTTAAGGTTTCATCTTCAAGCAACATCACCACTGGATTTAATTTACCCAGTAAGGTTAAACCTTCACGTGCTGCGATTAATTGGCTTCGCTGTTGTTGCTCTTGCGCCTGTGATTCAGCTAACTGACGCATGATCTGATTACGTTGATCACGTGCTTGTTTCAGTTCAACTTCAGGATCGGCGTTAAATGCAATCGCCATATGCGTTGCAACAAAGCTATTAAAGCTTTGGTACAAACGCTGTAGTTTTTGCGAATCAAACGCTGCTTTTGCATGATCTTCTACCACTTGATCACGTTCATCACGTAAAAACTCTAACCGTTGTTCACGTGCTGCTCGACCAAATAATGGTACTTTCGGGAAACGAGAATAACGTAACTGACGATCATTAAGATGCACACACACGGCATTTTCAAGTTCATCAACATCAAAGCCACTATCATCAAATGAATCTGCATCACCTTCAATGATGTACAAATCATCTGGGCAATCATCAAGGGCAATCAGCTTTTCTTTAATGCCACTTAAATCAGGGACGATAATTGCATGACGAGATGGGCCATACATCGCACTAAAATAAGGTGCATCAGCAAGGGTAATGTCATCATAAATCTCAGATAACATCGTACCACCAAGCGTCTCAGCTAACGCACGCAAACCTAAATTGTCACTACCACCCGGTTGTGCCAAGTGTTCAATATCATGCTCTAAGGTTTGCTTCTGTTGCGCTAATTGATCACGCTTTGCTGACACTTGACGTTCATTATCAAGTGTTGCTTGCATTGCATCCATAACCGCTTGGCTGCTGCTTAATTCCGCATTCGCTTGATCGGCAAGCGTTTCAAGTGCATCTGAAGCCGCAATCCACGTCGGTGCTGATGCTTCAAGTGCCGTAATACGAGTCGCCAATCCTTGCTCGTTATGGCGCATATTATTACGCTGCTCAACGAGGCTGGCTTGATCTTGCTCTAGGCTTTCTAATGTGGCTTCATGACGTGCTTGTTCTTCCGCTAATGCCAATTCACCATCAATGGCAGTCGCAAACTTTTTAGCATACGTTTCAGCAAGTTCAATCGCTTGACGTTGACTTCGCACACTACGTTCTAAGTCACGATATTGCGCTTTAAGCTGATCACCACGTTCAGAAACCGAACGAAGTTGACGACCATGCTCAATCAGCTCACGGGCTTTATCACTCGCTTGAGTACGATCAACCACACCTGCAATAGTGGTAACAATCGCTAAGCCTTTTTCAAACTGCTGCGCCGCTGCCGATGACATATCCAGTTTGTGTTTTAATGCTAATAACGCCGTTGTTTGGGTATCTTGCTGCTGTTTAAGTTGGACAAGAAACGGGGGCGCTTGGTCTGGTAGCATTTGATGATCACCAGACAAATCACGGGCTTTTTCTAATGCTTGTACCGCTTGTTGGTACTGCAATGCACGGGTTTGCTGCATATCTAATGCTTGTTGATAATCCGCTAACTGGGTTTTTAAGCTATCAACTTCTTCTTCCGTTAGCTGTGATTGTTCTTCGGCAATAGCAAGTTGCTCTGCCGCTTCTTCAACCACCATTACCTGCTCTTCAAGACGCTCGGTAAGCTCTTCAAGATCTTCTTTATAACGCTCGATTTTTTCAGCTTGGCGAACCGCAGTTTGCACTAGCTGCAAGTGATCCGATGCGGCTTGATGATCTTGCTCTAACGCGCCTTCTTGCTCGGTCAATTCACCCAGCTCTGCATGCATGTTATTTAACAATGATTGCTGATCAATCAGTGTTTGGCGAGAGCCCATAAGCTCACCACGTAAACGCAGGGTTTGCTCTAGCTTCTGCTGACGTTCGTTAGCATGACGCATGTAATCGGCAGCAACATAATTAGTTGCTTCAGAAATCAAATGCTTAAATAAGTCACGATCCGTTTGGGTTAATTTGATCGCTTCTAACGTCATGCGGTTTTCACGTAACGCTGCTTCCATATCTTGGAAAGCTTTTTTTACCCCAGAATTATGCGGTAATAAATAGTCACGTAGTGAACGGGTGATCGCACTTGAGATACCGCCATATAAAGAGGCCTCAATTAAACGGTAGAACTTTGAACGATCTTGGCTATTACGTAATTTCTTTGGTAATACGCCCATTTCAAACATTTGCACATGGTAATCAGTTACCGAGTTAAATGTTTTAAACTGCACCCCTTCGTGCTGGCTAACAAGATCTTTGACATCATTAAGCTGACGAACACGGGCTTGGTTTTCAGAAATCGTTTCAACTAAAATTTCAGCAGGTTTGATATGTGACGGTAAACCTTGAATCAAAAATGGTTTAATATCCACTTTCTTATCACGACCAGCAACTTGCTGTAATTTAACCGCAAAAATAATCCGTTGCTGCTTTGAGTTAACCACATCAAGTGCCGCATAACAGGCACCTGGCTTTAATTTACCGTGCAGGCCTTTGTCACGAGAAGCATTTGAACTGCCCGCTTCAGTGGTATTACGAAAGTGAAGTAAGCTTTGGTCTGGGATCAATGTCGTGATAAACGCTGCCATCGTGGTAGATTTACCTGCACCGTTACCGCCAGAAAGCGTTGTCACCAGATTATCAATATCAAAGGTACGTGCAAAAAAGCCGTTCCAGTTAATCATGGTGAGCGATTGATACTTGCCGCGTTCCATTAAATACTCCCCTCTGGTTCCGATTGCTCTACATTTTGTTGTATTTCAATCACTTCTTGATTGTTGGTATCAATATCATCAAGCAAACTTGACTGACTTGACGCTTGCTGGTGCACCACTGCTTCACCGTCACGAATCAATCGTAGTTGTGCTTCTCGCACATCATCGCCTGTACGTACATCAGCACCAAAGCGGAACACAGATTCACTGATACGGAACTTACCATTCTCACCAATAGGGATCAGCATTCCAAGGCGACGTAAACGGCGTAATGAGGTTTTTACTTTATCAAACAGCTTTTCACGATCAAGATCAGAACCTGAGGCGCGGTTAGTAACCAACTTCATGAGCTTTTGTTCATCGGCTAATACTAATAGCTCATCAAATAACTCTTGGTTAGTAAAAATACCTTCGTGCGCTAAACGCTCAGGACTTAGATAAAGAAAACAAAGTACTTTACCTACTAACATATCGATTTCAGATAATACCGAACGACCAATCAATGAGGTTGAACGCGGACGTAAGTATAAGAAACCTTCAGGTGCTCGCACTAATTCAGCGTTGTAACGACGGTAAAACATCGCTAATTCTTTCTCAAACTCAATCAAGAAAGAATGATTATCTAAATCTTCACTTGAAACATGGCGACCAGATCGCAAAGCGTTATCTAGCGTCGGGAAAAGTGGATTAGCAATCGCTTTTGCCAACTTCTCCGGCATAAATTCTTCAATATTTGTCAATGACATGGGCTTGTACCTTGGCTCCGTATTCGTTAATTGCTTCCCAATCAGGCTGAATGGCATTGAAGTCAGCTTCGGAATAACCCATCCTTACTGCCTGATCAATCACAATCCGCGCTAAATCAAAATGTTGTGCATACGGATGTTGTGACAAATAATCTTTAAGTAATACACTCAGATTAATGGGTGCACCTGTTACTTTGTGTGCTTGTAACATCAAACCGACTTTCTCAGCCAATTGATCGTTAACCAAATCAAGCTCTTCAAATTCCATTTCACCAGGAACGATACCCGTTACTTCATCATCACGTAATATTAAGGTTTCATCACGCATATCAAGTAAACGTTCAGCATCAGCAAACGTCAGCAACCACGGCGCATCAAAGTAATCCGTAACAGATTGACGAAGTCGCTGACTAAAGGCGCGGTTTTTATCCATATCAATCGCGGTACGAATAAATTTATGTACATGGCGATCATAGCCAATCCATAAATCAATCGTTTGTTGACCCCAACTAATAATACGATCGAGCTTCATTTGCAGGATATAAACCATGCCATCAACGAAGTCGAGATCATCACGTCCTTGGATAGCTTCTTGAATCGCGAGTAACTGACTCTGAAGCTGATCACCAGCGGCTTGCAACGTATCTTGTAATTCACGCAAGGTTGATGATGTTTCATCAAGTAATGCTTCACAGCTACTAATAGCCGCTTGCCAATCTTGATTTAATAACTCAGCAATATCGAGCTTCACTTGCTGTTGCTGCTCATCCATTGCACGTTGGTTTAAATCAATACGGTCAAATATTTCAGCTACTGAGTATTTTAATATTGCATGCACATTTTGACGCCAATGCTTTTCATTGCCACCTTCTTGTGCTGCTGTCGCTGCTTTATTGATTTCATCCGCGACCATTGCTAATTGAATGGATAGTTTTAGCGTTGAAAACTCACGTTGTCGTACGTAATAATCAGTAATACCAAGCGCTAACGGACTTAGTCGATAAATGCTAGCGCCATCAGTAACCTCACTGGTAAAGCGTGAAATTAACCGCTGTCTTACCAATTCATTTATGGCGTTATTGGCGCGAAATGCCAGGGTTTCCTTGGTTTGGCCGAACATATCGCTCACAATGCGAAATGCATCAACCAACTCACCTTCCCCTAATTCTTCATCAAAGCGATCGCCACTTAATACCGCAATCGCTAACAAGAACGCCAGCCGTTCTGGTGGTAAATTAAGGGCAAACTCATTATTTTTGACCCAATTTACTAACTCAGGAACAGTCTGGGTAACTTCACTCATCCCTTGTCCTTATTGCTATTATTTAAATTTGTCACCAATGCTGACGTTAACCCCGTGTGTGGCTTACGCGCATACACGTGAATATAACGACCTAATGACAAAAAAGGTTCCTGACGACAAAGCTTTTGCTCCATATCAAGAACTTGTTCGAAACTGTAATCACCCATTCGATCATGATGCATGTAATCGTGGAATGTGCGTACGCCGGTTTTACCCATTATGTCAAAACCAGCCTCAGTTAGACACTGATATACCTCATCAGGTTTGATTCCTTGCTGAGGTTGTAACTTAAACCGCTTTCGATACGGCATACCTTGCTCAATGTGGGTTAAATTGCCACAAATCAGGTTTTTAAACAGTAATCCATTATAGTTATAAAACATGACCGAGATAACACCCCCCGGCTTCACGTTTTCTAATAGACCCATTAATGTCGTAATAGGATCAACTAGCCACTCCATAACTGCATGAAAAAGAATCAAATCAACGGGTGCTTCAATGTGCTCACTAATTTCTTGAATGGGTGAATGCACTAACCGATATTGCTCAACTAAACCATTTTTAGCAATTTCTTGTTCTGCTAGTATTAACATTTCGCTAGAAAGATCACATAACGTCACTTGATGTCCAAGAGCCGCTATTTTTTGAGATATTTGCCCAATGCCGCCACCCGCATCCAAAACTTGCAACGAGGAGGCACCATTCAATTGATCCAATATATATTCAATATCTTGCCAAACAACAGTTTGTCGTATTTGGCCTTTCGCTGTGCCATAAATGTTTTCAGCGAACTTTTTCGCCAAATCGTCAAAATTTCGGTCTTTTTTCATGGCTCATTTACGTTATGATAGCGACTCTAGAATGTGACTTATTTTCTCACAAGCAGTAAAGGAATAAAGGCTTGTGATCGGTTTTATTGCTCAACTGCTGAAATTTCGGACGACATATTATGTTTATACTAAAAAAAATCATCTCCGCACTGTTGATGCCACTACCGTTTCTATTATTAGTGGGCGTTATTGGTTTGTGTGTACTGTGGTTTACACGCCGAAAAAAATTAGCCTCTATTTTGGTTAGTATCTCTTTAATTGGCATCTTTCTCTGTTCTTTCCAGCCATTAACAACATCATTACTACGCCCATTAGAGCAAGAAAATGCAGCTTTTGTCAGTACCACTAAACCTATCAGTTACGTAATGGTACTTGGCAGCGGCCAAGTGATAGATAAAACATTCCCAATAACCTCAGAGTTATCTCCAACCGCTATTACGCGTTTAGTTGAAGGAATTCGTATCTTCCGTATGTACCCTGGTGCCAAGCTGATTTTATCTGGCTACGGTGGCATGGCATCTCATGGTATTAGTCATGCCCGTTTAATGGCCCACTTAGCGATAGCATTAGGTGTCGATAAGCGTGATATTTTATTATTTGAATCGACTAAAGACACCAAAGAAGAAGCATTCCAAGCCGCAGATGTCGTTAAAGATAAAAATATGATATTGGTAACATCGGCTAGCCAAATGTCACGTGCATTGTATTATTTCCATCAAGCTGGATTACAGCCAATTGCTGCGCCAACGAACTTTAAAGCCAGTAATCAAATGCGCAGTCTCGTTCCAGATTCAACTTATCTCACTCAAATGGAAATTGTTGAACATGAACGTTTAGGGCAATTATGGCAACGTATTACCAGTAAATTATTAAACCCAAAAATTGAACATCAACAGGCTGAAAAAGTAAAACCTGAGACTTTATAGGTTTCTCAATGTCATGTTTTGGTTAATTTATTTAAAGCCAGCAGCCCGATGATTCGGCTGTTGGCTTTTTTTAATCGCGCTCTATTTGCATAACTATGAAACTCATACTGTTCGAGAATGATTTTTATCTTATTATTTCATTCTAATCTCAGCATGCTTTCCTGTCTTTCATGGTAAAATAGCGGCTTACTACTTAATAAAGAATTTAATGCATGAAACTTTTAATCCGTAACCTTTCTCGCAGCACAACTGAAGTTCAAATTCATAAGATGTTTGAAGAATTCGGCAAAATCAGCGCTTGTAACCTTGTTTTAGACGAAAAAACAGGTAAATCAAAAGGATTTGCATTTGTTGAAATGGCTGATGATGAGCAAGCAACTCGCGCTATGAAAGCACTTCATGAAATGTTGGTTGATAAAAGTCGTATCCGCGTAAAAATCGCTGAATAATCAACCTTTAGAGGTTAATTTGAAGACAAAAAAACCGAGTAAATCCTACTCGGTTTTTTATTAGGCTAATCTTGTCTTTTTTAGCAGACTAACTGGCGCACTTTTTCCAAATCTTCTGGTGTATCAACCCCTGCCGGAGGCGCATCGATCGCGACATCAACATGAATTTTCTCACCATACCAAAGCACACGAAGTTGCTCTAATGATTCAATCTGTTCGAGTGGACTTGGCTGCCAATTAATGTAGGTATTAATAAACCCTGCGCGGTAAGCATAAATCCCAATATGGCGCAGTAGATTATGATGTACAATGCGCGGTTGCTGAGCAAAGTTATCACGATCCCAAGGAATAGCGGCACGGCTAAAATACAATGCATAGCCGTCTTTATCCGTTACAACTTTTACTGCATTAGGGTTAAAGATTTCATCATGGTGATCAATCTCTACTGCTAATGTTGCCATTGGCGCATTGAAGTTAGCGATGTTATCAGCAACTTGGCGAATAATTGTATCAGGAATCAGTGGCTCATCACCTTGAACATTAACCACGATATGATCATCTGCAAGTTGATATTTAGCCACCACTTCAGCTAACCGCTCAGTGCCTGATTGATGATCAGTACGTGTTAAACACACTTCACCACCAAAGCCTTGTACTACATCAACAATACGTTGATCATCCGTTGCCACAATAACTTGATCAGCACCAGACTTACACGCTTGTTCATATACCCATTGCACCATTGGCTTACCCGCTATGTCAGCTAACGGCTTACCCGGTAAACGCGTTGATTGATAACGTGCTGGAATAATAACGGTAAATGCCATTACTTAACCTCGTCAGAGCTTAATGTGCGCGCTTCTGAATCAAGTAAAACTGGAATACCGTCATCGATAGGATAAGCAAGACGATCAAACTTACACACTAATTCATTATTTTCTTTATCGAAACTCAACTTGCCTTTACATACAGGGCAAGCAACGATTTCAAGCAGACGGTGATCCATACTTTTCCTTAACCTCTATAATCCGTTTAATAATAGCTGATGCTTGTGGCTCAGAGATAACTGCATCAACAGGCAGATACCACCAATTATCCTCAGCAAATGAGTAACACTTTACTGCATCTTTTTCAGTCATTACTAAATGTTGCCCTTGTTGGGCTAACTCTAACAATGTTTGTTGAGTAAATGCTTGATGATCAGCAAAAGGCTGACATACAACAGGCTTTACTCCTAACGCATCTAATGTCGCAAAAAATCGTGGCGGATGACCAATACCAGCCATCGCTACCACTGATGTTAAAGACGTTGCTGTACAACGAGCGCCAGTTTTAATATTAATTAGTTCTGACGGTGCTAAATACATCGCAGCTTCGTTAATCTGTGCCTGACCACCATTACAAATCAGAAAATCAACCTCATTTAAACGCTGACATGATTCTCGCAGTGGTCCTAATGGTAGTAACTGCTGATTACCAAACCGACGTTGACCGTCAATCACTACTAATTCAATATCACGTTCCAATGCATAATGCTGTAAACCATCATCAGTAATAATGACATCAACATCATGTTTCAACAGTAACTTCACCGCCTCACTTCGTACGGGAGCAACCGCAACCGCAACCCCTGTACGACGACGAATTAATACCGGTTCATCACCTGCAATATCGGTATTAGTATCACTTTCAACAAAATAAGGATAATACGGCGCTTTACCACCATAGCCACGCGAGACAACACCGGGTTTTAGCCCTTGTGCTAATAACTGTTCGACTAACCACACCACTACGGGGGTTTTACCGTTACCACCAGCAGTAATATTACCGACAATAACAACAGGAACAGGCGCTCGGTAGGCTATTTTTTTACCGTCAACGTATTGCCGCCGTTTACGACGGCTAATAGCGCCAAACAACTGACTGAGTGGCCATAATAATGGCCACAACAGTAAATAGACAATCCGAGCTTTACCCTTAATGGCTGTGTGATACCACATAGCTTCAATCAACGCAGCCACAATTAATCACCAAATTGAATGCGATGAAGTTGCGCATAAGCACCATTATGGCTAATTAATTCACCATGTGTGCCACGCTCAATAATTTCACCATCATCGACCACTAAGATCTGATCGGCATTTTCAATAGTAGATAAACGGTGAGCAATCACTAACACAGTACGGTCTTTTTGCAGTTCATCCAGTGCCTGTTGAATCGCACGTTCTGATTCAGTATCCAAAGCAGACGTTGCTTCATCAAGCACTAACACTGGCGCATTACGTAGCAATGCACGTGCAATCGCAAGACGTTGACGTTGACCGCCGGATAAACTCACACCATTTTCACCAATAATGGTATCAAGCCCATGCTGCATATCCTTAATAAAGTCCATCGCATAAGCAAGTTCAGCTACACGCTCAATATCAGCACGGGTATATTCACTACCGCTCGCATAGGCAATATTATTCGCAATCGTATCATTAAATAAATGCACGTTTTGCGATACTACTGCCACCTGAGAGCGCAAATTGAATAAGGTGTAATCTTGTAACTCAACACCATCTAAAAGCAAAGCACCAGAATCAATATCATAAAAACGGGTTAATAAGTTAGCTATGGTACTTTTACCTGAGCCAGAACGACCAACAAGGGCAACGGTTTTACCCGCAGGGAGTTCAAAGCTAACGTTACGTAAAGCTGGCGTGTCTTTGGTTGGGTAAGTGAAAGTAACATCCTTTACGGATACATCACCTTTAACGCGCTTAACTTCATGCTTACCATGATCTTTTTCAGTTTCTAAATCCATCAAATCAAACAAAGTATGACACGCTGCCATACCACGTTGGAATTGAGAGGTAACACTGGTTAATGATTTTAATGGACGCATTAAACCAAACATCGCACCAAAAACCACCGCAAAAGTACCCGGCGTTAGTGAATCACGTAATGACGGTGTATTAGCAAGAATCAGCACCACAACCAATGCAGAAGAGGCAATAAGCTGAATAATGGGATTAGCAATCGCCTGTGCAGACACTAATTTCATGGTTTGACGACGCATTAAGTTACTTACATCATCAAAACGTTCTTTCTCAACCTGCTGACCACCATAACTTAATACGACTTTATGGCCTTTTAGCATTTGCTCAGCTGAAGAGGTAACAGAACCCATGGCGTCTTGCATACTGCGTGAGATTTTACGAAAACGCTTAGATACAATGCTAATGCTGATCGCAACCACTGGCGCAATCACAATCAAAATAGCCGATAACTGCCAACTATTCCAAAACATCAATACCATTAAGCCAATGATCGATGCTCCCTCACGAACAATACTAACTAATGCACTGCTGGTTGCAGAAGCCACTTGTTCTGAGTCATAAGTAATGCGCGATAATAATGCACCAGAGGCTTCTTTATCAAAGAACGCAACCGGCATTCTCATGAAATGTTGAAATAGTTTCCGGCGAAGGTTCATTACAACATTGCCAGAAACCCATGATAAACAATAGGTTGATACAAAACCACTGGCGCCACGCATGATCATTAAGCCAACAAGATAGATAGGCATCATGGTTAGAAAGCCAGAATCCATACTATCAAAGCCACCAAAACTTTTATCAAGTAACGGTTTGATCATCGACAGCATCAAAGTATCACCCGCCGCATTAATGATTAGCGCAATAACAGCCACAATAATGCCAGCTTTATAGATCTTGATATAAGGCCACAGTCTTTTATAAGTATCTTTGGTTGATTTTTCTGTTAATTGCGTCATGAATGCCAATTTTGATGAAATACATTACCTCTATTCTACCCTTAACATTGCTATCAACCAAATTTGTCCACAATCCTTTTTTATTAAAGGGCTTTTTATGCTCATAAAAACAACACTTAATACTGTTAATAACTATTATTTCATTGCGTTGCTAACCATTGTGGTCGAAACCATGCCCGAGAATAATCATATCGTTGTTGTTTTACATTATAGCCATTAGCGTTAATTGTTACTGTTAATTGGCCACTGTCTTGGGTACTGATCCAATCAATATTATTAGCTTGATAACGTTTTTTAATCACTGCTGACGGCAACCCCCAAGGATTAAAATAGCCAATTGATACCATTGCTAACGAAGGCTGTATCGCATCAAGTAAGGTTTGTGTCGAAGAAGTACGGCTACCATGATGTGGCACCACTAAAATATCCGCTTGCCAATCTTGTGCTTGCGTTAGCATAACTAATTCTGACTTGGCATCGATATCCCCAGTTAATAAAACACTCGGCCCTTTGCCATTTATGGCTTGAATACGAATCACGCAGGAATCTGAATTAGTGGCTCGTTGCGTTGATTTAGGTGGCCATTTAACTGAAAACTCAAGGCCTTGCCATTGCCATCTTTGTCCCATTACACATTCAGAAAAATCTTCCCGTTGATCGCTACTGTATTTGTCTAAAGGCTGATAACGTTGTAAAAGATAATCACTACCACCAGCATGATCACTGTCAGCATGACTCAACACTAATCCATCAATAGTCGATATTCCCTTATAAGCTAATATCGGCGTTATAACCGATTTGGCAATACTGTTCTCATCCCACGCATTACCCGTATCATAGATAAATATTCGTTGCTGCTTTTCTATGAGTATTGCTAGCCCATGGCCTACATCCAACACAGAAAGCGTCCACTGTGGTGATTTATGGCCGTCCCAACGCCAACTAAAGAGCAGAAAAACGATACTGGTATAAAACCAACGAAAATACACTAACGGCAAGAATTGCCACGACACAGTAATCATCGCGATTAATCCCAACCATGGCGTTATCGAAGCCGGTAACATCATCCATGCCCCTTGACTCCAAGCCGCAATTTTCAAAACAGGTATTAGAGAAAAATCAGCAATAAGCCAACACCATGACGATAACCAAGGCCACCATGGCGTTATAACCCCGATTAACACGAGAGGAACCGTAATCATACTGATCCAAGGAACAGCAACGACATTCGTCAATGGTGCAGCTAAAGATACCCCGCCAAACCACCACCATTGGATCGGTAACATAAGTAACAGTAAGTACCCCTGCACCTTACATAAATATTTTAGTCGTTGATAGCAACGCTGATACCAAGGTAAAGCAACCAAAGTTGATGAATTCTCTGCCATGATCATGACTAAAAAAATAATAACCGCACCAAAAGATAACCAAAATCCTGCGCTATAGCTTACAAAAGGATCCCATAACAAACATAAGCCTAAAGTTACCAATAAAACTTGCCAAGATAGCCAATAAATTGCACTTAGGCGTAATACCCCAACGATTAAGCACATTAATAGTGCACGGATTGTCGGTAGACCAAATCCAGCAAGCCATGCATAACCAAAAGCAAATACTAACCCGCATAATAACGGTAGCCATAACCAATATTGTGTTTGTGGTAAACATAATCGTAAGAGATAACCCAACCACCACCCCACTAACATCGCCAGCCCAATATGTAACCCTGAAATGGCTAATAAATGCGCTAACCCACTATCACGTAAATAAATCCAATCCTGAGCCTCAAGCCCATCTCTAAGACCAAACGTTAGAGCCGTTAAATAGCTTTGATTACGGGTATTTTTAAGTAACGGAGTAATTTTATCTAGCCATTGTTGGCGTAATGAAATAGAAGAAGATAAACGTGTGGGCAATACACTATTTCCCGTTAATACAATTGCGCGACCATGGATACTACGACTCAACGCATATTGTTCGACATCAAATCCAGCTTGATTAACACGTCCAACAATACGGCTTAATCTAACCGGTAAACGCCATATTTGCCCTTGCTTCAATGGTGGTGCATCTTCCCACAAAACCATTAATCGTAGCGGGAATACAAAATCAACATTTGGTGAGGACCGATTAAGCACCCTTACCTCAAAATTCTCTGTGGGTATATTTTCATTAAAAAGCGTACTAATGCTTACATCTATGATAATATTAGTTCTGTTTTTTTGAATGTTATCTATATCGTTAATATATTGATTAGCATCAAAAACAGCCCATAATATAGCGAGCGAAAAGCAAATAATAATAACGTTTCGATACATAATGAATATAATGACACCAGGTATTATTATTAACAATGAATACCAATACGGTGGCAATATATTGAAAAAATGTAACGACAGAAAACCGCTTATACTCGCTATAAATATTTGAACCATATGGCCTTAGCCAGTTTGAAAAAAAATCATTATGCCAAGACATTTCATTAAAAAATTTCTGCCTAGTCATGAAGTCATTAAACGCCAAAAAGCGTTAAAAATATTTGGGAATTTACTTTATAACCCCAACTTATGGTGCCTAAACCGACGATCTGCCTCTGGTGCGTTTGCGGTTGGGTTGTTCATGGCTTTTGTTCCACTTCCAAGTCAAATGTTGATGGCTGCTGGTCTGGCTATTATGTTTGGCGTAAATCTACCACTTTCAGTCGCACTGGTATGGGTGAGTAACCCTGTGACTATGCCGGTATTATTTTACGGTGCCTATAGACTCGGTGCTTGGGTATTACATAGCCCTGATGTTGGCTTTCATTTTGAATTAACATGGGACTTCCTCTTAAATCAAATGAGCCAAATCGGCCCCCCATTCTTATTAGGCTGCTTTATCTGTAGTGTTTTAAGTGCCTTAATCGGTTACTTCGGTATTCGGTGGCTGTGGCGTTATTCAGTTGTACGCAGTTGGAACCGCCGTAAATTTCGAATACCTAAAACTCGCTAACAGTTGCTTAGTTATAACAATAAAACTCCATTCGTCTGGAGTTTTATTGTTAACATCTTTTTTTTTGAGAGTTCACTGACATCTATTCTTACTGACAAACCTTCTTTTTTCATTATTAACGGATTCAACGCACATTTATCCTTCTTTTCTCCTCGAGTAATACCATTAAAAACTTATATTGCTAATTAGTTGCACTTTATACCTAGTAATTATTATTGTTCAGGCTACTATTGAAAAATAAAATACAGCCTTAAATAGCAATAACTTACTAACAATTAATAATTTAATTAAAGGGATATATGATGGAAAATCCAGTAAAGAACTTACTCACAAAAGGGTGGAAATGGTTTGTGATCGTGGGTGTCATCGTTGCACTTGCAGGTATTTTCGCCATTAGTTTACCGGTTGCGGCTGGCATGACCATCACGACAATTATTGGTGTGATCTTTTTAGTTATTGGTTTAGTACAGGTGTACCACACCTTTAGTATCCCACAATGGAAAACCAAAATTTGGTATGTCATTAGTGCGTTATTTTATCTTCTTGGTGGTTTATTCATTCTAGGACAACCATTCATTGGCTTAGTTACCATTACCGTTCTTATGATCGCCACAATGGTATTTAATGGTATTACACGAATGATGTTTGGTTTTAGCAGTCGAGAGCACCTTGCAGGCTGGCGTTGGATTGTTTTCAGTGGTTTATTATCAACAATTATTGGTGTTTATTTCTTTAATCTAATGCATAACCCTCAATTCTCGATGTCACTATTAGGGATCTTTGTTGGGGTTTCATTAATATTTGAAGGCGTTAGCTTTATTTTCATTGGTTCACAAATGAAAAAAGCCCTTCTTAAATAAATATTATCCGTTAAGAATAATGATTAAAGCTTCAGCTAACTACTGAAGCTTTTTCTTTATAAATCATAAACTAACTGATAAAAATACAGAATTAAAAAAACATTTTCATTACAAAGTGTTATAAAAACATTGCCTTTGATTATGATTTTGAGTAAAAGTGTATTTTTGATACTTAGGCGATACTGTTGATGAGTTATCTTACTCTATTTAGCTTACTGCTAAACGCTTTACTAATAAGTGCAACAAGTACGGCGGTGTCATCTACACTGTCTCAATCCCCTGTTCATCAAATCCCAGCATTCAGCATTACAACCAATCAAGAGAATTGGCACGATAATGTCATTATTTTATCGAATAATAATCAAACAACACGACAGTTATCAAAAATAGATAATAAGAATTTTGTTCCAGTTATATATTGTGATAACAATGTCGCTAGACCAGTGCACCAAGTAACAAGTCATTATTCAAAACATCAACGGTATTCACTTCTTATTCTTGCTAACTTTCAATACCGTTTTACCCATAGTCGTCGGCAGTTACTGTTACTCAATTTCCGCGACATTTACTTTAATTATGACTCTGACTACAAGGACTACATAGATGCTTGATTCATTTGTATCTATTTTTTCAGCGCTATGGCACCAAGATTTTGCAGCATTACAAAACCCTGAAAGTATTGTAATGATCTATTTTTGTGTCACCTTTGTTATTTGGCTAGAAAGTGCATTTTTACCCGCAGCCCCCCTACCTTGTGACAGTATTGTTATTTTAGCTGGCACATTAGGTGCAATGGGGATCATTGATTTCAAGCTAATTGTATTATTATTGATAATAGCTTCTGCAATTGGTAGTTGGTTGGCTTATTTGCAAGGACGTTGGCTTGATCACTTACCGAAGGTAAAACGATGGGTTGATATGGTTCCGCCTCAACGAATGCAAACTGTAGATAAACTACTTATTAGGCATGGTATTGTGGCATTGTTTGCTGCGCGATTTATTCCTGTTGTACGTCCATTATTACCGTTAATGATGGGATTTCGAATTAAGAACCAAGCACATTTCTTTCGCTTTGCTTGGCTAAGTGCTACCGCTTGGATCTTATTACTCACAGGATTAGGGTATTTATTAACATTACTACCTGAAAATATCGCTCGTATAACGACCATGATATTAATGGTGGCGCCATTTATTACATTAGCTATCGCAATTATTAGTCTTTTCAGCAGCTGGTTGTTAAAACGTATTAAAAAAAATAATATCGCTTAGCCTCTGTTTATAACATTAATTTACAAAACCAATAGCTATAAAAAAACCCGCTAAATTTAGCGGGTTTTTTATTATCTGTATACGGGCTAAAACTTAGAAGTAGAAGCGAGTACCGAATACGATGTTTGTTAGGCTGTCTTTCGCTTTGCCACCTGAGAACTCAATATCGTCAGTTGCGATGTTGTAGTTAACTTCTGCACTTAGTGCAACGTTAGGGTTGATGAAGTACTTAACACCAGCCGCTAATTTAAGGTTTAGTGCCCAAGAATCGCCACTTTGACCAAAGTCAGAATTAGCACCATCTTTGTTGTTGTAGTTTAGAGCTGCAAGCTCAGTTGCTGCACCAACATAAGGAACCCAGTTAGTAGAGTTAACAAAGTTGTACTCAGTAAATACACCTAGCTTACCGCTGATTGCATCATTTTCGTCTTTAGCTGCAACAGAAGCTGTACCACCTAGCTCCCAGTTGTCTTTAATAAATTTACCGTAAGAACCGTTTAAATTTAGATCCCAACCGCTGCCTAGTTTAGCGTTACCCTGAACACCAATCTCTTGTGTACCAGCTGGAAGTTGAACAGCAGCTTGTGCTGCAACAGGAGCCATTACAGCAAAAGCTACTAATAAACCTAGTGCATTCTTTTTCATGTTAAATCCTAATTGTTTTATTTATTAGCAAACAGCCAGCTATTATAAAATAACAGTCATATCGATGCAGGATAAATCCCTTCCCAATAACGGCAACATGTTTGCATTTAAGTGCCGACAAATTATCATGTAAAAATGTCGCTGTTAAATGAAAAAATATAAATTCACAAAAAAAGAACAGTGTTCGTAATTTATCTACTAAATTACTTATCGTTGATATTTTTTGACAGACATCAGGCTGCATTTATGCTGGCCTGCGTTTGATTTTTTATAAACCCACACCATTCAAAGATGAAATTAAAATTTTGAAAATAAAAAAAATAAATATCAGTAACACCAGAAATATCACATTTAAGATTAACTAATAGTCGTTTTGTGTGGTTTTAGACCAAACAAATGCAATAAATGATCTTTTTTTTATGTTTATTTATCCATTAAAACTGAACTTATTATTAATCCCTAATCAAAAAACAACATCTTATTATGCTAGTCAGGATCCCTGTCATTAACTTAACAAGTTACTAAAGAAAAACACATTAAAAAAACGGAGCATTAAACTCCGTTTTTTCAATTAATGCTGTGGGTGTAAACACTGTTCGTTATTACTTAGCGCTTAATACTCGCGCAGGTTGTAGTCGACTAGCTCGTGTTGCTGGATACCATGTCGCAATCAAACTCAATACAATCGCTGTCGTGGTAACAATAACCACATCATGCCAAGCTAATTGTGTTGGTAGAAAGTCGACAAAATAAATATCACCAGATAAGAATCGATGTCCTACAATTTTCTCTATCACTCGTACAATATGAGTTAAGTTAACCGCAATTAATGAACCAAATAACGAACCAATAATACTGCCTAGTACACCCGATAATACACCATGCCACACAAAGATAGATTTAATCAGTCGATCCGTTGCCCCCATGGTACGTAATATCGCAATATCTGCGGCGCGATCTTTCACCGCCATCATCAATGTAGAAACAATATTAAAACAAGCAACACCTATGACTAAAACCATAACTAAATACATAATAGTGCGTACCATTTGAATATCACGGTATAAATAGCCGTATTTCTGTGTCCAACTTTTTAGGTAAACATACACAGGTAATGTATCGCCAACTTCTTTTACGATTTGTTGCGCATCAAGGACATTATCAACACTCATTTCGATACCAGAGACACCCTCTCCCATATCTAAATATTGTTGTGCATCTTGTAACGGTACAATCGCTAAGCTGTGATCAATTTGTCCACCTAAAGCAAGTAAACCAACAACTTGTAATCGAATTCGTTTGGGAGCGCGTAACTTCATTTGAGGATCAGTATTGGGAATCATTGCGGTGATCCAATCTCCAATCTTCAATTTAAGCTTAGTCGCCACACCCTGACCTAAAATAACCTCACGCTTACCCGCCGTAAACGTTGACCATGCGTTATTCTTAACATAACGCGGCAACTCACTGACTTTGAGCTGTTCTTTCAGATCAACACCACGCACTGCTACCGCTTTAAGTTTGGCGCCTCTTTCAAGTAGCGCAGTAAATTCAACATAAGGTGCAGCGGCGGTAATATGAGGGTGCTGTTCTACCTTTTTTAATAATGGCTTCCAATTATTCAACGGCGGTTCTACTGCTTGGAGTTCACCTTGAGGAATAACCGAAAGCACCCGTGTTTGTAATTCACGTTCAAAACCATTCATCGCCGATAAACCGATAATGATCACTGCGACACCAACAGCAATCCCAAGCATCGATGACAAAGAGATAAATGACACCATATGATTACGTTTTTTAGAACGATTGAAACGGCTACCTATATAAAGGGATAAAGGACGAAACATTACTTCTCCTTAACCTCGGCTAAGATACCATCTTGCATATGCATACAACGATCAAGTTTTGCTGCTAACTGAGTATCGTGGGTCACCACTAAAAATGCGGTGCCTGATTCTGCATTGAGCTTACGCATCAGATCATAAATATCTAAAGCGGTTTGATGATCTAAGTTACCCGTTGGCTCATCAGCTAATACAATCGCGGGGTTATTTACCAACGCACGTGCAATAGCAACCCGTTGACGTTCACCACCACTTAATTCTGACGGACGATGCTCAAAACGGTGATCCAATCCAACCATTGCTAACATATCTTGAGCACGAGTACGCGCTTCACTCACAGCAACACCGCCAATCAATAACGGCATTGCCACATTTTCGGTCGCCGTAAAGTCTGCCAGCAAATGGTGAAATTGATACACAAAACCAATATCTTGATTACGGATTTTGGCTTGTTTATTGGAACTTAACGTATCTAAACGCTGACCTTTAAAAAATACTTCACCGTCAGTCGGCTCATCTAACGCCCCAAGAATATGTAATAAGGTACTTTTACCTGAACCTGAAGAGCCAACAATCGCCACTAATTCATGATCAGCGATCTCAATCGATACCTGTTTCAATACTTCAGTTTGTAACTGACCTTCTTGATAGGTTTTACATAATTGCTGACAAGATAATAATGGATTATTCATAACGAAGAGCCTCAGCAGGACGGACAGCAGCCGCACGATAAGAAGGAAAAATAGTCGCTAATAAGCTCAAGACAATAGCGCCAACAATAACAGCTAGAATTTGCATTGGTTCAAAATCGACAGGTAAAGACCCACCAATTGCAGCAAGGTTTACACCAAAGAAGGCCATAATTGGATTGATATAATGAGATACTATCACGCCAAAAACACCGCCTAATAACGCACCAATCACACCACTGCTTGAACCTTGAACCATAAATAATGTCAACACTTGTCGATGGGTCATCCCTTGTGTTTTTAGGATAGCTACTTCCGCTTGCTTCTCCATTACCACCATAATCAACGCTGAAATAATATTAAATGCAGCAACACCTATGATCAGACCGAGCATTAGTCCCATCATGTTTTTTTCCATTTTAACTGCTTGAAATAACTCACCACGTTGTTCACGCCAATCAGACCATTTCCAATCATGAGGTAACGGTATTTTCGCGAGCTCTGTAACTGCAAAGGGATCATCAAGATACAAGCGCCAACCTGACATTTGATCCAGTTTATAATGAAGCAAACGGCCAGCGTCTGAAATATTAGTAAACACTAACTGTTTATCAACATCTGAACCAGTATCGTAAATACCTGACACAGTAAAATTACGCTGACTAGGTAAGCGTCCTAATGGTGTAAATTGACTAGCACTGGTGACCATTAAGCGAATTTTATCACCCGGCTGAATATCTAATTCAACCGCCAGCGCTTGACCAATAATGACATTAAAACTACCCGGTTGAAGATCTTTCAGTGAGCCGACCATTAAATGATCAGCAATAGGATCATATTGGTTAGGTTCAATACCAATCATCATGCCAGCCGCTAAGGAGTTAGCACTTTGAATAATTGTTTCGCCGCGTGTGATCGCTGTTACTTTTGTCACATGCGGTAACTGCTTTAATACTGTTGGTATTTGCTCTGAAAGAGGTACTCGTCCATCAGCAGTGGTTACAACAGCTTGCGGTAAAACACCTAAAATTCGGTCTTTGAGTTGTTGTTCAAAACCATTCATAACCGACATGACGGTAATTAATGCCATCACGCCGACCGTGATGCCAGCCGTTGACATGTAAGAAACGAAGCGACTAAAACGGTCACCCGAACGCCCACGTAAATAACGTAAGCCAATAAAAAAAGATACAGGATGAAACATAGGCTTAAAAAACCACTCCTTTATTTGATGGATCAAGAATACGCGTTAACGGCACTGTTTACCATCTAGCAAGGTAAATGTAATGTAAAAACAGTGGGTAAAAGATAACCGCTTAACTGAGATCACTTGCTCGTAAGTACGCTCTAAGTAATAATTGAAACAAATGTTACCGATCTTAGTCTTGGTTACATAACCTAAATAGTGACACCATCGCTAACAATTAACTGGCAGTGAGTAAGTAATGAGACAAGAGGAATATTTTTCAGTTCACTTAGGACTAACAATCAATGTCGAACCATTACCTAATGGTAAGTCACTCCCTAATTTCGAGACCTTTAGCACTGAAATACCACCACTATTTCGTATAGCAAGCGAATGTAACACTCTCGAAGAAAATGCAGAACGCCTATTAGCTGGATTCGGTAAAGAAGACAGTAAAGCTTTAGTGACTTATCTTAGTGCTCAAAATAGTAAAATAAACCTACTATTATCTTACGTGCTATCTCAACAAGATAATGCTAATTATCGTTATATTACCGAGACCTTTGGTGCCAGTAAATTAAGCTTTTATAGCCCACATAATTTTACTGTTAGGCAAAATGTCATCGTTAAACTATTTTTAGATCACCCTGCCGCCGCAATTTATTGTTATGCTGAGGTAGTTAATTGCTCAGCTTTAGATGATCGTTTTTTGATCGAGCTACATTACACGCGATTGTTAGAAGACGATCGTGATTTATTAATCCGTGCCGCACTGCATTGCCAACAAAAGCTTTTACGTCAGCGGGCCCAACAACGAAACATGAATAATAACAATGACGAATAAAACATTACTCTCAATCCCCTTACCAAAAAAATCTGGGGATAATCGTTACATCGGTAATTTATCTGGTTCTGCGTTGGCATTGTCATTAGCAGAAATAGCGGCCAAACATAATGGTCCTGTACTTGCCGTTGTCGCTGATACTCAAACAGCACTAAAATTACAGCCTGAAATTACTCAATTCTGTGATCTTGACGTCCATGTTTTTCCAGATTGGGAAACATTGCCTTATGATAATTTCTCGCCTCATCAAGATATTATCTCTGAACGTCTAGCGCGTTTATATAAGATGCCGACCCAAAAAAATGGCATTATTTTAGTCCCTATTAGCACCCTACTACAGCGATTAACGCCTCAAGAATTTATCCATAAACATGCGCTAATTGTCAAAAAAGATGATCGTATCTCGCTAGAAAAACTGCGATTACAGTTAGAAGCATCAGGTTATCGCCATGTTGATCAAGTGATGGAACACGGTGAATATGCTAGCCGAGGCTCATTGGTCGATCTGTTCCCTATGGGCAGTAATGCACCATACCGTATTGATTTTTTTGATGATGAAGTCGACTCTATTCGTCAATTTGATCCTGAAAATCAGCGTTCAACAGCAGAAATCACCACCATTGATTTACTGCCTGCGCATGAGTTCCCAACCGATGAGCTAGCAATAGAAAACTTCCGCATGCGATGGCGGGAACGATTTGAAGCCCGTCGCGAACCTGAATCTATCTATCAACAAGTCAGTAAAAAAATCTGGCCGACCGGTATCGAATATTGGCAACCGCTGTTTTTTGATCATACCGAGACTTTATTCGATTATTTACCGACCAATACGCTATTAGTGACATTAGGTGATTTAGAACCTGCTGTAGACACATTCTTACACGATGCTGAGCACCGTTATGACCAGCGCCGTGTCGATCCATTACGACCATTACTCGCACCTAAAGAATTGTGGCTCACTAAAGATGAGATGTTTACTGGCTTTAAACAACTGCCTCGCGTAAGAATACAACGCGAAGCTATTGACGCTGAAAAAGTGGGTCGCTATAACCCTGCTTTAACGCCGGTTCCAGCGATAACTATTAATCATCAACTTAAAGAGCCGTTCGCGGAATTACGTCACTTCACTGAACAGTTTAAAGGCAAGATCATCTTCTCAGTCGCCTCTGAAGGTCGCCGTGAAGCGTTATTTGATTTATTAGCACGTATAAAACTGCGTCCAATTGTGTTTGATAACCTTGACGCAGCAATGGCTGATAAAGCCAAGCATTGTCTGGTTATTGGTGCTGCAGAAAATGGTTTTATTCTTGAAAAACCTGCGGTCGCTTTTATTTGTGAAAGCGATTTACTTGGCGAACGTATTCAACAGCGCCGCCGCAATGATAAAAAAACCACCATCAATGCCGATACCATTATTCGCAACCTGGCCGAATTACAAGTCGGTCAGCCCGTCGTTCATATCGACCACGGTATTGGACGCTACCAAGGTTTGCAAACCCTAGAAGCTGGCGGAATTAAAACCGAATATGTCACCCTTGAGTATCAAGGCGGGGCAAAACTTTATGTTCCTGTTGCTTCGCTACATCTTATCAGCCGTTACTCAGGTGGCGCAGAAGATAGTGCCCCTATTCATAAATTAGGCGGTGAGGCATGGGTTAAAGCGCGCCGAAAAGCTGCAGAAAAAGTCCGTGATGTAGCTGCCGAGTTACTTGAAGTTTACGCCATGCGTGAGCTAAAACCGGGCTTTAAATTCAAACTTGATCGTGAAAGTTATGCAGATTTCTGCACCAGTTTCCCGTATGAAGAAACCTATGATCAGGCATTAGCAATTAATGCGGTCTTGTCTGATATGTGCCAACCGAAAGCCATGGATCGTCTTGTTTGTGGTGATGTCGGCTTTGGTAAAACAGAAGTCGCAATGCGCGCTGCCTTTGTTGCGGTTGATAACAATAAACAAGTAACAATATTAGTACCGACAACATTATTGGCACAACAGCATTTCGAAAACTTTCGTGACCGTTTTGCCAATACACCCGTTCGCGTGGAAGTGTTATCACGCTTTAAAACAGCCAAAGAACAGAAACAAATTTTAGCTGATGTTGAAGAAGGTAAGATCGATATTCTTATTGGTACTCACAAACTGCTCAATAGTAGCGTTAACTACCAAGATCTTGGATTATTGGTGGTCGATGAAGAACACCGTTTCGGGGTTCGTCAAAAAGAAAAAATCAAAGCCATTCGTGCTGATGTTGATATTCTAACGCTAACCGCAACGCCGATCCCTCGAACCCTTAATATGGCAATGAGTGGTATGCGTGATTTATCGATTATCGCTACCCCACCCGCACGTCGCTTAGCAATAAAAACCTTTGTTCGTCAAGGTGATGAAAATATTATTCGTGAAGCGATATTGCGTGAAATCAGCCGCGGTGGCCAAGTTTACTTCCTGCATAATGAAGTCGATAGTATTGAACAAACCACAGAAGATTTAGCCAAGTTAATCCCAGAAGCGCGCGTAACCTTTGCTCATGGTCAAATGCGCGAACGTGAACTTGAACGGATCATGGGTGATTTTTACCATCAACGTTTTAACGTGCTGGTCTGTACCACCATTATTGAAACCGGTATTGATGTACCAACGGCGAATACCATCATCATGGATCGTGCGGATAATCTTGGCTTGGCACAATTGCACCAATTACGTGGTCGTGTCGGTCGTTCTCACCACCAAGCCTACGCGTATTTACTTACACCGCATCCAAAACGTATGACCAAAGATGCGGTTAAGCGTTTAGAAGCAATTGCTTCATTGGAAGATCTTGGTGCTGGCTTTACCCTTGCCACTCATGATTTAGAGATTCGTGGCGCAGGTGAGCTCTTAGGTGATGAACAAAGTGGTCAAATTCAATCGGTTGGTTTTAGTTTATTCATGGAAATGTTAGAACAGGCGGTTGAATCATTGCGTGAAGGTAAAGAGCCAACACTTGATGACTTACTCAAACAACAAGCTGAAGTTGAAATGCGCATTCCAGCATTACTACCTGATGACTATATCCCTGATATTAATACTCGATTATCTCTTTATAAACGCATAGCGAGTGCAAAAGATGATAATGAACTCAATGAGATTAAAGTTGAGTTAATCGACCGTTTTGGTCTTTTACCTGATGCCGCTATCAACCTAATTACTGTTAATAGTCTGAAACTAAAAGCAGCTATCATTGGGGTTAAGAAAGTTGAGAGTAATGAGAAAGGGGGTTACCTTGAATTTAAACAAGATGCCGCCATTAACCCTCATTTCTTGGTTGGTTTACTGCAAACACAACCCCAGAATTTCAGGATGGAAGGCCCAACGAAATTAAAAATCGTAGCTGGAGAAACAGATCGTAAAAAAAGAATTAAATTTATTGAAGATCTGCTTAATCAATTTCGAGAAAATATGATTTAACTCTGATTTGCCCCAGACATAATATCTGGGGTTTTTTTATTGCTCGTCACTATCACCACAATCATTTCATAGGCTAAAACAATCATGAAACTTGACTTTGAACTTACCACTCCTCGGCTTATTTTACGCCCTTTTAAGACCGCAGATTTAGACGCTTTTGTTGAAGCTGTTACCCAATCAAATGAATATCTACAGCCGTGGTTAGAATGGTGTGATACTGATTTTGATCAACAGCAAGCTCACGAATGGATCGCAGCAAGTCGTTTAAGTTGGCAACATGACTACAGCTATGAATTGGCTATTTTTGATCGATTCAACGATGAGTTTGTGGGTACGGTTTCTCTCAGTGCGATTACACCATTATTTAATTCTGCTAATCTTGGCTATTGGATCAATCATAATTATCATCGCCAAGGCATGGCAACTGAAGCGAATATCGCTATTATTCAATTTGCGTTTCAAATGTTAGGGCTTACTCGATTAGAAATAATTACCCACATTGATAATTATGCTAGCCAGAAAACCGCCCTTGCTTGTAATGCCATTTTTGAATGTGAAGCGCGAAACCGCATTTTTTATCGAAATAATCCAATGAATGGCTATGTGTATTCACTCGTACCCCAAGATTTATATTAATCACGGCTAACCATTCTAGCGTTGGTATACATCAATATTTAACGTTCCAACTTGGTTTATTATCAATAACTCTTTATCTAATAAAATAGTTACTTATTATGCACACAACAGAAAGTCGCCATGGTCACGATGTATTAAACCTTATTGCGGATACATCAATACCTTTCACAATAAAAACATTACACTCATATGTCGAACAACATTGGGGAGAAAATGTTCGTTTTCATACCTGTAAACTGAATGATCTATCATTAGATGCACTGCTCACTTTTCTTGTCTCTCGTAATAAAAT
>SAMEA5043655__coassemble_10_pt1 | contig 77637 bp, 64 predicted proteins | sample SAMEA5043655__metabat2_low_PE_001 | metagenome-assembled genome bin SAMEA5043655 (sample SAMEA5043655) | Gadus morhua
CCTCACGGCGCTTTTTTTGTGGGTGATAATCCTAAGATTAACCACGCCCACCACGAATAGCTTCAATGATTTTAGAGGTCGAACAACCATCTTCAAAATTAAGCACTAATACTTGACCACCCGCAGCAATCACTTCTTTGCCACCCGCAATTTGGTCAGGTGTATAATCACCACCTTTAACTAAAATGCTCGGTAACACTTCACTAATTAGTCGTTGCGGTGTCTCTTCGGTAAACGGAACCACCCAATCAACCGCACCTAAACCTGCTAATACCGCCATACGGCGATCTTCAGGATTAACCGGACGTCCAGGGCCTTTTAAGCCTTTGACTGAATCATCAGAGTTAACGGCAACAATTAAACGATCACCCAATTTAGCCGCTTGCGTTAAGTAAGCCACATGACCTGCGTGAAGAATATCAAAACAGCCATTGGTCATAACTACGGTTTCACCACGGGCACGGGCTAATTTAACCGCATCAACCAGCGCTAATTCAGAAATAACCCCAAACCCACAATCTTGGCTGCCATGGATCGCTTCCGTTAATTCAATCGTCGATAAGGTTGAAGTACCTAACTTCGCCACTACCACGCCAGCAGCAGCATTCGCAAGCTTGCATGAATCTGACAACGATTTACCTGCTGACAATGAAGCGGCTAATACTGAAATAACCGTATCACCAGCACCGGTCACATCGTAAACTTCTTGCGCCAAAGTCGGCATATGTAATGGTTCACAGCCTTTTTCAAGCAGTGTCATTCCATGTTCAGAACGGGTGACTAATAAGGCTTCAAAATCAAATTTTTCAATTAATGCCATGCCTTTGTCGACTAACTCTTGCTCAGAATTAACACACCCTACAACGGCTTTAAACTCTGATAAATTCGGCGTCAGTAACGTTGCACCACGGTAACGTTCAAAGTCGGTACCTTTAGGATCAATCAATACCGGCAATTTTGCTGCGCGCGCCAATTGAATCATCGCCTGCACATGTACCAACGCGCCTTTGGCATAATCCGATAATATCACTGCTTTCGCATTCTTGAGCGCTGGTTGCATACGCTCAAGAATCGGAGCTGGATCAACATTTTGAAAGCCTTCTTCAAAATCTAACCGAATCAACTGCTGACCACGGCTCATTACCCGTAATTTAGTGATCGTTGGGTATTGTGCCAATGCAACGAAATCACTACAGATATTTAATGAGGTTAATTTTTCAGTTAATGCACGCGCTGCTTCATCGACTCCAGTTAAGCCGATCAATTTGGCATGACCACCTAACGCTGCAATATTCATTGCTACGTTGGCCGCGCCACCCGGGCGTTCTTCAATCTGATCAACTTTAACCACTGGCACTGGCGCTTCTGGTGAGATACGTTCAGTGGGACCCGTCCAGTAACGATCGAGCATTACATCGCCAACAATCAATACCTCTGCATGGTTATAATCAGGCAGCGTCAGTTTCATTTTTTTCTCCGAGAATATGGCAACGTTCGAATCTTAACATAAACTAAAATCGAGGGGCATTAGGATAACCGCTAAACCTCATTAGGCTCTAACCATTGTTGCCATACCAACTCAACAATATGCCGCATATCAACAAATTGCTGCTGATCGACATATGCAGGCAGACCTAACAAACTCAATCGATGTATCGCATTTCGCATATCACAATAAGCGTGCTGTAATTGGTTCGCGATAGTGCTATCAATAATGTCATGATCCGCCAATGATTCAAAAATACGCACATTATCAGACCAGCGCGTTAAAGCAGGTTGTTGATGAGCATAAGCTAACACTAAATACTGCGCTAAAAACTCAATATCAGTGATCCCGCCTTGATCTTGTTTTAGACCAAACATAGCCACTTTTTTCTTACCTAGATGCGCCCGCATTTTATGGCGCATACTAACCACATCATCGGCTAATTGAAGCTGATCACGCGGTATTGTTAATACTTGCTGGCGAACATTAGCAAATGCTGCCTGTAACATTGCATCTCCATATACCATCCGTGCCCGTACTAATGCTTGATGCTCCCATGTCCATGCCTGTTGCTGCTGATACTCACCAAATGCACTCACGGTAGTAACTAATAAACCTGAAGCACCTGACGGACGTAAACGCATATCCACTTCATATAACACCCCAGAAGCGGTTCGGGTTGAAAATAAATGTATGATCCGTTGCGCTAAACGTAAATAAAACTGCCGTCCATCAATCTCTTTATTACCGGTAGTATAGATATTATCAGGGCAATCATGGACAAACACTAAGTCAAGATCTGAACCATAACCCAATTCCCAACCACCGACTTTGCCATAACCAATCACGGCAAAACCTTTACTTTGACGCTCTAACAAATGACCCGGTTCGCCATATTTTGCTGATATTTGTAACCATGCTTGATTGACTACCGCAGCAATAATCGCTTCTGCAAGATAGGTTAAGTGATCACTTACTTTCATTATAGGCAGTACACCTGCAATATCAGCAGCAGCGATACGTAATAATTGGGTTTGTTTAAACTGTCGAATCGCTTCCATCTGTTGCTCCATATCCTCTTCAGGAATACGAGCCAGATATTCACGCAATTCATCTTGATAACTGGTGAGTTGGGTTGGCTGATACAAATGCTGCGGATCAAGCAATTCATCCAATAACAACGGATACAAGGCTAATTGATCCGCCACCATTGGACTAGCAGCACATAGCCTAATAAGCTGTTTAAGTGCAACGGGATGTTCGGTTAGTAATTCAAGATAGGTGGTACGAGTAGCAATACGAATGATCAATTTCGTCAATCGCGGTAACAGTTGTACCGCATCATCACGTAACACCACTTGCGCTAAAATTTCAGGCATTAATGTTGCTAGAGCTTCACGCCCACGAGGACCTAAGGTACGTTTTGATAATTCATGTTTAAAAGCCATTAAATTCTGAGCTTGTAACTGTTGCTCCGATGCCTCTAATTCAGCCAGAATACTGAGTAATACGTCCTCATTGGTCACCATCGACCACATTTCATGATACTGAGTCGCGACTTCTTGCTGATTATCTTGTTCATCATGGCCAATAATATCATCGAAAATGGCATGAATAGCGCTCATATGCTGTTCTGTCGTTACCACTAATGCCGCCCAATTGGGCTCTGCCATTGCACACGCTAATCGTGCTTGATCAAGGGCTTTATCTGGCAAGGTTTGGGTTTGCTTATCATCAATCGCTTGCAATAGATTTTCTAGGCGACGTAAATGGCAATAGCCCGCTGTTAAAGTATCGACATCAACTGGCGGTAATAAAGCTAATTCTTTAATTGCAGCAAGGGTTGGTAATAAACCCCGTCCACGTAAACTTGGTTCACGTCCACCCCGAATTAATTGAAAAGATTGGGCGATAAATTCAACTTCTCGAATGCCACCCGCTCCTAATTTAATATTATTGGTCAGGCCACGCCGACGCACCTCACTGCCAATCATCGCTTTCATGCGACGTAGCGACTGAATAGCACTAAAATCGATATACCGTCGAAATACAAACGGCCGTAGCATTTGGCGTAAACCTTGATATTGGCTAAAACTTTCTTTACCCATGACCCGTGCTTTGATCATCGCGTAGCGTTCCCAATCACGACCTTGTTCTTGGTAGTAATCTTCTAATGCCGCATAACTCATCACTAACGGTCCGCTATCGCCAAAAGGACGTAACCGCATATCAACCCGATAACAAAAGCCATCAAAAGTGACTTGATCAAGCGCTTTGATCAAGCGCTGCCCTAAACGAGTAAAAAACTGGGCATTGGCAAGGCTACGTCGACCGCCAACCGTTTCACCGTTTTCAGGGTAAGTAAAAATAAGATCAATATCCGAAGAAAAATTCAGCTCCCCCCCGCCCAGTTTACCCATGCCTAAAATTAACATTGGCTGCGGTTCGCCCTGATCATTCATTGGCGTGCCCCACTCGGTGCAACATTGGCGATAAAGCCAATGATACGCTTCCATGATCAACGCTTCTGCCAATTGTGATAAACAAGCGAGGCTATACTGCAAAGATGCCTGCTGGCTAAAATCTTGCCATGCGATTAACGTCATATAGCGACGTCTAAAATGACGCAAACTACGCATCAAACTGGCTTCATCGGTTACTTGGGCAAGTTGTTGGCTCAATAACTCACGATAATCAATCGCCACACAGTACTGACGCTGTTCAAATAACCATCCAAGTAACTGCGCGTCCTGTTGTAAAGAAGCACTAATAAAATCACTCAGCCCTAACATGGCATACAATTCGTCTTTAGCATCCCCTTGCCATAACGCCAACTGTTGCGGCTGTTGCTGAGCTAATTTTTCCCACGCTAAATCTGCGGCGATAACGATATCGCTACAATGATTAATAGTTGGATATGGGTATGGTTTTTCGGTCGCCATGTGCTGTCCTTGAACAAGTAACTCGATAAAGAGTTCTAATTTAGCATACAAAAACGCCCATCAAGCGATGGGCGTTATAATTTTATTTTATCGAACCAACAGCAGTTTATTTACACGTTAAACGTGGCTATTTTGGTTTCAAGATCATTGGCTTGCTGATGCATGTCTACGGCAGTTTGTGCTAACTCAGTAACGACACCTACCGAGCCATCGACTAATTCTCGCACATTGGTTAAGTTGAGGTTCATTTCATCAGCAACGGTACTTTGTTGCTCTGCAGCTGCGGCAATCTGAAAGTTCATATCATTAATCTGCTGAATTTGTTCAACGATTTTATTCAATTCACCTCCCGCACTGGTGACTAATTCAACCCCTTCCGCCGCTTCAACAACACTGCGTTCCATTAAATGAACGGCTTGCTGTGCACTTTGCTGCAACTGCGCGATCATATCTTGGATTTCAACCGTCGCAGTTTGAGTGCGCTGAGCGAGATTACGCACTTCATCCGCCACGACTGCAAAACCACGCCCAGCGTCTCCCGCTCGCGCCGCTTCAATGGCAGCATTAAGTGCTAATAGATTAGTTTGTTCTGAAATACTTTGAATCGTCACAATCACTGAGCTTATTTTATCCACTCGAGTTTCCACTTGATTAACGGCACCAGCTGATTGAGTAATGTCATTCGATAGTTGGTTAATCGTCACCATCGTACGACTGACAAACTGCTGCCCTGTTGCCGCTTGCTCTGAGGTATCAAGGGTTGCATTCGATGCATCACGAGCATGACCCGCAACGGTTTGTACTGTCGAGGTCATTTCTGCCATTGCTGAAGCTAATTGATCAATCTCAGCAAACTCTTCTTGAGCCGATTGTTTAGTTTGATCCATCATTAGTGACATCATTTCAGCTGATTGTGAGAGGGCTTTTGCTGCCTGTCGCTGAGCAATAAATACCGTGGTAAGCTGAATGCGACTCTGTTCAAGTTCTCGGCTCAGATCACCAAACTCATCACGGCATTCCATCACTATTGGCGGGGATAAATCATAACAAGTTAATGCCTGAATACGTTGCTGAATATAGCTAATCTGACGCAACATAATCCGTGATGCGAGAAATAATACTAGAATAAAAATCGCCACCATCAAGGTGGTTTGCCACACAATTTGGAACAAGTATTGCTGATAATAGGCGAATGCCTGCGCATTGGATTGATAGCTAATCACCGCTAACTTTAAGGTCGGTAGCTTTACAATATAGCCATTACCACTATTATCTTGCAGCGTAAAAGACTGATTATTTTGATTATTATTAATAATAGCAGTCAGTGTTTGACCACTTTTAAGCAGCTGTTTTAGATTAATCACTTGATTAAGATCAGATTTATCTAGCATGCCACCATCACTATAATCAATAACGTAGACGCCATTATTGGTCATTGTTGAAGATAATGCCGGTACTACCGCAGCAGATTTGGCCTCAGCAGTTATTAATGCCGTTAGCATCTGCGCATTAGACACCGCTAATTGCTGTACTTTATCTTGCTGATTGGCGATCACTGCTTGATAGAATAATTCCGCATCCCATAGCTGCTTACCAATTAACAGCAGCGTACTAAATACCATTAATAGTATCAATTTTGGTCTTAATTTGAGGTTGGTTAACCACTTTTCCCACGGTTTAAACATTAGCGTCGCCATTCATCATCTCCGTATCACTAACGTTTACACCATTCACCTTGGCAGTGACGGCATTATTCGCCAGCCGTAATATCATCCATAAGCATCATTGCTTTACTCTCTGAATTAGTTATCGACATCCGTGATTAAATATTTAGCCAACAACCTAAGATATTCTTTAAAACATGACCGATACCACATCAATGATGGTATCCGTAACGTTGTGATCAGTATAAAAACAACAACGCCCCGCATAAAGCGAGGCGTTGATATTTAAGACTAACTCGTTACCTATTACGGCCAGTAAGGGGTTAGCTCAATACTGATCTGCCGAGTCTGACTCATGGCATGTAATAATGACTCTTCTTGACGCTGCAGCCATTTTTCAATTTGCGCTAAGTCATCACCTTCAAATAAAGGTAATAACTGTCGAATCGGTTCTAATTCACGTAAATCTTCTAGGCCTTGTAATAAATCTAACCATGGCATTCTAAAACAAGCGCGACGATCTTCATCATATAAGCCTGCAAAAGCAATACCACTCATCAAATTACGGACTAAACGTGGCTTTTGATCAAGGTAATCAATTCGACTCAGCTGACGCTCTGCAGGAAATACATCAAGTAATTCCGACCATGAACGGGTTAACATATTATCAGCAAAACCTTTTACGGGAGCCGCTAACTTGTCGCGGGACTTATCATCAAGGAATGGCTGCCAGCCTCGGCTTAAAATCCAACGGCTGAGATCTAACAATAATCCACAATAGCGCGCAGATCGCATCAATTGGATCATATCGTCACTATCAGGTAATTGTACGTAACGAAGTTCTAATTGCTGTTGTAACGCTTTACGAACATTAAGCTTACGTAATACATAGGCTTTATCGTCAATCAACGCCTGAATACTGTTCGCTTCTTCCAACCAATCAAGCTCACCTTCTAGCCATTGCAATTCTTGACGTAACAAGGCACTAGCACGACGAGGAATGATACCGCCAAACGTCGCGAAAGTTTGACGAAGTAAACTTAACGCTTGTGAAATTTGTATTAACGCTTGCGGATCTTGGCGTTCCACATAAATTTGCTCATGATACAGCCAATGCTCTAACGCATGTTCAAGCGTATTAATAAATGTAGTTTCAACTGAATCTTGAGACGTTGTCTCAACAAAAACTAACGACTTGATAGGATCGCCTTGATAATCAGCAGCAAGTCGGTAGCCACGAGCAGCCTTGCTAAGATTACCTAACCGCATTCCACCATCAACGCATAATTCACGCGCTAAAGTGAATAAAGCGTCTGTCTGACCCGATTTAAGTTCTAGTTCTACTTCACAAATTGGCGAGCGTTTATCATCGACACTCACTTCACCATGATCAAATGCTAATTCAATTTGGCTACCATCTGGCATTGCTACTAACCATTGCTGACGAGTAAAATCAGTACTAAATAATGGTTGAATTTGCTGCTGAACAGCAACAATATCAAAGTCGTGAGGCCAAGCATCTGCGGGATGAAGCGCTAAACTTGGTGCCGTACTATTCACTTCAACATTGTATTCAGGACGCTGATGTAATCCAGCAACAACACGGCCTGCCGTTTTTAATGTTTGAACAAACACATCATCAAAACGACGAATACGTAAACCGATATCATGTTGGCGCAATACTTGATCGGGAGTGTCAAAGTAAATATTACCCAACTCTCGACGGCTCTGTTGCAGAATTTTAGCTGCGGAAATTTTTCCCACCAGCTGAGTTGAAAATTCTGGTAAGACAAAAAACTTCAGTTCTATCTCGGTTTCCATAGTTATACCTATAAACGGTGGCAAACCAAGGATATTTGCTTATTCACTCAAGGGCAAGTGAGAAATATCAATAAAACCTTGATCAAAACTAGTTCCACTATACTCTTTAATACGTTAAAATGCGCGATTCAATGACCATCGCTCAAGATTTAGCCTTATTCGGGCGCTCTTTAGGTTGATCGGCTATGCCAGTAAATACAATAATGGGGCTCTTTGCAAAATCCCCAATCAAACCACTACAACGCCATGTTATTCGCGTAACTGAGTGTTGTGATCTGCTTATCCCGTTCTTCGAGGCATGTAATGCTGGAGATTGGGAAAAGGCGGCCGTTTTACGCGAACAGATATCGCAACTTGAAAAAGATGCGGATGTACTCAAGCGTGAGATCCGTCTGAAGCTTCCTCGTGGTCTTTTCATGCCAGTAGATCGTACTGATATGTTAGGACTGTTAACCCAGCAGGACAAACTCGCTAACCTCTCTAAAGATATCGCTGGTCGAGTCTTAGGTCGTAAGCTACAAATGCCTGCTATCATGTACCCAGACTTCGTGGCATATATTCAACGTTGCTTAGACGCGGCTGATCAAGCTCGCCGTGTAATCAATGAATTGGATGAATTACTCGAAACTGGTTTCAAAGGCAGAGAAGTGACGCTTGTCGCCGAAATGATTAATCAGCTAGATGTTATCGAAGACGATACCGATGCTATGCAGATTGTCTTACGCCAACAATTAATGTCCATCGAAGACCAACACAGCCCGGTGGATGTCATGTTCCTGTACAAAATTCTCGAGTGGGTAGGCGCAATTGCTGATCAAGCACAGCGGGTCGGCTCACGTTTAGAAATTATGCTTTCGCGTTCTTAATAACGAGAATTTAACAAAACAAGGTTTTACAATGGAAATCCTGGCTAACTACGGCACTCTATTAATCGGAGTGGCAGCTTTTTTTGGTCTTTTGATGGCGATTGGTATTGGTGCAAATGATGTTGCCAATGCCATGGGTACTTCAGTTGGTTCAAAAGCACTTACAGTAAAACAAGCGATCATCATTGCGATGATTTTTGAATTTGCAGGTGCTTATCTTGCAGGTGGTGAAGTTACCGATACTATTCGACAGGGTGTTATCGAAACTTCTCTATATGCAGCCCACCCTGAAACCCTAGTTTTTGGCATGATGTCAGCGCTTCTTGCTGCTGGTACATGGCTACTTGTCGCTTCTTTTATGGGCTGGCCTGTTTCAACAACACACTCAATTATCGGTGCTATCATCGGTTTTGCCTGTGTGTCAGTTGGCACCAATGCAGTGGATTGGCATTCAATTCAAGGTATTGTGGGTAGCTGGCTAATTACACCGCTTATTGCCGGTATATTTGCGTATCTAATTTTCATCAGTGCTCAACGATTAATCTTTGATACTGATAACCCGATGGCAAATGCAAAGCGTTTCGTTCCCATTTATATGTTTATCACAGCGATGGTCATTGCATTGGTAACAATTAAGAAGGGTCTGAAACATATAGGTTTGCATTTATCCACCGGTGAAGCTTGGATGGCATCCATTGGTGTCTCTTTTGTCATCATGGTTGTAGGTTACTTCTACATTCAGCGCAAATATGCTGATGACGATCTAGTAGATAGTAATGGTTATGCAGGCGTTGAGAGTGTATTTAGCGTATTGATGGTTGTTACGGCGTGTGCAATGGCATTTGCCCATGGTTCAAACGACGTAGCAAATGCAATTGGTCCACTATCAGCGGTTGTTTCAACCATTGAGAACTCAGGTCAAATTGCAGCGCAAAGCCAAATCGCATGGTGGATCCTTCCTCTAGGTGGTATTGGTATCGTCATCGGTCTAGCGACTCTTGGTCATAAAGTAATGGCTACCGTAGGTACAGGCATCACTGAGTTAACACCGAGCCGTGGTTTTGCAGCTCAGTTAGCAACAGCGTCGACTGTTGTTATAGCATCAGGCACGGGTTTACCAATCTCAACCACACAAACACTTGTTGGTGCGGTATTGGGTGTTGGTTTTGCTCGCGGCATTGCTGCTCTTAACCTTGGTGTTGTTCGCAACATCGTTGCATCATGGATTGTTACTTTGCCGGCAGGTGCTTTACTTGCCATCATCTTCTTCTACATAATACAAGCAGTATTTAGTTAAAGAGTGGCAGAGTTCAAAGAGAGAGGTCTCCCCCTCTCTCTTTTCTTGCTCCCTTCCCGTAAAGCCCTTACTATCCTCGATCTCTAACCATTTCAGGTTCATCAAGGATTCGATAGTGAAGCATCTCATAAGTTTTTTTTTGTTCTGTTTTACACTGATTAGCCCGATAGCTAATGCTGAACAACCTCATTATATTTCCGACAATTTATATACATACCTATTAAAAGGTCCTGGCAGTCAATACCGTATTGTCGGTAGTGTTAATGCTGGCGAACCGGTAACAGTATTAGAAACCAATAAAGACTATAGTCGTATTACTGATAACCGTGGTCGTAGTGGCTGGGTTGAATCTAAATTCCTTTCAACGGATGTCGCACTAAAACAGCGTTTACCCGTTTTAGAAACAGAGCTGACAACAGTAAAAGCACAATTGGCTGAAGCACTAACGAGCAATAACGCTCAAAATAGTGAACTCAATAAGACCTTGGTTCAACGTAATAGCCAAATTAATCAATTTGAAACGCGCAATACTCAATTACAAAATGAATTAACGATTATTCAAGATGAAATTCGAACGTTACGTGCCAAAATTGATACCCAAAAAGATGACCTGTTGATGAAATGGTTTACTTATGGCGGCTTAGTTGCTGGCGTCGGATTGTTATTTGGATTATTGCTACCCCATATCACCCCTCGTCGTCGCAAACGTACCAATGGTTGGGCATAATCTACCAAGATCTTCACCGTCGTTAATAGAACCATCCAAATAGACAATAAAAAGGCAGCTATCATATTAGCTGCCTTTTGGTTAATTAATTGACTGTTACTATTACCATTCAGATAACGCTGGCATGCTAAATTGATAGCCGTCAAATGCCAAAATCACATCCCGCGCTTCAATTTTCACTAACTTTACTCCAGGTGCAATCACATCACCCTGATGACGTTCATTACCATTAACTTTCACCCACCGTTTCGCTGGCGTAGAAGAGTAAATATGCTGATTAAAATTCATCTTCGGTAACTGGTGTTGCACAGAACTCGGTAATAACCCAATCGGAATAACATTGGTTTTTGCAGCAGTAGAAGCCTGACGACGCTCGGTGGCACTACGATCAACATCACTATCTGGATATTGTTCACCGTCAGTCGCCACAATCGCTGATTTGAGCTTAGCTGCAAGTTCTGGCGGTAAATCAGATAAATCGAGGTTATCTAGCTTATAAGGGTCATGGGATGCTGGTAATGCTTTAGAAGCGTGTTTTACTGGCTTAATCGACACTACATCATCATATGTTGGTCCAAGATCAGTATATTGGTCATCATCCCTCTGATTATTGGACGGGCTTTTGGTCTGTGTGTGTGAAGTATAGGCTGGAGAGGCCGAGTAAAGACTATCACTGATAGGCAATGGCTCAGTCACCAAGTCAGGATACGCCATAAAAATCACATCAGTATTCGCGACGGTTTGATCTAATAGTGGCTTTTTAGGCGCTTGCAAGACGCTATTAACGGGTGTTGATAATGCCGTTTTGGTCGGTGTTCGCTGATCATCTGCTGCTCGCTGATCATTTAAGGCCGGTATCGGCACTACTGAATGCTGTTGATAAACCTTATACGCCACAACTGAGGCTGCGGGTAATAACGCAATAATTATCGGTACAATCCACTTCGATCGTGATTGTTGTGCTTTGACAGCACGCATAGGATGGACAATTTTCATTGGCTCACCATCACTCTTTCCTAAGCTTGATTGGTTAGTATTCTTTTCATCTGATTGCTTTAATGCCGTTAATAACTGAGACATTATGCTTGCTCCGGTTGTAACGTTGGCCCAGGAAGATTAAGTGCCGAATCAAGGATCATCAGCGTCATCGGTCCAGCAATACCATCGGCTGCAATATCTTGCGCACGCTGAAAACGTCGTAATTTTTCTAATACCGTTTGATCAAAATAACCAACTTGGGGTCCATTTTCACCCAAATACGAATTCAATTGCTGATTCAACCATGTAACTCGATCCCCACTTTGACCAAAGCGAATGGTGGTCTTATCCCCTAACGGTGGACGCCATAACACACTAAATTGACCGTCCCAACGCGCTTCAAACCAAGTTGGGGTCACAGAAATACGTTGATGATCTAATAACAATTCAATTCGATCATCAGTAATCGCATATACCACCGCATAAAATGGTAATTGTTGACCATCTTTTAAGGTTACGATCACAGGTCGATTAATCAATCCTAAGCGCGCTAATGTTGTTGATCCAGAAAAGCAAGTTAATGCAATGCGAGAACTGGTGGCGCAAGTTGCTTGATTTAACGCAGTCTCAAATCCCCATAATTGATACAGACTTTGCATCGCATTACGTTGCTTACGACTATCATTGATCACTGCAACTAAACGTGACTCAACGCTCGTTGCTGCGGTTTCAACACCAGGAACAGCCGTTTTTACGGGAACAGAAACTTGATTCATCACCGTGGTTGTGACTAATGGCTGCGACACACGGGTTGGCGATTGATATTGCCATGCTACCGTTGCCATTACCCCACATAACGTTGCCGCAACAGTCCAAGGCAGCCACGATAGGGTTGAACGAGAAGATGCTGCTGATGGTACCTGCCAACTTAAAATATCTTCACACGCTTGAATCGCCATTACTTTAGTAACGCTGTGCACACCACTCTGACACGCTAGCTGCATTGACTTATCACACACTAAATTTATTAGCCTTGGTACGCCTTGCGTTTGTTTAGCGATATAGCTGATAACATTGGCATTAAAGACTGGATAGAGACAATCAACAGCACTCAAGCGGTAATGAATATACTCGCTGACTTCTGTTTCCGTCAGCGGTAACAAATGATAACGGGAAGTGATCCGTTGGGCTAATTGGCGTAAACGCTCTTGCTGTAATAATTGTTGTAATTCCGGCTGACCAATTAACACCACTTTTAATAATTTTCGACTATCCGTTTCCAAATTAGTCAATAACCGTAATTGTTCTAACACATCCGGCATTAAATGCTGGGCCTCATCCACTAACAGTAGTGTCTGTCGACCTGCGGCATGGTTAGCAATAAGATGCTGATAAATAATATCGGTTAGTTGCTTAAAACTGGCTTCATCACGGTAATTTAAGCCTAATTCATCACAAATAGTAGCCAATAAGTCATGGGATGATAGTGCCGGATTTAAAATAACAGCCACTTGTGCTTGCTGTGGCAACCGCGAAATCATTGCCCGTAATACCGTGGTTTTTCCAGTGCCAACCTCACCGGTTAACAGCCCAAAACCACCGCCATCAGTTAACCCTGACAACATGTGTGTCAATGCTTCTCGATGACGCTCACTGAGATAGAGAAAACGGGCACTTGGCACAATTGAGAATGGCGCTTCGGTTATGCCAAAAAAATCTTGGTACATATATATACTCTGATACGTAAATTATTTAGGAATAAATTTGTCGACACTATTGATAAGCGCATTCAATCATCGTTCAACAAGATCATCAACAATATAAACACCACTGAATACAGACAAACTCTCATTACTGATCGATATTTGCTATCATGGTGACTGAATAAATCAGTGTATATTGGTTAACAACATAATACCGATTAACATTATCATGCTGTGATAATAATGACTTTTCATTGTGATCTACAACTATTAGCCCCTGCGTGGTTTTAAGGAGTCTTCATTGCAAACCTATCTTGTCGGCGGTGCTGTTCGCGACACCTTATTAGGCTTACCTACAACAGATCAAGACTGGGTTGTTGTCGGCACAACCCCAGCGACCATGCTTGATTTAGGTTATGAACAAATTGGCAGTGATTTTCCGGTGTTTCTGCATCCTCGAACCAAACAAGAATACGCTCTGGCGCGTACTGAACGTAAATCAGGCCATGGTTATACTGGCTTTACGTGTTACGCAGCCGCTGATGTTACCCTTGAACAAGATTTATTACGACGGGATTTAACCATCAATGCTATTGCTCAAGATCAACACGGGCAGTTAATCGATCCTTACGGTGGTCAACACGATCTAGAACATAAAATTTTACGTCATGTTTCACCTGCATTTAGCGAAGATCCACTGCGAGTATTGCGGATTGCACGTTTTGCCGCCCGTTTTGCTCATCTTGGTTTTACCATTGCAGCCGAAACCATGGCGTTAATGCAAGAAATTGTCATCAGTGGTGAGTTAGCAAATTTAACCCCAGAGCGGGTTTGGAAAGAGTGGCAAAAATCACTCTCAAGTAATGATCCACAAATCTTTTTAACCGTATTACGTCAATGTGGCGCACTCGCGGTGATCATGCCAGAGCTCGATGCATTATTTGGGGTCCCCCAACCAGCGAAATGGCATCCTGAAATAGATTGCGGCATTCATACGCTATTGGTTGCTAAACAAGCAGCATTACTCAGTGACAATACGATCATTCGTTTTGCCGCCCAAGTGCACGATCTTGGTAAGGCATTATCCCCAAAAGATGATTTACCTCACCATAAAACCCATTGTCGTGATGGCATTAAACCGATAAAAAGACTCTGCCAACGGATCAAAGTACCCAATGACTATCGCGATCTTGCGTTATTAGTTTGCGCGCAACATACTAAAATCCACCACGCCCAAGAAATGCGGGCGAGTACTTTTATTACTATTTTTGACCAAATAGATGGTTGGCGAAAACCGGAGCGTATCACTCAACTAGCAACATGCTGTCGTGCTGATGCTCGTGGTCGTCTAGGCTTAGAAGATACCCTCTACCCACAAGCAGATATCGTGATAGCCGTGTTTGCTATCGCCCAAGCTGTCCCTGTCGCGCCGATTATTGCTGCAGGTTTTACCGGCGCTGATATCAAACAACAATTAGCTCAAGCACGTGCTTACGCGGTTGATGAGTATTTACAACAAACTCGCGCTTAATATCAACTCATTAAAAAAGCCGACATGATGTCGGCTTTTTTGTAACACACTAATTGATAGCGTTATTTAGACCATAAATACAGGAATAGACCGACACCTAAAATTAAACGATAAATAACAAACGGTGTCATACCAATACGAGTAACTAACTTTAAGAATACGTGAATACACGCATATGCACTAACAAAAGAGACCGCGATCCCGATACTAAGATTACTGACATCAATCGGCTCAACACCAGTGACCAATTTCAACCCTAAGTACCCGCCAGCTAACAGAATAATTGGAATCGACATTAAGAATGAGAACCGTGCTGCCGCCTCACGTGTAAAGCCTAAATATAATGCCGCTGTCATGGTTGCACCAGAGCGAGACGTACCAGGAATGATCGCAGCCGCTTGTGCTAAACCAATTAATACTGCACTTTTCCATGTGGTTTGATATTCATTATCCGTTTGCTTAGCATGCTTATCGACCCACCATAGCAGCAAACCAAAAATGATGGTTGTACAAGCAATCACCCACGCTGAACGCAAATACATTTCAATGAAGTCTTTCATCAACAAGCCAAAAATACAGGCAGGGATGGTTGAAATAACAATCATCCATGCCAATTTAGACTCGGCATTATGTTGACGTTTAAAAATTGAAGCTAGCCACGCACCCAGCAATGTAACGACTTCTTTACGGAAATAAATCATTACGGCTAATAACGTACCAACATGCACAGCAACATCAAATGCGAGCCCCTGATCCGGCCACCCTAGTATTTCTGACGGTAAAATAAGATGGGCAGAGCTTGATACAGGTAAGAACTCTGTTAATCCCTGTAACAGGGCAAGCATAATCGCTTCAAAGTGACTCATTCATTATCCTTAATTTATATTTTTAACTATCAATGTAAGTAATCGCTTACTCAAGATAATTCAACAGGCCATAGTTGCTGTTGAGGTGAAAATTTTTGCCATAATTCAGCAATCGTGTAATGTTGCCCAGGAATAACCAACTCTGGGCATAACTCACTCATCGGCCACAGTACAAATGCAAATTTATACAAATCGGAACGTGGTAACGTCGGGGAGCATTCACTGATCACGTCGCCATACAGTAAAATATCGAGATCAATAGTACGGCTTTGATTTTTAGTCGCAGCTTCGGGTCGTCCCAGTTGACGCTCAATATCTTTTAATGACTGCTGTAACACCGTCAATGAGAGTGATGTTGTTATTTCAACCACACTATTAAAAAAGTTATCGCCATCAAAACCAACCGGCTCTGCTTCAAATACACGCGACATTCGCCATGAGGTTGCCAATTGCGTGACAGCTGCGATACCGGCCGGTAAATAATGTTCACGCTCAATATTGCTGCCAATGCTGATATAAGCGGTGATCACTACTTAATACCTCGTTCAATTTGGACCCCGACCCCGCGCGCATTAGCAATAGCACCGGGTTTTGTGATCCGTACTTTGATCCAAGGCACCGCAAAGCGCGTCATAATTAAACTGGCGATATCTTCAGCGACACGCTCAACTAACAAAAAACGACCTTGGGTAATATGTTCAGTAACGGCAGTACTCACCGTCGAATAATCTAAGGCTAAATTAACATCGTCACTCATCGCTGCAGGACGATTATCGTGAGCCATCTCCAAATCTACTACCAATTTTTGCTTGATCTGTTGTTCCCAGTCATACACTCCAATAGTGGCGATAACTTCAAGTTGTTCTATAAATACCATGTCCATATTTAATCGCTAATTTTGTTAGAGGTCGGATACCTAATACACACAAAAACGCGTATTATCAGGCTATATACGTTAGCGTTAATCAATGCTAACAGGTCAATAACACACTCAATATTGACCATAATTGTGACTATATCACAGCCATAATCACGCTGATATTTATCAGCATCAATATTGATAAAGATAAGATCTGGCTAACATTTAGCGTCAATACACAGCACAGCTTAACTTTAAATAACCGGAATATTGCATGACACCATTAGCGTTACTGATGATCATTGCTGCCTATCTATTAGGATCAATTTCCAGTGCAGTGTTAATTTCAAAACTGTACCATTTCCCTGATCCTCGTACTCATGGTTCACGCAACCCAGGAGCAACCAATGTCCTTCGCCTCGGTGGTAAAGTTGCAGCAACATTGGTGCTTGTTGGTGACATTCTCAAAGGCATGATCCCTGTTTGGTTAAGCTATTATTTTGGCTTAAATCCCTTCTTATTAGGCATTATCGGCATTGCTGCTTGCCTAGGCCATATCTATCCGATTTTCTTTCACTTCCAAGGCGGAAAAGGTGTTGCAACCGCCCTTGGTGCATTAGCACCTATTGGCTGGGATCTTAGCGGCAGCCTAATTAGTATTTGGATATTAGCGTTAACACTGACAGGTTATTCATCATTGGCATCGTTGATCACCGCCCTAGCGGCACCACTAATGACATGGATGGTTAAGCCTGAATACACCATGCCTGTCGCGATGCTTTCTTGCTTAATTATCTTCCGTCACCAAGACAATATTCGCCGCTTACTTGATGGCGACGAAACCAAAATATGGCAGAAATTTGCCCGAAAAAGTAACGAAAAGCAATAAAAACACAGGAAAAAATACAAAAAAAGCGAGAATATATATTCTCGCTTTTTGTTTAGATTAACCTATATTTATCGTTAAGCAACTGGCTTTAATTGATCAATAGGCCAGCGCGGATAAACCTTAACCCCAAGATCCATCAACTCATTATTTTTCAAACGTTGCATGCCCGCATAAGCAATCATGGCACCGTTGTCGGTACAAAATTCAGTGCGCGGATAAAACACTTCGCCATGCATGCCTTTCATCAAGGTTTCAAGTTGCTGACGTAACGATTTATTGGCACTCACACCGCCAGCAATCACTAAGCGCTTATAACCCGTTTGCTTCAACGCGCGCTTACACTTAATCGCTAAAGTATCGACGACTGCATCTTGAAATGCATAAGCAATATCAGCGCGGGTTTGTGGATCATCATCGTTGCCACGAATGGTATTCGCCGCAAATGTTTTCAAACCTGAAAAACTAAAATCAAGCCCTGGGCGGTCTGTCATTGGACGCGGGAACTTAAATCTCCCCGGAGTACCTTGTTCAGCCATTTTGGACAATAACGGGCCTCCTGGGTAGTCTAAGCCCATCATCTTAGCCGTCTTATCAAATGCTTCACCTGCGGCATCATCAACTGACTCGCCAAGGATTTTATAGTCACCAATACCACGAACGTCAACCATCATGGTATGTCCGCCAGAAACAAGCAGAGCCACAAAAGGAAATTCTGGCGCATTGTCTTCTAGCATTGGAGCCAACAAATGGCCTTCCATGTGATGCACAGCTACCGCTGGTAAATCCCACGCATACGCAAGGCTACGGCCGATTGTCGCGCCGACTAATAATGCCCCTACAAGACCGGGGCCAGCTGTGTAAGCAACACCATCAAGATCTTCTGGGGTTAAGCCCGCAGCAGCGAGTGTCGCGACGATCAAGGGAATGGTTTTTTTAACGTGATCGCGTGATGCTAACTCAGGCACCACACCGCCGTAATCAGCATGTAACTTTACTTGGCTGTAAAGTTCATGTGCCAATAAGCCTTTTTCATCATCAAAAATTGCGATACCTGTTTCATCACAGGAGGTCTCAATGCCCAATATACGCATAACAGCCTCTATAGTATTCGGTGGTCCAATATGAAAAATCAGCCTAGTTTCAACAACAACCGCTAATTCATATAGGTTTATAAGGGGGTAATTGAGTGCCATGTTACCGCTGTTAACACAAATTAACCAGTTCATAGGCGCAGAATGCTTTACAAATACCCCCAAATCAGATTAGAATTTCGCACCATTTTAATCGACTGACACTTTGACGTCAGTATTAAACCGAATCACTCTGAGGTGAGTATTACATGCCAGTAATCAAAGTACGTGAAAACGAACCGTTTGACGTAGCACTACGTCGTTTCAAGCGCTCTTGCGAAAAAGCAGGTATCCTTTCTGAAGTTCGTCGTCGTGAGCACTTCGAAAAGCCAACTACTGTACGTAAGCGTGCTAAAGCAGCGGCAGTTAAGCGTCACCTGAAAAAATTGGCTCGCGAAAACGCGCGTCGCGTTCGTCTGTACTAATCGTTAGATTATAAAACAGAAGGATCGCGTAATGACTCTTATTGAACGCCTAAAAAGCGAACAAATAGCGGCGATGAAGGCGAGAAATAAACCTCGTCTTGGTGCCATCCGTTTGGTACTTGCTGCAATTAAACAACGCGAAGTTGACGAAAAGATCATTCTTTCCGATGACGACGTGTTAGTAGTATTGACCAAAATGGTGAAGCAACGTCGTGACTCTGTAGCCCAGTATGAAGCTGCAGGCCGTCAAGATCTTGCTGATATTGAACATGCTGAAATCAGTGTCTTAGCAGAATTTATGCCTCAACCGTTAAGTGAAGATGAAATCTCTGCTTTGCTGGATGATGCTATTGCTGCAACAGGCGCTGCCAACATGCAAGATATGGGCAAGGTCATGGGCGTACTGAAACCGCAAATTCAGGGTCGTGCCGATATGGGGATTGTTAGCAAGCTGGTGAAAATCAAGCTAGGCTAATCACTCCTCTTATTCTGCAACAAGCCGTGCTATTCTTTTTGAATGCGCGGCTTGTTTGTATCTGACAATCCTCTCTTTTTTTAACGGTCTAACCGTTACATTCTTTTTTTACTCTAGGTTGTTTGCTTTGTTATGTCAGGAAAAATACCGCGTTCCTTTATCGATGATTTAATCTCTCGACACGATATTGTCGATGTTATTGACGCGCGCGTAAAACTCAAAAAGCAAGGTAAGAACTTTGGTGCCTGCTGTCCCTTTCATAATGAAAAAACCCCTTCTTTTTCGGTAAGCCAAGAAAAACAGTTCTATCATTGTTTTGGGTGCGGCGTTCATGGCAACGTACTTGACTTCGTGATGGAGTATGATCGATTAGAGTTTGTCGATGCCATTGAAGAACTGGCCTCACAATTAGGATTAGAAGTTCCCCGTGAAAACGATGGCACCAATGCACCTCGTGGTCCAAAAGCGGCGGATAAACGTAATTACTATGAGTTAATGGGTCAAGTATCACAATTTTATCAATCACAATTACGCGCACAAGATGCTCAGGTTGCTATTGATTACCTCAAAGGTCGTGGTTTATCGGGTGATATTGTTAAAAAATTCAATATTGGCTTTATTCCTGATCAATGGGACATGGTACGCACTCGCTTTGGGCGGGATAATGAATCGCAAAAAGCACTTGTTAACACCGGAATGCTGATCGAAAACGACCAAGGTCGTCGCTATGATCGCTTTCGTGGACGAGTGATGTTTCCGATCCATGATCGCCGTGGACGCGTGATTGGTTTTGGTGGTCGTGTTTTAGGTGACGGTACACCGAAATACCTTAACTCACCAGAAACCGATATTTTCCATAAAGGTCGTGAGCTTTATGGTTTATATGAAGTATTACAAACCCATCGTGAACCTGAAAAAATCATGGTGGTAGAAGGCTACATGGATGTGGTCGCGTTGGCTCAATTTGGGGTAGATTACGCCGTTGCCTCATTGGGAACCGCCACTACAGGCGATCATATTCAAAGTTTATTTCGTCAAACAAGCACCGTGGTGTGTTGCTATGATGGTGATCGTGCTGGACGTGAAGCTGCTTGGCGCGCCATGGAGCAGGCATTACCCTTCTTAACCGATGGCCGCCAATTAAAATTCATGTTTTTACCCGATGGCGAAGATCCAGATTCTTGTATTCGTGCCGAAGGAAAAGCACTATTTGAACAACGTCTTACTAGCGCTACAACGCTATCTGAGTTTTTGTTTAATAGCTTAATGCTCCAAATTGATACCAGCAGTCGGGAAGGTAAAGCCAAGCTAACCACATTGGCCGTTCCTTTAATTGATAAAGTACCTGGTGGCACTCTGCGACTATACTTGCGTGAGCTATTGGGGAAAAAACTCGGTTTACCCGATGAAGCACAATTACAACAACTGCTATCAAAACATGGTCAAATCACCAAACCTGTTGGCCAAGTACAAATTAAACGCACACCAATGCGCGAAGTTATTGCCTTGCTGATTCAGCACCCACACTTTGTGCAACAGCTTGAATTTGATATGGACGCATTTGCTGGTATTGAGCTCGCTGGATTAAATTTATTGCTCTCGATAGTTGATAAATGTCGAAACAATCCCAATATTAGCACTGGACAGCTTTTAGAATATTGGCGTGGCACCAAGAATGAAGCCATGATGGCTCGGCTTGCTGCGTGGGAGCTACCGTTGTCAAATGATGAAGACAACAGCCTCGATGTATTTTTAGACGCAATGGATAAAATTATTATTCAATGCGTTAATCAACAAATTGAACAGTTGCAGACTAAATCAAGAACTGTCGGCTTATCAGTCGAAGAAAAGCAGGAATTACAATCCTTATTATTGGATCGTCCTGCCTAATAAGTAGTCAACAATTAAGAAATTTGTTATAATGACTGGTTTGCAACTCTGCATACTAAATTATCACTCAGACCCGAAGTTGGATACCGTCTATGGAGCAAAATCCGCAGTCACAGCTAAAGTTACTTGTTGCTAAAGGCAAGGAACAAGGCTATCTGACCTACGCCGAAGTAAATGACCACCTACCAGAAGATATTGTTGATTCTGATCAGGTTGAAGACATTATTCAAATGATTAATGACATGGGTATTAAGGTAGTTGAAACTGCCCCAGATGCCGATGAACTCATGATGACTGAAGATAATGCCGACGAAGACGCCATTGAAGCAGCGGCGCAAGCATTATCAAGCGTAGAAAGCGAGATCGGTCGCACAACAGACCCTGTACGTATGTACATGCGTGAAATGGGTACGGTTGAACTACTTACTCGTGAAGGCGAAATTGATATCGCAAAACGCATTGAAGATGGTATTAACCAAGTTCAATGCTCTGTTGCTGAATACCCTTCAGCAATCGCTCATTTACTTGAGCAGTTTGACAAAGTTGAAGCCGATGAACTTCGTCTAACTGATATCATTTCAGGCTTCGTTGATCCTAACGAAGAAGCTACCGCAGCACCAACAGCAACACACATTGGCTCAGAGCTCAGCGAAACTGATCTTGAAGATGAAGATAAAGATCTTGAAGACGGCGACGACGACGATGATGCGGAAGATGAAGAAGAAGACGATGGTAGCATCGACCCTGAATTAGCGCGTGAAAAGTTCTTAGAGCTTCGTCACTCCTATGAAAAAATGGCATTAGCCATTAATACTAATGGTCGCCAACATGCTACGACTGAAGTTGCTGTTGAAGAATTATCAGAAATCTTCAAGCAATTCCGTCTGATTCCAAAGCAATTTGATCGTCTAGTTAGCTCACTACGTGATTCAATGGATAAAGTACGCACTAACGAGCGTCTTATCATGCGTATGTGTGTTGATAATAGCAAAATGCCAAAGAAAACATTCATTAGCCTATTTGGTGGTAATGAATCAAACAGTGATTGGATTGATACCGCACTTAACTCAGGCAAGCCTTACGCTGAACGTCTAAAGAACTATGAAGAAGATCTTCGTCGTGCAACGTTAAAGCTACGCATCCTTGAGCAAGAAACGGGTCTGTCTATTGAGCGAATCAAAGACATCAGCCGTCGTATGTCAATCGGTGAAGCAAAAGCGCGCCGTGCGAAAAAAGAGATGGTTGAAGCAAACTTACGTCTTGTAATCTCTATTGCCAAAAAGTACACCAACCGTGGTCTACAATTCTTGGATTTGATCCAAGAAGGTAACATCGGTCTAATGAAAGCGGTTGATAAATTTGAATACCGTCGAGGTTACAAATTCTCAACTTATGCTACATGGTGGATCCGTCAGGCAATCACACGTTCAATCGCTGACCAGGCACGTACTATTCGTATTCCTGTGCACATGATTGAAACCATCAACAAATTGAACCGTATCTCACGTCAGATGCTTCAAGAGATGGGCCGTGAGCCATTGCCGGAAGAATTGGCTGAACGCATGCAAATGCCGGAAGACAAGATCCGTAAAGTATTGAAGATTGCTAAAGAGCCAATCTCAATGGAAACCCCAATTGGTGATGATGAAGATTCACACCTAGGTGATTTCATTGAAGATACAACACTTCAACTACCAATGGATGCAGCGACTGCAACAAACTTGCGTGCTGCAACTAACGATGTACTTGCAGGTTTAACACCACGTGAAGCTAAAGTACTTCGTATGCGTTTCGGTATTGATATGAATACTGACCACACGCTAGAAGAAGTGGGTAAGCAATTTGACGTTACTCGTGAGCGTATCCGTCAGATCGAAGCGAAGGCGTTACGTAAATTACGTCACCCAAGCCGTTCAGACGTACTACGTAGTTTCCTTGACGAATAAGAAAACGCGCTAACGTTATAAAAAAAGCGAGCCTAGGCTCGCTTTTTTATTGTATGCAATCACAACATTAAAAATTTAAGAAGTTGATTCTCTTTTTCTAACTGTCGAAAAAGCAAACAATTTTTTGGCGTTAATCACTAGACAAGTGTTACGCCATCCCCTATAATTTGCCGCATATGGCCCCTTAGCTCAGTGGTTAGAGCAGGCGACTCATAATCGCTTGGTCCCCAGTTCAAGTCTGGGAGGGGCCACCAAATTTCAAAAAGGCTGAAGTATTTTTACTTCAGCCTTTTTTCGTTTTCAAAGCCAATAAGATAATCTTCACCTATCATCTGCTATTACTTTGATTACACAAAAAATATCATTAACCCACTGACACTTGATAAATAACAAAGCTTTGTTTTTATTTTTCCACATAATCGTCATTTTTATGCAACACACAGTATCAACAATGAACAGCTATATCTCAGGGTGCTAAATGGTGGAATATCTGCTATAATCCTGCGCTTGAATATTGGGCCGACAATCAATGTTCTAAAGGCATTTATCGATTCGCTTAATAATAATAGCGGTATCTTTAACACCATTTGAAATCATTTAAAGATGAACGTTACAAAAGCGCACTAACGCTTTTTTAAAGTAATATTTAAAGAGTTTTTTATTTATTCGTTACTCACTATCAGATAACAACATAGGTTGATTATCCGATAATGATTAATGTTAATTTTCCCTTGGGTAACAAATTCGTCCGGAGAGTATCCTCAATGAAAAAGACCAAGATCGTATGTACGATTGGACCGAAAACTGAATCTGTAGAAATGCTTACTAAACTAGCTAATGCTGGTATGAACGTAATGCGTCTTAACTTCTCACACGGTGACTTTGAAGAACATGGTCAGCGTATCACGAACTTACGTGAAGTTATGGCTAACACAGGCAAAGAACTAGCTATCTTACTAGATACTAAAGGTCCTGAAATTCGTACTATCAAACTAGAGGGTGGTAATGACTTCACTCTAGTAGCTGGTCAAGATTTCACTTTCACAACTGATACATCTGTAATCGGTAACCAAGACCGTGTAGCTGTAACTTACCCAGGTTTTGCTAAAGACCTAGTAAAAGGCAACATCATCCTTGTAGACGACGGTCTAATTGAGATGGAAGTATTGGAAACAACAGAAACTGAAGTTAAGTGTAAAGTACTTAACAGCGGTGACCTAGGCGAAAACAAAGGTGTTAACCTTCCTGGCGTTTCTGTAAAACTTCCAGCTCTAGCTGAAAAAGACAAAGCTGACCTTAAGTTTGGTTGTGAGCAAGGTGTTGATTTTGTTGCTGCATCTTTCATCCGTAAGGCTGAAGACGTACTAGAAATCCGTGCATTACTAGCTGCAAACGGCGGTTCTGACATTCAGATCATCTCTAAGATCGAAAACCAAGAAGGTGTTGATAACTTTGACTCTATTCTTGAAGCATCTGACGGCATCATGGTTGCTCGTGGTGACCTTGGTGTTGAGATCCCAGTAGAAGAAGTTATCTTTGCTCAAAAGATGATGATCGAGAAATGTAACCGCGCTCGTAAAGTAGTTATCACTGCTACACAAATGCTTGATTCAATGATCAAGAACCCACGTCCAACACGCGCAGAAGCGGGTGACGTTGCTAACGCAATCATGGATGGTACTGACGCAGTAATGCTTTCAGGCGAATCAGCTAAGGGGAAATACCCAATCGAAGCTGTAACTATCATGGCGCAAATCTGTGCTCGTACTGATAAAGTACTAAAAGCAGAGCTTGGTTCTCGTCTAGATAGCCCACGTCTACGTATTACTGAAGCAGTATGTAAAGGTGCAGTAGACACAGCTGAGAAGCTAAATGCTCCACTGATCATTGTTGCAACAGAAGCAGGTAAATCTGCTCGTTCAATCCGTAAGTACTTCCCAACAGCACGTATTCTTGCTGTAACAACAAATACTAAGACAGCAGCACAGCTATGTCTTTCTAAAGGTGTTACACCTGTTGTTGTTGAGTCAATTAATAGCACTGACGCATTCTACCTTCGTGGTAAAGAACTAGCGTTAGAAACGGGTCTTGGCGCTAAAGGCGATATCGTAGTAATGGTTTCTGGTGCACTTGTTGCTTCAGGTACAACTAATACTGCATCTGTTCACGTACTATAATTGTTCGTAAACAAGCCTTAAAAAAGGGAGCTTCGGCTCCCTTTTTATTTAGCTATAATTTCTGGCTCATAATTCGCTTATCGACTAAATTATCTACAATATTGTCAATATTTATAAATCATCACCTCACGAACACAGACTAGATTAGTGTTTTATAAATCAAAACCTAGTAACGGCTACATTCCCACCCAAAATCAATTTTAATCATTGCCTATCACTCTCTTTAATGTTTAAGCAATAAACAAAGCCAGTTATACTCCTTATCAATAGATACTGACGTACCAATAACTTCTATCAACGGTTATGTCTGTCGGTGTCGAATAACTATAACAACGAAGAGGGAAACTGTGTCCAGTCCTACGCAAACCAATAAAATCATGGAGGTCATACGACAAGATATTTTGCTTGGTAAATTGACTCCCGGACAAAAACTTGTTGTTGCCGATTTGAAAGAACATTACCAAGTTGGTGCATCACCTATTCGAGAAGCATTAGTCCAATTATCGTGGAAAAAGTATGTTAAGTTTGCGCCACAAAAAGGCTGCTGGGTTGCTCCAGTGTCCGTGGAAGAGCTAACGGATCTTTTTAATGCCCATCAATTGATTTCACATGAATTATTAAAAAAAGCAATTGTACAAGGTGATGAAGCGTGGGAACTCAATATCCTCACCAGCTATCATAAATTAAGCCGTATTAATCCAACCTCTGATGATGCTGATCTCTCCGAATGGGAACAACGTCATGGCGATTTTCATATTGCTATTTTATCTGGCAGTAATTCCCCAGTGTTACTGGATCTTTACCTTGATATCTACGAACAACTTAAACGTTATCGTCATATTTGGCTAAGCCATACACGCGAAAGTGAAAATCGTTACAACGATGACGGTGAACATGAAGCATTAATGAAAGCAGTATTAGATCGTGATATTGAGCTTGCACAGACGATTCTAAATAACCACTCAAAAAATGCCGTCAGCTCTGTTAGCCCTTATCTCTAGCTTTACCACGATAATTAAATAGTAAAACCCATGACACATCGATGCCATGGGTTTTATTTTCAACTCAAAGCTATACTTTTAAAGCGCGTTCACCACGAGCAAGACCCACGACACCACTGCGTGCTACCTCAACAATCTCAGTTGCCTCGCCGACCGCCGCTAAAAAGGCATCTAATTTATCACCCGCCCCTGTTACTTGAATCGTATAAATCTGACTAGTCACATCAACAATCAAGCCTCGAAATATATCCGCAGTACGTTTAACTTCGGCTCGTGCAAAACCACTCGCTTTGACTTTTACCAGCATTAACTCACGCTCAATATGATCAGATTCAGTAACATTACTGACCTTCAAAATATCAATTAATTTATGCAATTGCTTCTCGATTTGTTCATAAGAAGCTTCATCTTTAACATGAGTGGTAATATTTAAGCGTGATAACGTTGGATCATCAGTCGGCGCGACGGTTAATGATTCAATATTATAACCACGTTGAGAAAATAGCCCTACGACTCGAGACAGCGCGCCCGGTTGGTTTTCAAGTAATACTGAAATAATTCTACGCATTAAGTTCGCTCCGTCTTGCTTAACCACATATCACTCATTGCACCACCACGAACCAACATTGGGTACACATGCTCAGTTTCATCAACACTGATATCAATAAAGACCAACTTATCTTTTAATGCTAATGCTTGCTCTAATTGCTGATCTAACAGCTTAGGATCAGAAATACGCACTCCAACATGGCCATACGCTTCTGCAATAGCAGCAAAATCAGGGACAGAATCCATATATGATTGAGAATGGCGACCTTGATAAATCATATCTTGCCATTGTTTTACCATACCGAGAAAACGATTATTAAGATTAATGATTTTGACTGGAATATCGTATTGCAGCGCCGTCGAAAGCTCTTGAATATTCATTTGAATACTACCATCGCCTGTGACACACACGACCTCGGCATCAGGTAATGCAAATTTAACCCCCATTGCTGCAGGTAAACCAAAGCCCATGGTGCCAAGCCCGCCAGAATTAATCCAACGTCGAGGTTTATCAAACGGATAATACAAAGCAGCAAACATTTGATGTTGACCCACATCTGAAGTGACATACGCATCACCATCCGTAAGACGATATAACGATTCAATCACCTGCTGTGGTTTAATTCGACCACTGGTGGTGTCATAACGTAAACATTGACGTTGACGCCATGTGGCTATTTGTTGCCACCATGGCTGTAATGCATCTTTATTATCACAGCTATCTTGTTCATTAATCAGCTTGAGCATACTGGTCAGTACAGTCTCTGCTGAGCCAACAATAGGAATATCAACCGCGACTGTTTTTGATATCGATGATGGATCAATATCAATATGCATAATGGTGGCATTCGGGCAGTATTTCTCAAGGTTATTGGTGGTACGATCATCAAATCGAACCCCAATACCAAAAATCAAATCAGCATTGTGCATCGCCATATTGGCTTCATAAGTACCATGCATACCCAACATACCTAAACATTTTTGATGCGTTCCAGGGAAAGCACCAAGTCCCATTAAGGTATTAACCACAGGAATATCTAATTTTTCAGCTAATGTCATTAGTTGCTCACTGCAACTCGACATAATCGCACCGCCCCCTACATAGAGCACAGGTTGTTTAGCAGCTAATAAGGCTTTTACACCACGCTTAATCTGGCCTTTATGGCCTTGTGTTGTCGGATTATATGAGCGTAATGCTATCGATTGTGGATATTGATAGGGATATGTTTCAGCAGGATTAAGCATATCTTTAGGAATGTCGACCACAACCGGTCCAGGACGGCCACTGGCAGCAATATAAAAGGCTTTTTTGATTATAGTAGGGATATCTTCAGGTTTCGTTACTAAAAAGCTGTGCTTAACCACAGGTCGTGAAATACCGACCATATCGCACTCTTGAAAAGCATCATTGCCAATCAAGTTACTCATTACTTGACCCGAAAACACCACCAACGGAATAGAATCCATATAAGCGGTAGCAATTCCCGTTATGGCATTGGTTGCGCCAGGCCCTGAAGTTACAAGTACAACCCCGACATCACCTGTTGCACGCGCATAACCATCAGCCATATGTACTGCTGCTTGCTCATGACGCACTAATACATGTTCAATATCGCTTTTTTCATGTAATGCGTCATAAATATCAAGTACTGAACCTCCGGGATAACCGAAGATATGTTTAACGCCTTGATCGATCATTGAACGAACGATCATCTCTGCGCCAGACAACATTTCCATATTTTGTCTCCAGATCGATGAAACATAGTTAGGGCTTATTTTTAGCCTAATAAAATACATGACTAAGCATGCTATGTTTATCACAGTTGCAATAACAAATGTGAATAACTGCAACAACCTTAACGCTTTTGCAGCATTCATTGCTAGAGTAAAAGAGGAGTTTACGGTTTTTATCTACCACATTTGATATTACTAACGCTTTATATAACCATTTATTCACGCTACGTTACCAACCACTAGCATCAAGTAATAAACCAGCATATTTGACTAAGTAATAGCCATAAAAAAAGAAGCCAATGAGGCTTCTTTCTTAAATTTAAGTAAAAAACGGCTTAGTCGTCTTTTTGTTGCGCTTTTTTATGGCTTTCTTCGTACATATGCTCAATCTCTTTATGGTAACGATCTTGAATCACTTTACGGCGCAATTTCTGGGTTGGTGTTAATTCACCTTTATCCATTGAAAATGATTTAGGCAACAAAGTGAATTTTTTTACTTGTTCAAAACGTGCTAAGTCTTTCTGTAACTCAACCACACGTTTTTCAATTAATTCAACAATTTGACTATGCTTAACCAATTCCATGCGATCTTTATATTTAATATTAAGTTCGCGTGCATGTTCTTCTAGTGTTTCAAAACAAGGCACAATCAATGCTGAAACAAATTTACGGGTGTCAGCAATAACAGCAATTTGTTCAATCAAGTGATCTTTACCAATCGCGCCTTCAATCACCTGTGGTGCAATATATTTGCCCCCTGAGGTTTTCATCAGTTCTTTAATACGATCAGTAATAAACAAGTTTCCTTGCTCATCAATATAACCTGCATCACCCGTTTTAAGGAAACCATCTTCAGTAAAGTTATTCGCGGTTTCTTCTGGCATATTATAATAACCGCGCATCACCATTGGACCACGAACCAAAATTTCGTTGTCTTTACCTATTTTAACTTCAGCACCTGGCATCGGCATACCAATCGAGTCGGGATTAAAACAGCGGTCATCCCAGCAAGAAACCGTTGCGGTTGTTTCTGTCATGCCATAGCCTAACTTAACGTTAATTCCCATCGCATGAAAAAAGCGTCCAATACCCGCATCTAATTTAGCGCCACCACACGGCATACACTTAATGTTGCCACCCAGTACAGCGCGTAACTTAGATAACACCATTTTATCAGCAAGGTTATAGCTCTTGGTTAATAACCATGACGGCTCTCGACATTGCTGGCGAGCAAGTGACATTCTTGCCCCCATATTCACTGCCCACGTAAAGATCATTTTACGATGGAACGGTGCGCGCGAGACTTTCTCATGCACACCAGAGAAAATCTTTTCATAAACACGAGGAACAGCTGACATGTAATTAGGTTTTACAGTAACCAAAGCTTCTTTGAGTTTATTGGTGTCTGCTAAATAGCAGTTAATCACACCGCGGTGCAATACATAGAATGTCCAAGCCCGCTCAAAGACATGTGATAGCGGTAAGAAACACAGTGACGTATCACCTTCATCTAATGCTAGGCGTTCATCATGGGCAATAATTTGTGAAGCGACATTGGCATAATCAAGCATTACCCCTTTTGGGGTGCCCGTTGTCCCTGAGGTATAAATCAACGTCAGCAAATCATCCATAGCTAAATCACCAAGACGAGTATCAAGCTCGAGCTGATGTTCTGAACTAGCGGTCTTTAAAAAATCAACATAGTGACAAACTAAAGGATGTTGAGGTAATTCAACATCATCGGTAAGTGCGACAATACGCTCTAAATTTGGGCACTGATCAGCGATAGCAACAGCGATATTTAACTGTGCTTGCTCACCAACAAACAGTACTTTTACATTGGCATCATTAAGAATATATGCTGTCTGTTGAGGCGTATTAGTTGGATAAATAGGCACCGTAACACAGCGATTATATAGCGAAGCAAAATCAGCAACAGTCCAACGAGGCATGTTATTAGCAAAAATACCGACTTTATCTTGTACTGCTAAACCTTGATTGAGTAACGCTAACGCCAATTGTTGAATTTTTTCACCAAAATTATTCCAGCTGATATCTTGCCACTCGCCATCAACTTGATGACGTAGAGCTGGACTGTCGCCTAAGCGCGCAATTTGCTGACGAATGCGGTGAACAATATGGAAATCATGTTGTGCCATAAGTACTCTGTTTTTTTAGCTTACACTTGTAAGCTGATTTGAGAGATGCAGTCTACAATTCAGCCTTTGAAAAGCCAACTATAATGCATATTAAATTATAGTTTCTAATAACCCTTAGTACTCTATACCTGCTTACTTATTGTCTACAATGACTTTTTAGCTAAACGATAAAAGTGTAAGAATCTATAAATAACATGGCGCTATAACGAAAAAACCACGCAATAAAATACGTGGCTTTATTTGCCATGTTGATTACAAATAAAAACCATATTGGCAGCACGGTTTTAAATTCCTCAACAGCATTATTGTTACCTTTGAGCAAATAAAAAGACCAGCGTTTATGCTGGCCTTATTTTATCGCTAAACAAATAATTAGCTGGTCAGATCACCACAAATAGCCATTAATTGATCGCGCATCCAAATATTACCTTTATCTTTTTGCGTTGACTCATGCCAGCTTAGGTAACCGGTGATTTTAGCGTTGGCAAAGGGTAACGGTAGCACTTGAATTTGTAAGTTTTCAGCAGACGCTTCAGCTAACCAGCGCGGAGCAACAGCAATCAATTCAGATTGGCTCACGACAAACATAATATCATTGAGACTTGCACCCTGATAAGCGTCCTGACAATGTTCCGCACTGTTATTATAAATATCATCAGCAAACATTTTTACATCTGATACTGATTTTAGAACAGCATGCATCTCAGTATTAAATTCCTCAGCAGAAATACTATCGCTGATACGTGGATGGTTATTCGCAACAATAGCCACTAATTCATCACAAAATAACTCAGTGCTACAGAAACCATCTTCATCAAAGCGTGCATAATCAATTACAAAATCGACTTCTTGATAACGCATTTTTTGCGATAGCTCAGCGTCTAACTCAGCTTCTAATTGCAATTGAATATGAGGCGCTTGTTCACGCATGGTTGATAATACCGTTGGGGCAAAACGCATATCTGAAGGGCTACAAATTGCGAGTTTAAAAGTGCGGCTTGATGTTAATGGTGCAAAAATAGAACACGGTAATTCATTTTTTACCAACTGCAGTGCTTGACGTAATGGACCAAATAATTGCTTAGCACGTTGTGTTGGCTGAATGCCACGACCATGGCGAATGAAAAGTTCATCATTAAACATCACTTTTAAACGCGCAACCGCATTACTTACTGCAGGTTGCGACATACCTAAATTTTGCGCTGCGCGAGTAATATTTTGCTCCTGCATTACAGCATCAAAAACCGTTAATAAATTAAGGTCAACACTACGTAATGTTGTTTCCATACTAAAATTATCAACGGCAGCAACGGAAGTAGTCGTTCGGCTCATGGTATACCTCTAAAATTTAATTATTATTGATGCATCGCAACGCCATACTAACTTAGACATTATTTCTCACTGTCTACAGAGTTTGCTTTAGATGCCCTTATTGGGATACATCCAGTATTAACCATATAGATTGATGAAACTAATAATAGAAAATAAGACAATATGAACAGACACTTATTTAATTACAATTCAGAAAAATAAAAGCTTAAAATTCAACATTATAGTAAAATATAAAGATAAAATTAATTTAATATAAATAAAATCACCATAGATAAAATAAGATAAAATAGGCTTTTAATTTCAACGTTCATCATTTATTTTCAAATTAAAATTCACAACGAGAATATTATATACTTATTATATTTTAAATTTTGTATACATTCCAATATAAGTATTATTCATGTATAAATATAACAATTAGATACAATTATTAATTTTAATAATAGATATTAGTTATAAGAACTAATTATATTATTAATAATTATCATTCAATTTAAAAATAAGAGTTAGTAAATACTTACATTTGTAACCTCCACTACCTCTTCTACTCATATCGACTTCTTCCCCGACTAAAAAGTACAAAAAAACACAACTTTTGGTTGACCTATAGCCTGTCTATTTGATATTCATTTGTTAACTAAATTCATTGAAGTCTTTAATAAAATGAAAATACGCTTCTCACTTCTCTTAACACTCCTCCTTATCGTGACATGATCACGCGGGTTGCTATCGAGTGGGAAACACCACCAAAGATTTCAAAACCCGCGCAAACAAGCGCGGGTTTTTTCATATTTTGACCCGCGCAAGTGAATGCGAAACTCAGCCCGATAACGGCTTATATTTAAAAGGATGTCACTATGAACAATCAGGTCATTATTTTTGATACAACATTGCGCGATGGCGAACAAGCACTATCAGCAAGTCTCACTGTCAAAGAAAAACTGCAAATCGCCTATGCCCTTGAGCGTTTAGGGGTGGATGTTATCGAAGCTGGTTTTCCGGTGTCATCCCCTGGTGACTTTGAATCAGTACAGACTATCGCCAAGCACATTAAACAGAGTCGTATCTGTGCCCTTGCTCGTGCTGTAGAGAAGGACATTGATGTTGCAGCTGAATCATTAAAAGCTGCTGAAGCATTTCGTATCCATACCTTTATTTCAACCTCAACCGTCCATGTGCAAGATAAGTTACGTCGAAGCTATGACGATGTAATTGCAATGGGAATTGCGGCAGTAAAACGAGCACGTAAATATACCGATGATGTCGAATTTTCTTGTGAAGATGCAGGACGGACACCGATTGATAACCTATGCCGAATGGTAGAAGCCGCAATTAACGCGGGCGCAAATACGATCAATATTCCCGATACTGTCGGTTACACCCTTCCGAGTGAATTTGGCGACATTATCACCCAACTGTTTAACCGCGTACCGAATATCGATAAAGCAGTTATCTCGGTACATTGTCATGATGATCTCGGCATGTCAGTCGCCAATTCTATGGCAGCGATTCAAGCAGGCGCTCGTCAAGTCGAAGGCACAATAAATGGTTTAGGTGAGCGCGCCGGTAATTGCGCCCTTGAAGAAATAGCAATGATCATTAAAACCCGTCAATCACTCTTGGGGGTACATACTAATCTCAAGCATGACGAAATCCACCGCACCAGCAAAATGGTCAGTCAGCTATGCAATATGCCGATTCAAGCCAATAAAGCCATTGTAGGCAGTAATGCCTTTAGCCACTCATCAGGCATTCATCAAGACGGCATGCTGAAAAATAAAAACACCTACGAGATCATGACCCCTACGTCAATTGGGCTTAAAAATCAGGCTTTAAATCTTACCAGTCGCTCAGGTCGAGCAGCCGTCAAAAGCCATATGGATACCCTTGGCTACACCGAGCATGAATACGACCTAGATAAACTTTATGCTGATTTTCTTAAACTAGCCGATCGCAAAGGCCAAGTGTTTGATTACGATCTTGAAGCCTTAATGTACTTTGCTAACTTGCGTGATGAAGATGACTTTTTCAAAATAAACTATTTAAGCGTTCAATCTGGCAGCGTGATGGCGACCACCAGCATAAAGCTTCAATGCGGTGAAGAAGAAAAGTGTGAAGCTGCTGTCGGCAATGGTCCTGTTGATGCGCTTTATCAATGCATCTACCGTCTAACGGGTTATGAGATTGTACTTGATAAGTTTGATCTTACTGCTAAAGGCGAAGGTGAAGATGGTTTAGGCCAAGCCGATATCATTGCCAATTACAAAGGTCGTAAATATCACGGTACGGGTCTTGCGACTGATATTGTTGAAGCGTCGGGTCAGGCTCTGATCCACGTTATCAATAGTATTCATCGTGCCAACCAAATCGCGACAATTAAACAACAAAATAGCCTATAACTAAGTGCATCAAAAGAAGTAGCAGCAAAAGCATTCAATTTTATTTTTAGTACATTACGGAGAGCACCCACCATGGCAGGTTCATATAATATAGCAGTACTACCCGGTGACGGTATTGGCCCAGAAGTGATGCAGCAAGCATACAAAGTCTTGGCTGCAGTCCAGCAACAGTTTGATATTAGCTTTAATTTTCATCAGTTCGATGTCGGTGGGATTGCGATTGATAACCACGGTTGTCCATTACCCGCCATCACTTTAAAAGGTTGTGAAGCCGCGAATGCGGTGTTATTTGGATCAGTCGGTGGTCCAAAATGGGAACATCTTGCCCCTAATGATCAACCTGAACGTGGTGCACTCTTACCACTACGTAAGCACTTTGAATTGTTTTGTAACTTACGTCCGGCACAAATTCATCGTGGTTTAGAACACTTTTCACCGCTACGGGCTGATATTTCAGAGCGAGGCTTTGATATTGCGGTTGTACGTGAACTCACTGGCGGGATTTACTTTGGGCAACCAAAAGGTCGTGAAGGCGAAGGCGCGCAGGAAAAAGCGTTTGATACTGAAATTTATCATCGCTATGAAATTGAGCGTATTGCTAAAATTGCGTTTGAATCAGCGCAGCTACGCCGTAAAAAAGTCTGTTCCATCGATAAAGCAAATGTCCTACAAAGCTCAATTTTATGGCGTGAAGTGGTTGAGGAAGTGGCTCAAAACTACCCTGACGTTAGCTTAACCCATATGTACATTGATAACGCGACCATGCAACTGATCAAAGATCCGTCGCAGTTTGATGTGATGCTATGTTCCAATATTTTTGGCGATATTATTTCCGATGAATGCGCCATGATCACTGGCTCCATGGGTATGTTACCTTCTGCGAGTTTAAACCAACAAAAGTTTGGTATGTATGAGCCTGCGGGTGGTTCCGCGCCTGATATCGCAGGTAAAAACATTGCTAATCCGATTGCCCAAATTCTATCAGCGGCCTTGATGCTACGTTACAGTCTTGATGAAGAAGAAGCTGCGCGGGCAATAGAAAGAGCGGTAGCACAAGCACTCGAAGCGGGTGAACTTACAGCCGATTTAGCAAGTAATAGCACCGCCCTAACCACCAGCGAAATGGGTGACAAAATCGCTGCCTATATTCAACGACCATAAGGAGCAGCAGCATGCCAAACAATACACCGTCAGCAGCAACGTCAGCCAAGACGCTTTATCAAAAAATTTATGATGCTCATGTGGTTGTCGCTGCGGCAGGCGAAAACCCGATTTTGTATATCGACCGTCATTTAGTCCATGAAGTCACCTCACCGCAAGCATTTGATGGGCTGCGCGAACAAGGTCGCCAAGTACGTCAAGTGAATAAAACCTTTGCCACCATGGATCACAACGTTTCAACTCAAACCAAAGATATCAACGCTTCGGGTGAAATGGCACGTATCCAAATGGAAACCCTTGCCAAAAACTGTGCTGATTTCGGCGTCACCTTATACGATCTAAACCATAAATTTCAGGGTATTGTTCATGTCATGGGCCCAGAACTTGGGATCACTTTACCCGGCATGACCATTGTATGTGGTGACTCACATACCGCGACCCACGGTGCCTTTGGCGCACTCGCATTTGGTATCGGCACTTCTGAAGTTGAACATGTATTAGCAACCCAGACCCTGAAACAATCATGTGCTAAGACCATGAAAATTGAGGTTAAAGGCAAAGTAGCAGCAGGCATTACCGCCAAAGATATTGTATTAGCAATTATCGGTAAAACCACTGCTGCCGGTGGTACAGGTTATGTGGTTGAATTCTGTGGCGAGGCGATCACCGATCTATCGATGGAAGGTCGAATGACGGTGTGCAATATGGCGATTGAATTGGGCGCTAAAGCAGGTTTGATTGCACCAGATAAAACCACCTTTGATTACATTAAAGGGCGTGAATTTTCACCTCAAGGGGCTGATTTAGAAGCCGCTATTAGTTATTGGCAAACCTTAACCAGCGATGATAATGCAGTATTCGATGCGATAGTGACTTTAGATGCCACCGACATTAAACCGCAAGTCACTTGGGGCACTAACCCCGGTCAAGTGATCGCCGTTGATGAACTGATCCCTGCCCCTGAAAGTTTTAGCGATCCAGTAGAGCAAACATCGGCTAAAAAAGCCTTAGCTTATATGGGATTAGAAGCTGACAAATCATTATCTGATTATACTGTAGATAAAGTTTTTATCGGTTCTTGTACCAACTCTCGTATTGAAGATATGCGTGCCGCTGCAGCCATTGCTAAGGGACGTAAAGTTGCTGCTCATGTTCAAGCATTAGTCGTTCCTGGCTCAGAACAAGTCAAAGCCCAAGCAGAACAAGAAGGCTTAGATAAAATCTTTATTGAAGCAGGCTTTGAATGGCGACTCCCTGGTTGTTCGATGTGCTTAGCAATGAATAACGATCGCTTAGGCCCCGGTGAGCGTTGTGCGTCTACCAGTAATCGTAACTTTGAAGGTCGTCAGGGTCGTGATGGTCGTACTCACTTAGTCAGCCCTGCAATGGCAGCCGCCGCCGCATGTGCGGGTCACTTTGTCGATATTCGTCAACTTGAACCCGTATCGGTATAAATAAGGACATAACGATGACAGGCTTTACTCAACATACAGGCTTAGTGGTACCATTGAATACCGCTAACATTGATACCGATGCCATTATTCCGAAACAGTTTCTCCAAAAAGTCACTCGTACCGGATTTGGACAGCACTTATTTCATGACTGGCGCTTTTTAGATGATGCCGGTCAACAACCTAATCCCGATTTTATAATGAATGCTCCTCGCTACCAAGGTGCCAGTATTTTATTGGCGCGTGAAAACTTTGGCTGTGGATCATCGCGTGAACATGCCCCGTGGGCGCTGGCTGATTACGGCATTAAGGTAATGATCGCTCCCAGTTTTGCTGATATTTTTTATGGTAATTCAATCAATAACTACATGATCCCTGTCCGTCTTACCGATCAACAGATTGATGAATTATTTGAATTTGTAGAAGCAACAGTTGGCGCGAAGATCACGGTCGATCTGGAAGCAATGACAGTGAATGCCAATAACAAGCAATATCCGTTTGAAATTGACGAGTTTCGTCGTCATTGCTTATTAAACGGATTAGACAACATCGGCTTAACGCTACAACATCAGGCTAAAATAGCTGAATATGAAGCTAATATTCCGACTTATCTCGCATAGATCACCTGCTCAATAAAAACGCCTGCCAATCAACAGGCGTTTGTTCCTCAAATTACACTCAGTACTGTAATAAACCAAGCCCAACAACGGTCTTGATCATCATCTTGTTATTATTACGGGTTAATTATGCGCATTGTTTTGAGCTTATTTTTTATTTTATGGTCCCTGAATGTGTTCGCCGCCCCAAAAGCGGATCTTTTACCTTACTGGCAGGATCACGTTGCCGCGAATCAACGTCAAATCGATCATCATCAATGGCAACAATTATTGGATAAATACCTAGTTGTAGAGCCACAACAAACGTTATTTCGTTATAGCGCTGTCACAGCCGCAGATAAACAACAATTAAGTGGTTATATCAATCAACTGAGTCAGCTTGATCCTCGCCAATATAATCGTAATGTTCAATTTGCTTATTGGGTTAATCTTTATAATGCGCTGACAGTACAATTGATCATTGATAATTACCCGATCACATCAATTACTAAGCTTGGTGGTTTTTTCAGCTTTGGTCCTTGGGATCAGCCGATCGTCACCATCAATAATAAAACCCTTAGCCTTAACGATATTGAACATCGAATATTACGTCCAATCTGGCGCGATCCTCGTATTCACTATGCCGTTAATTGTGCCAGTTTAGGCTGCCCCGATTTACTGCCGCAAGTGTTTGACAGTCAGCAACTTAATCGTCAACTCGATGCTGCCGCGAGCCGATTTATTAATAGTCCGAAAGGCGTTCGTAGTAACTCAACCCACACCACTTTATCATCCATTTATGACTGGTATAGCGTTGATTTTGGTAATAAACAGGCTTTATTGCAGCATATAAATCATTATCAACTGCATAAAAAAACCAATAGCGATAACCTCAAATTTGATTACAACTGGTTGTTAAATCAGAAGCTATAACTTAACGCTAGTTACAGGTACAATACTCGCGTTCTCATTGGGGAGCCTTTTGGCTGAGATTGTTGTTATTATCTTGATTGGTATAGCAGAACCCATTGAACCTGAACCAGGTAATGCTGGCGTAGGAATTGAGAAACGCATTGGTATTTTACCAGTGTCAATCTGCTATTACAGCATGATGTTTACCCTCTCAACCCTGTGCCGCTCTCTCTTTTTATTTTGTTCGCAGGATGCTGACATCAGGAGCGCATAGTGAAAATCCGTTATACACTTTTACCGTTAATTTCGATGTCGTTACTCTCAAGTAACGTCTTCGCCGCTGATAATACCCTTAATGTTTATACCTACAGCTCGTTTTCATCTGAGTGGGGACCGGGGCCGATCATTAAAAAAGCCTTTGAAGCCCAATGTGATGGTTGCAAGGTTAACTTTGTCTCTTTAGAAGACGGTGTATCCATTCTTAATCGAGTGCGTTTAGAAGGTAGCCGTAGCCAAGCGGATATTCTTCTGGGGCTCGACAATAACCTGATGACCGAAGCCAAACAAACCGGGTTATTAGCCAAACAACATGTTGATCTTAGCAAGCTCACCCTGCCTAAAGGTTGGCACGACGACACCTTTATTCCCTATGATTACGGCTACTTTGCGTTTGTTTATGACAGCACCAAATTACCTAACCCACCCACCAGTTTAAAAGCGCTGGTTAACGATCAAAACATCAGTGTGATCTATCAAGATCCACGCACCTCAACCCCAGGTCAAGGGTTGATGTTATGGATGAAATCGGTTTATGGTGATAAAGCTGCCGCCGCATGGCAACAATTAGCCAAGCATACGGTTACGGTTACTAAAGGCTGGTCAGAAGCTTATAGCATGTTCCTTGATGGTGAAGCCGATATGGTATTGTCATACACCACCTCACCGGCCTACCACATCATAGAAGAGCACAAAACCCAATATAAAGCGGCTAACTTTAAAGAAGGCCATTACATGCAGGTTGAGGTCGCTGCCAAAATGAAAAACAGCCCCCATCCTAAACTGGCCAATCAGTTTATGCAGTTTATTGTCAGTGACGCTTTTCAATCTCAAATAGCGACCCATAACTGGATGTATCCGGTCACTAAGCAGCCACTACCTGCCGCTTTTGAGCAACTAAGCATACCTGACAAAGCATTAGAGTTTAGTGCTGATGAAGTAGCCCACAAGCGTAAAGCATGGATTCGAGAGTGGCAGCAAGCGCTGACCCAATAATGGCATAGAGCTGTGAATAAACGTGTAACTCAACTTCTGCCCGGGCTATTGAGTGTCGGGCTGATTTTATTACTGGTGATCGCCGCGATCACTAGCCTGATACTCCACGCCGGTCAATGGCAACTGAGTAGCTTATGGCATGATCCCTATTTACGCCATGTGACGCGGTTTAGTTTCTACCAAGCCTTATTATCCACCTTACTTAGCATCGTGCCTGCAATTGCGATTGCTTACGCATTATCACGGCGTAATTTTATTGGCAAACAACTGTTACTACGTTTATTTGCCATGACCTTAGTAATGCCTGTATTAGTGGCGGTATTTGGTCTATTAGCGATCTACGGTAAAAGTGGCATTCTTAGTCATGGATTAAGCCTACTTGGGTTACCGCGGCTGAATATTTATGGTTTAAGTGGGATTTTACTGGCACATGTATTTCTCAACTTACCGTTAGCGGTGCGCTTTTTACTTCAAAGTTTAGAAGCTATTCCACATGAGCAGCATCAATTAGCCGCCCATCTAGGCATCAGTGGTTGGCATAAATTTAAGCTGGTTGCTTGGCCACGGCTACGCCAACAATTACCCCATGTGGCGGGGCTCATTTTCATGCTGTGTTTTACCAGTTTTGCGGTGATCATGTCGCTAGGTGGCGGTCCTAAATCAACCACCATTGAACTGGCAATTTACCAAGCGATTCGCTATGACTTCGATCTTGCTACAGGTGCTATTTTAGCGCTGTGGCAAATGTTACTTTGTGGCGGATTAGTACTACTCAGCCATCGCTTTGCCAAACCCTTAGCGACCTTTAGTGCTTCGGTAGGTAAAAATGTGGTTAATTATCAAGATAATTGGCGCGCAAAATGGTGGGATTGGAGCTGGATCGTGGCGGCAATATTACTGGTGATCCCGCCGATTATTGCGGTCTTTGTTGCAGGGTTAAACCGCCAACTGCCACAATTGTTGCAACAGCCAGCACTGTGGCACGCGGTTGCTAATTCACTCAAAATTGCGGTCATGGCATGTAGTTTAGCGTTTGTGTTTGGGGTGATGATCTTACTCGCGAGTCGACAATTACGCTTGAATAAACAACGTTTGAGTGCCGATAGTATCGAAATGATTGGCACCATTATTTTAGTTACTCCAGGGCTAGTATTAAGTACCGGGATTTTCTTATTACTCCGTCAATACACCGATGCCTATGGCGCAGCTTTTTGGGTTGTTGTGGGGGTTAATGCATTAATGGCATTGCCTTATGTGATCAAAACCCTTAGCCAGCCCATGCTGCATATTGCCCAACAATACAATACGTTATGTCATAGTTTAGGCATGAGTGGTTGGTCTCGATTGCGACTTGTAGAATGGCGAGCACTGCGTAAACCGATTGCACAATCACTGGCAATCAGCTTAGTACTCTCATTGGGCGATCTAGGCGCGATTGCTTTATTTGGCAGTCAAGATTTTCAAACCTTACCGCTGTATTTATTCCAATTAATGGGTAGCTACCGCATGGATGGTGCGGCTGTAGCGGCATTATTATTGTTATTACTCAGCTTGGGCTTATTCAGCGCGATTGAATATTGCTTCCAACCTCGGCGTACCAAAGGCAAACACCATGCTTGATATCAACCAATTACGTTATACCTACCAACCTCAACACCAGCATGAGCACCCAATGCCGTTAAGCTTTAATTTTAGCCTTCAACAAGGTGATATTGCTGCGTTAATCGGCCCGAGTGGTGCAGGTAAAAGTAGTTTATTAGCGCTTATTGCGGGGTTTTTACAGCCCGATAGTGGTGATATTAGTATCCACCAGCAATCAATTATTACGCAAGATCCCGCTCAGCGGCCATTATCAATGCTGTTTCAAGAGCACAATTTATTTCCGCATTTAACGGTCTATGAAAATATCGCCTTAGGGGTTGATCCACGGCTTAAACTTAGCGCACAACAGCAACAGCATGTGCGTGATGCCGCAGTTAATGTCGGGCTAGAAGCGTATTTAACACGCTTGCCAGAGCAATTATCTGGTGGACAGCGCCAACGAGTCGCACTGGCGCGATGTTTGATTCGTCAGCGACCACTATTATTACTTGATGAACCCTTTTCAGCCCTTGATCCCGCATTACGTAATGACATGCTCAAACTGGTTCAGCAACTCGCACAGCAACAAGCCATCACCGTATTAATGATCACTCATAGCCCTGATGATGCAAAGAAAATCGCCAATAAATGTATCTTTGTTGATAATGGTGAAGTGAAGGCATTCGGTAACACCGACACACTATTAAACCAGCCTCAACAACTGGACTTACGCCATTACTTAGGGTTAACCACGGTATAATAACAACCATAAATAAAGCCGAACGCTATACGTTCCCCGTACAGTGTCCGGCTTATCTTGTTAACACCCGTTAATGATAATGAGCCCTAAAATTAGCGTGAGCTTACAGATTTTCTTCAGCAAACTCCGCCAAACGACTTCGTACTACGCCATTAAGATAAATATTGGCACTACCATCAAAATGTTTAAACCGTTCAACAATGTAGGTTAAGCCTGATGTCACTGGCGATAAGTAATTAGAATCAATTTGAGATAAATTACCTGAGCACACCAACTTGGTGCCTTCACCACAACGAGTAATGATGGTTTTAATCTGAGAGGCGGTTAAGTTCTGGCACTCATCAAGCAATACAAATGCATTTTGAATTGAGCGCCCACGCATAAAGTTTATCGATTTAAATTGAATATTGGCTTTATCAAAAATGTATTTCATTGAGCCATCAGTACAAACATCATGTTTATGTAACGCCTCCATGGTGTCGGTCACCGCCGCTAGCCACGGCAGCATTTTCTCTTCTTCGGTACCGGGTAAAAAACCGATAGATTCCGCAATTTCAGGGGTATTACGGGTGACAATGATCTTGTCATACATCCCTTTTTCAATCACTTGTTCTAACGCTGCTGCCATTGCTAAAATGGTTTTACCACAACCTGCAGGGCCGGTTAAAATCACCAGATCAATGTTAGGATCAAGCATTGCATCCAACGCCATCCCTTGATAAATATTTTTAGGATGAACCCCCCATGCCTGACGATGCATTAAACGTTCGTAACTAATATCTTTAATGGTAATTTCTTCACCATCAATGGCTTTGATCCTTGCTGCAAACTCTTTGCTGTCATCCAATAAATATTGATTCACATACGGGGTTTCAAACAGTGACTTAGGTAGTGTGTGTAAAGTTGAGCTACCGCGATTTTCAGAATGACATTCAGCAACATTACTCCAAAAGTTACCGTTATAGCGATGGAAACCTTTACTAAGTAAAGCTACATCATCAATCAATTGATCGGAGCGATAATCATCGACATTTAACACCCCCGCCCCTTTGGCACGTAAGCGCATATTGATATCTTTAGTGACTAAGACTACGCTTCTGGGAGCATGTTTTTGTTGTAGAAAAAGAACGCTATTAAGAATACGGTTATCACCCGCTTTATCACTAAATGCATGAACCGTTTGTTTAACTTCATAATCAGCAAAAATAGCAATGGTGCCATTGTGAGGGATGTGATCATTAAAACAAATACCCGCTGAAATTTGCTCAGGGGTAGCATCGTGAAAGATATTTTCTAGGGCACGGATAGCAACCCGTGCATCACGAGAAACATCACGTTTACTGTCTTTGATACGATCTAATTCTTCCAATACCGTCATGGGGATCACCACGTCGTGTTCTTGGAAAGAGAAGATAGCGAGAGGTTCATGAAGTAGAATATTTGTATCTAATACAAATAGTTTCCGTTCTGCATTATCCATAAGCATCTCCTTGGTAGGGCGGATAGTAATAAATGACCTATCACTGTTTTAGCTTACGTCAAAATTAACCATTTAGTTAAATTACAACGTTATAACAATTAAAGCTTATATTGGTGAAACTAAGATGACATTGCACCTCATGTCTCTTTTACACACTTTCACCGTGACCTTAATCACATCATGCAGTAACATAACTCCCCCATTTTTGAGTTATGCGTATGCCGTATTATTTCTCTATGCATTTAGTTTTATTATAGACGATAAACAGCTAACGCGAATTATAACATTTTCCTTTATATCAAATAATTAGAAGGTTTTTAGCACTATGCCATTTGCTTTGGGTCAACGTTGGATCAGTGATACAGAAAGTGATTTAGGTTTGGGCACAGTCGTTGCTATTGAGCCACGCACTGTCAGCTTGATGTTTCCAGCATCAGATGAAAACCGTTTATACGCTCGACATGATGCACCAGTTACCCGTGTAATGTTTAATGTTGGCGATGTGATTGAAAGCCACGAAGGCTGGTCGCTAAAAGTTGAAGCGATCGAAGAAGATAAAGGAATTATCACTTATATCGGTACCCGTACAGATACCGAAGAAAGCGATATTGCGTTACGTGAAATATTTTTAAGTCATCAAATTCGTTTTAATAAACCGCAAGATAAATTATTTGCAGGTCAAATCGATCGCATGGATCGGTTTGCATTACGCTACCGCGCGCTAAAAAATCAGTATGAGCAACTAAAAAGCCCATTACGTGGCTTATGTGGCATGCGTGCAGGCTTAATTCCGCACCAGCTTTACATTGCTCATGAAGTCGGTCGCCGTTATGCACCACGTGTGCTTTTAGCTGATGAAGTAGGTTTAGGTAAAACCATTGAAGCGGGCATGATCATCCACCAGCAGGTGCTATCTGGCCGTGCTGAACGTATTCTGATTTTAGTCCCTGAAACCCTACAGCACCAATGGCTTGTAGAAATGATGCGTCGCTTTAACCTTCACTTTTCTATTTTTGATGAAGAGCGTTGCGTTGAATCTTTGGCAGATGCTGCTAATCCATTTGATACTGCACAATTTGTATTATGTTCACTTGATTTCCTTCGCAAAAGTCGCCGTCGCTTTGAGCAAGCACTGGATGCCGATTGGGATCTACTCATTGTCGATGAAGCACATCACCTTGAATGGAGCGAGGAGCGTCCAAGCCGTCAATACCAAGTGGTTGAAGCGATTGCTGAAAAAACGCCAGGTGTGTTACTGCTAACAGCAACCCCTGAGCAATTAGGCCGTGAAAGTCACTTTGCTCGCTTACGCTTATTGGATCCTGATCGTTTTTATGATTATGAAGCCTTTGTTGAAGAAGAGCGTCTATACGAACCCGTTGCGGATGCTGTCTCTCAATTACTTGCCGGTGAAACACTCGATAGTAACGCTAAGCAAACCTTAGTCGACTTACTAGCAGGTCAAGACGTCGAGCCAATGATCACCGCAATTGAAAATGCAACCACAGCAGAGGATGCTAAAGCACTTGAAGCGCGTCACGAGCTGATCCGCAACCTGATGGATCGCCATGGTACTGGTCGCGTATTGTTCCGTAACACCCGCTCAGCAATCAAAGGTTTCCCTAAACGTCACCTTAATATGTACCCATTGCCGATGCCTAATCAGTACAGCACTGCAATGCGTGTTGCTGGCATGATGTCAGGCAAACTAAGCATTAACGAAAAAGCGATTAAACTGCTTTACCCTGAAGATATCTATCAAGAATTTGAAGGTGAGTCAGCCACATGGTGGAACTTTGATCCTCGCATTAATTGGCTATTAGATATGCTAAAAGCCAACCGTAATGAGAAGGTATTGGTGATCTGTTCTCGTGCTCAAACCGCATTAACGTTAGAACAAGCATTGCGTGAACGTGAAGGTATCCGTGCGACCGTGTTCCACGAAGGGATGTCGATCATTGAACGTGATAAAGCCGCGGCATATTTTGCTCAAGAAGAAAGTGGCGCCCAAGTATTGATCTGTTCAGAGATTGGTTCTGAAGGACGTAACTTCCAGTTTGCTAATCAATTAGTGATGTTCGATTTACCGAGCAACCCTGACTTACTAGAGCAACGTATTGGTCGTTTAGATCGTATCGGTCAACAACGTGAAATCGAAATCCACGTACCGCACCTTGAAGGCACCTCACAAGCATTACTGGCACGTTGGTTCAACGAAGGCTTAAACGCGTTTGAAGAAACCTGTCCAACCGGTCGTCCTGTTTATGAAGCTGTATGTGAAGAGCTAATCACCTTACTTGCCAGCGATAAGCAAGATAGTGACGCATTAGAAGCAGTAATCACTCGAAGTGCTGCGCTACATAACGAACTCAAAGGCAAGCTAGAGCAAGGCCGCGATCGCTTACTTGAAATTCACTCTAACGGCGGCGAAGCAGCGCAACAGTTAGTCGAACAAATCAGTAGCAAAGACGGTGATACCAACTTAGTGTCTTTTGCGCTAGGTTTATTTGACACCATTGGTCTTAACCAAGACGATAAAGGTGAAAATGCAATTGTAGTGACGCCATCCGAACATATGATGGTCGCGAGCTACCCAGGCTTACCGTATGACGGCTGTACGATCACCTTTGATCGTAATACTGCACTGTCGCGAGAAGATCTGCACTTTATCAGCTGGGAACACCCAATGATTCAAGGTGGTATCGAATTACTATTAAGTGAAGGGGTCGGTACAACTGCGGTTTCATTACTGAAAAATAAAGCATTGCCTGTCGGTACGTTATTGTTAGAGCTGATTTACGTAGTTGATGCACAAGCGCCAAAACAATCAGGTATTGGACGTTTCTTACCCAAAACACCGATCCGTATTTTGTTAGATAGTAAAGGTAACAACCTTTCTGCTAATGTTGAATTTGAAAGTTTTAACCGTCAATTAAGCCCGATTAACCGCCATTTAGGCAGTAAATTGGTTAACTCGGTCCAAAAAGATATCCATGCCTTAATTGCCCATGCTGAGCGTGAAATTGACAAAGAACTGGTCACTGTTCGCAATCAAGCACAAGCCGAGATGGAAGCAACATTACAAGCTGAATATCAACGTTTACTCGCTCTTAAAGCCGTTAACCCTAACATTCGTGATGACGAACTAGAGCTAATCCAAAATCAAATTATTGATTTGACCAATTACATAACCAAAGCGCAGATTCAACTGGATTCATTGCGTTTGATTGTTGTTAGTCATAACTAATTATTGATTTTACCGTTATAAAAAAATTTGACCGCCGATGATATGTTTAGCACATGTGATCGGCGGTTTTTTATGGCAAAAGAACTATAGACATACCAATTGTAAGGTATTCATATTAGTATGCTGACCAATTTTTTACTCTCAACGTGTGAGCGCACCATGAAACCATTGCCTGTGCTGAATTACAATCCCCCCACGGATCCTTGGCTGGACACTCTTTTTATTGATAGTGATATTATTGCTATCAACAAACCAGCAGGTCTGTTATCAAACCCAGGTCGTCAACCTGAGCACCATGACAGTGTGTTTGCGCGTGTATTGGCTCAATATCCTCAATCACAAATTGTGCATCGCTTAGACATGGGCACCTCTGGCTTAATTGTTTTAGCATTAAACAAAGCGGCTGAACGCCATTTCAAAGCGCAATTTCGTGAACGTGAAACCAAAAAAGTATATTACGCCCGTGTCTGGGGACATCTAGAACATGATACGGGTACGGTTGATTTACCTTTAATTTGTGACTGGCCAAACCGCCCGCTGCAAAAAGTGTGTTTTGATGATGGCAAACCGTCTGTTACTCACTATGAAGTATTAAGTCGCGACGAAAATAGCACCTTAGTACGCTTATTACCGATCACTGGTCGTTCACATCAGTTACGTGTCCATATGCAAGCGCTAGGACACCCTATTTTAGGCGATAAGTTCTATGCTAATGATGAAGCACTTGCAGCGTCACCACGACTGTTATTGCACGCAGCAGAGCTAACGTTTACCCATCCAGGTAGCGATGAACCAATGCATCTTTTTGCGCCATGTGAGTTCTATCCCCAAGCACCGACCCAAACAATTTACCCGTAAGCGGTAGGCATATTTAACAATGAATGCTAGCGTAAAGCCTGCATTCATTGTTTATTGAGGTTACCCATGGAAACCATTGTTTTTCTTGATCATGGAACCATTCCTGCACACATTAGCTTGCCTCGTCCTGATTTTTGTCACCAATGGTATCAATACGCGACAACCACACCATCACAGGTGATTGAGCGCCTGCAACAGGCCACTATTGCGATCACCAATAAAGTTGTGCTTGATGGTCAGGTACTGGCTCAATTACCGCACCTCAAATTTATCGCTATTGCTGCGACTGGCACCAACAATGTTGATCTCGACTATTGTCGAACCCACAATATTAAAGTCGCTAATATTCAAGGCTACGCCACGCGATCTGTGCCTGAGCATGTTATCGCGATGATTTTTGCCCTCAAACGCAATCTTGCTGGTTACCAACAAGACATTGCTAACGGTGAATGGCAACGGCAGCAGCAATTTTGTTTCTTTACTCATCCCATTACCGATGTCGCAGGATCAACCTTAGGGATCATCGGTAACGGCAGTTTAGGTCAAGCGGTGGCAACACTGGCGCGCGCTATCGGTGTTGAGGTGCTATTTGCCGAACATGCAGGGGCAAGTCAATGCCGTGATGGTTATCATCCGTTTGAGCAAGTTCTGCGCGAAGCTGACATCATTAGTCTGCATTGCCCACTGACTGCAACCACCACTAATATGATTGCCGCACCACAATTAGCCTTAATGAAATCCAATGCGATAATTATTAACACCAGCCGTGGTGGATTGATTAACGAACAAGCCTTAGTTGATGCATTACTCGCTCACCAAATAGCAGCTGCGGGTATCGATGTATTTACCGAAGAACCCGCTCCCGCAACGAATCCTTTAATCGCTCATAGTCATTTGCCAAATTTAATTTTAACTCCGCATGTGGCATGGGGATCAGATTCCGCCATTCAAAGCTTGGTGAATCAACTGATTGATAACATCAATAGTTTTCATTTAGGCACCCATAAAAATCAGCTTTAATCTCAATTTTAAGCCACAAAAAAGCGAGCATTGCGCTCGCTTTTTATTTACGCTTCAACCACGGTTTCCGTTAGCTGACTATTTAAAGCCTTTCTCTTTACGGATCAGATCATAAGCCGCTTGCAGTTCTTGGGTTTTTTGCTTGGCTATTTCCATCATTTCTGGTGGTAAGCCTTTTGCTGCCAACTTATCAGGATGGTGTTCATTCATTTGTTTGCGATAAGCACGTTTCACTTCTTGTGCTGACGCCTCATCATTAACGCCCAACACTTTAAACGCATCCGCTAATTGATCGCGAGTGGGTGGTGCTTTAAAACTACCACCTTGTTGCTGGTGATGAAAACCGCCTTGCTGAAAACGGAACGCCGCTTCTTGCATTTGCAAACGTTGCTCTAATTGGGCCTCAGAGAAACCAAGATAACGCGCAATCACATGTAACAACTCACGCTCTTTCGGGTGTAGTTCACCATCAGCGAACGCCGCTTGAATTTGAAGTTCTAAGAAAAACTGTAATAAATCTGCGCGTCCAGCCCGACTACGAACGCGGTTAAGGGTTGCTTCTAATGGGAAGTTATCTTCTTTACCATCACGAAATGCATCTTGCGCTTGACGACGAGATTCACCTTGTAACCCCATTCGATCCATGATCGTACTGGCGACTCGAATTTCATTTTCAGTCACGCGGCCTTTGGCTTTTGCCATATGCCCCATGGTCGCAAAACAGGCATTAAAGAACTCAGCTTGACGCTCCGCATTAGTGGCATTTTTACCACCAAAACCACTAAAGCCACCGTTCATTTGGCGAGCATAAGCCTTATCAAATTGATGACCAATAAATAAACCGATTAAAAAACCTATATATTTAGGGCCTAGCAATATTCCCAGTAGAGCACCGAAAATTTTTCCCCATATACCTGTTCTCTGCATTCTATACTCTCTGGTAGTTCGTTAATTTTTTCACTGTTTACCCAACAGCATGCGCTGAAAAGATGCCGTCGCGTTAAATTTGCATTATGATAGCTGTCATTTGTCGGGAATGCTTGTAAAAAGCGCAACAATTCACCTTGCACCAAATTGATACAGGAATGTTGAATTAGATGTCACTTACCTCTCACAGCTTACTAGCCACAATGATTAGCTTAGCCCTTTATGGCCCAGCAATGGCGGCAGACATCACTGCTACAGATGGTGATAGTCACAACCAACAAACCATTGCTGATCCTGCTAATAATGCGTCTCATGGTAACAAAGATCCTCTTACGATGGTACGTGGCGTCTGTATCCCAGAAAAAGATCGCCAACAAGATACCAATAACGAACCGATCCATATCAGTGCCAATCGGGTTGAAGCGCAACAAAATAAAACCGCAGTATATTCTGGTGATGTGGTAGTTAAACAAGGCACGCGTACTATTGTTGCTGATAAAGCGACATTACAACAACCTACCAACATTGTGACTGCTAACGGCAATGTTTTTTATCAAGATGGCAGCATGGATATTGATGCCAAGCGCCTGACTAGCAATCTTGATACCAAAGATGCTCAAATGGATAATGCCGTCTACCGGATGACCTGTCAGGCAGGCCGTGGTGATGCTAAATTAATTGAACGCCGCAATGTTGATGGTACCCAATTTTATAAGATGAAAGATGGCACTTACACCACTTGTCCTAGCCATGATAAAAGTTGGCGCTTTGCCGCTGGCAGCCTAGAGCGTGAAGGTGATTCGCCATTTGCAGATTTATATAATGCCCGCTTTGAAGTACTTAATTTCCCCATTTTTTATCTGCCTTGGTTGCGTGTTCCGGTTACAGACCAACGTCTTACTGGCTTCCTTTACCCATCGATTAGCTACGGCTCAAAGAACGGTATGGAGCTTGAAACGCCATTTTATTGGAATATCGCCCCTAATTACGATTTAACTTTTACACCTAAATACATGAACCACCGAGGATTACAGTTAACCTCTGAGTTTCGTTACCTGACAGATTTTGGTCAAGGTAAAATGGTCGGTGAATATTTAGGTCACGATAAGAAATACCAAGATTATGATAAACGTTGGGGTATCCAATGGACACATAGCGGTATTATCGATAAAAACTGGTTGCTGAACATTGATTACAGCAAAGTCAGTGATCCAAAGTATTTTGACGACGTTGATTCAATTATCGGTCAACGTGAAGATAATAACCTGCTGCAAACTGCATCATTGGCGTACCGTAATGATAATTGGGACACCAGCTTAATGGTACGTGACTTTCAACCACTAACTGAAAGTGGCGAAGGCACCCAATATCGCTTAATGCCTCAGCTATCAAGCACCTATTATAAATCTGACTTACCTTACGGATTAGATTTTAGTCTGCCAATGAGTATCAGTAAATTTGATACTGATGATCGCGCTAAACCAACCGCTGATCGAGTAACGTTTGATCCCACACTAACCTTACCTTATGCGACGCCGTGGTGGTCAGTGACCACTCAAGCAAAATTAAATTACGCGCATTATAATCAACAATTTGATGTTAAGCAGAACCCTAATTTAAGCACGCTAGATAAGACCGTTGATCGTACCGTTCCAGAGTTTAGAGTTAACAGTAGCTTATACTTTGAGCGTGACACCTCAATTATGGGTGAGCACTACACCCAAAGCTTAGAGCCGCAACTGCAATATCTCTATGTTAAAAATGTTGATCAGTCTGGGATTTATAACCCAGTTAATTATAATGGTGGCGGTTACGACTCAACCCGTTTACAACAAGATTATTACGGTTTGTTTAGCGACCGCACCTATAGTGGTCAAGATTACATTGCACCAGCCAACCAATTTACAGTCGGCGCCACAACCCGTTATTATGATGCAAACTTTAAGGAACGTTTTACCCTTTCTCTGGGTCAAATCTTCTATATTGATAAACCCGTCGCTGATGGCTCTGAAGCAAAAAGCTATTCTGCAACCGCATTAGAAACCGAATTTAACCTTGATGATAATTTATTCTTCAAGAGTTCGATGCAATATGATTCAAGTGAAAATGAAGTGCAGCAAGGCAGTACCGCGATTGAATACCGTAATGGACGCGTTTTTATTCAACCAAGTTACCGTTACGTATCCAGTAATTATCTTAATCAATATGTTGCTAATCCAAATCCTGTAATTCCTAATACTAATGGTCAACGAGATGGTATCTCACAGTTAGGTGTATCAACGGGGTTCCCTATTAACGATAATATTGATATTACTGCGGATTACTTCCAAGATATCAATGTCAATAAAATGCTAGAGAGTCGTGTAGGCTTAGTTTACCGCTCTGCATGTTGGATGATAGGTTTAAGCTATAATCGCTATGCAAAAGATCCATTGAGTCAGAACTTTACCGAATATGACAGTAATGTCAGTTTCTCGTTTAGTCTCCTAGGACTTCAAGGTGCACGACCATTAGGTCAAGCTTCAGATGATGGCGGCAATATCTTAGGTTATGCTGACCCATTCACACTTAAAAATTAATGATCGTGGCGATAATACATATCGCCACTCAACATGACGGACTATAAATGAAAAAGTGGAAGTATTCGGCGCTAAGCGTAATGCTCATGGGTATGACAGCAACTGCGATGGCAGCCCCTCAACCGCAAGAGTTAAATCAAATTGTAACCACTGTTAATGACGGTGTTATTTTACAAAGTGACGTTAATGCAATGCTAAAAACTGTTCATCTTAATGCTGCGGCTGAAGGGCAACAACTGCCGCCTAACAATATTTTACGCCAGCAAGTGATGGACAAATTAATCATGGAAAACTTGCAGATCCAGCAAGCACAACAGCTGGGTTTACGCATTGACGACAGCCAACTTGATCAAGCCATTGCTGATGTCGCTAAACAACGCAATATGACCGTTCCACAACTGCGTCAAGATTTAGCCAACGCAGGTATTAGCTACCCAATGTTCCGTGAGCAATTACGTAACGATATGCTAGCTTCTGAAGCGCGCACCATTATTGTTCGCAAACGCGTTAATATTCTGCCACAAGAAGTGGATAGCTTAGCGGCACAACTTGCTAAGCAAACTCAACAAAACGTGCAATACAACATCAGCCAAATTCAAATTGCCGTTGATGATGATGCTGATAAAGCAACGCGTGAAAAAGCCAAACAAGAAGCGGATAAAATTTATGCTGAGATAAAACAAGGCGCTAATTTTGCTGAATTGGCTTATCGCTATTCAAAAGGCCCTAAAGCCCTTAAAGGCGGTGAATGGGGTTGGATGAGCAAAGAAGAAATGCCAACTATCTTTGCCGACCAAATAAAAACCAGTAGCAAAGACAGCGTGATAGGTCCTTTCCGCAGCGGCGTTGGTTACCATATTTTGAAAATTAATGACGTTAAAGGCATGCCAACCGTTTCTGTGGTTGAAGTGAATGCGCGTCATATTTTGATTAAAACCTCTATCATTTTAAGTGATGCCGCAGCGAAAAAAGAATTACAACAAATTCGCCAAAAAATCATTAGCGGTAAAGAAACCTTTGCAGCAGCTGCGAAACAATACAGTGCTGATCCCGGTTCAGCAGCTAATGGTGGTCAGCTAGGTTGGCAAGTACCGTCAATGTATGCACCTGCTTTTGAAAAAGAAGTAGAAACATTACCAGTAGATCAAATTAGCCAACCGTTTAAATCTCAGTTTGGCTGGCACATTGTTGAAGTTGAAGGTCGTCGTAATGTCGATCGCACCGAAGCGGCATTAAAAAACCGGGCTGCGCAGATTCTATTTAACCGCAAGTTTAATGAAGAAGCGCAAACATGGTTACAAGAGCTACGTGCTGGCGCTTATATCGAACAAATGAATAAGGTAAATAATGGCTAATAACAAGCAACTGACTAACACACAACGGATTGTAATCACCCCTGGTGAACCGGCAGGAATTGGGCCAGATTTAGTCATTGCCTTGTGTCAGCAACATTGGCCGCACCAACTTGTCATTTGTGCTGATGCGCAGGTTATGGTAGAACGTGCGGCTCAATTAGGTTTACCTTTAACCATTTTACCTTATCAGCCCGAACGACCTGCTCAACCGCATCAAGCAGGCACCATGACAGTTGTTCAGGTTGATAGTGCTATTAAGGTTGTCTGTGGGCAACTTAACGAGCAAAATGGTCTCTATGTATTAACGACACTAGAACGTGCAGCTTCTGGCTGTATGAATGGTGAATTTGCTGCGGTTGTAACCGGCCCTGTTCATAAAGGGGTGATTAACCGCGCTGGCGTTTCTTTTAGTGGTCACACTGAATTTTTTGCGCAGCAGTCAGATACAGCACAAGTTGTTATGATGCTCGCAACAGAAGGTTTACGGGTTGCCTTAGTAACAACCCATATACCTTTAAACTGTGTTGCTAAAGCCATTACCGAGTCTCGACTTAAGCAAGTTATTCGTATCTTGCACGCCGATTTAGTGACTAAATTTAGTATTGATGATCCCAAAATTTATGTTTGTGGACTCAATCCTCATGCCGGTGAAGACGGTTGTTTGGGTATGGAAGAAATTGATACTATTACCCCAACATTAGAACAACTGCGTCAACAAGAAGGTATTAATCTGATCGGCCCGTTACCGGCAGATACTATCTTTCAAGAAAAATATTTAGCTGATGCCGATACGGTGTTAGCGATGTATCACGATCAAGGGTTACCGGTGCTGAAATACAAAGGCTTCGGTAAGTCAGTCAACATTACGTTGGGACTTCCCTTTATCAGAACTTCAGTAGATCATGGTACCGCACTGGAACTCGCAGGTACTGGGCAAGCAGACATAGGTAGCCTTCGGACAGCGCTATCCCACGCCCTCGAATTGGTAGAAAAAAAAGCATGAGCAGCGATCAAGTCCACTTAGGTCACCGCGCGCGTAAGCGCTTTGGCCAAAACTTTTTAAAAGACCCATACATTATTGATGGCATTGTGTCAGCGATTAACCCTTTACCAGGCCAAAACTTGGTAGAAATTGGCCCCGGCCTTGGTGCAATCACTGAATATGTTGGCAAGTTAGTTGATAAATTTACTGTTATCGAACTTGACCGAGATTTGGCGGAACGTTTACGTAACCACCCCGATCTTGCTTCAAAACTAACCATCCACGAAGGCGATGCAATGCGTTTCGATTTTACGCAGCTTATTCAACCGAATAACAAGCTGCGTATCTTCGGTAACTTGCCTTATAACATTTCAACGCCGTTGATGTTCCACATTTTTGAGTTTCATAAAGACGTGCAAGACATGCACTTTATGCTACAAAAAGAAGTGGTTAATCGTCTAGCTGCTGGCCCTGGTAGCAAGGCTTATGGTCGTCTAACGGTAATGGCACAGTATTACTGTAAAGTAATGCCAGTACTTGAAGTACCGCCAGAATCTTTCGTACCAGCACCAAAAGTTGATTCAGCGGTCGTACGTTTAACACCGTATGAAGTATTACCGTTCCCATGTACTAACCGTAAATGGCTAGATCGTGTGTGTCGTGAAGGCTTCAATCAACGTCGTAAAACAATCCGTAACTGTTATAAAGGCTTGTTCACTCCAGAACAACTTGAAGCGCTAGGGGTTAACCCTGGCCATCGTCCTGAAAACATTACGGTTGAACAATTTGTTGCTATGGCAAACTGGCTTGATGCTAATTTCCAAAAAGAACAATAATGTAATAGCGTACTAATAAAGACGCAAATAACATCACAAACCCTGTGTAACATGTCACGTGTTGCACAGGGTTTTCTTTATTTATCAGCTAACAATACTAGAATGAGAATAAACCATCAGCAAAGGATGTTGCCTGTGAGTCTCTCATCACCCCCCACAATTAAATGCCATGTTGTCAGTCATTATCTCGCTGAACAATCACAGCCAGAACTGCAACGCTATGTGTTTTCATATACCATCACCATCAAAAATTTAGGCCGCGGCAGCGCTCTGTTACTTAAACGTTATTGGTTAATCACCGATGCTAACGCTAAAAAACTAGTCATTGAAGGTGAAGGGGTTGTCGGTCAAAAACCACAGATTAATGCTAATGATGAATTCACTTATACCAGTGGTACTGTCATTGAAACCCCTGTCGGTGTTATGCAAGGTCAATACACCATGGAAGATGATGCTGGTAATGCCTTTAGGGTTGAAGTCGCACCATTTCGACTAGCAATGCCGAACATTCTTCATTAACCTAATGCGATTAATTTCAGTTAATTAACGCATTAATAATGGGAGCACCATGGCGACTTATCTTGTCGGTGATATTCAAGGCTGTTTACCCGACTTAAAAAAATTATTGGCACAAGCTAATTTCGATCCTCACACTGATCATTTATGGCTTGCGGGCGATCTGGTTGCACGCGGACCAGAATCATTAGAAACATTACGCTTTGTGAAAGCATTAGGTGATCATGCTACGGTCATTCTCGGCAATCATGATCTGCATTTATTAGCCGTCTCACATCAACTCGCGCGCGCTAAAAAAAGCGATCATATTCATCAAATATTCACCGCAGAAGACGGGCCTGAATTACTTAACTGGTTACGCCACCAGCCACTATTAGCCGAGCACCCCCACTACCCATTGGTGATGGTTCATGCGGGAATTACTCCTCAGTGGACACTGGCACAAGCTCGTCAACATGCGCAAGAAGTCGAACAGTTACTTCAGTCTGATGACTACTTATGGCTGCTAAAAAATATGTATGGCGATGGCCCTGATTGGTGGCAAGACGATCTTTCGCGCTTAGAACGGTTACGGTTTACGATCAACAGCTTTACCCGCATGCGATTTTGCGATCCTCAAGGACGGCTAGATATGCATTGCAAAGTACAACCTAACGATCCTGCCGTTGGTGACCTGATCCCGTGGTTTGATGTCAAGCGCGCTCAACCATTAGATAAAACGATTATCTTTGGTCATTGGGCGGCATTAATGGGCCACCAAGACGATCACTGTATTGGCTTAGACACTGGCTGTGTCTGGGGAAATAGCTTAACCATGCTACGTTGGGAAGATGGCAAACGATTTGTGACAGAGTGTCCACTCTACGCCTGATCGCCAGTTATAAAAATGCCGACAGTTATTGTCGGCATTCTCTGACTAATACGAAACACTCACCAACTATGATCGTTCGAGGATCACAAACTCCATCGCATACGCATTTTTATCATCAGCATTATACCGTTGGCTTTCAACGCGATGCCAATGTTCACCCCAATCTGGAAACTGAGTATCACCCTCAAGATCCGCATCAATAAAGGTTAAATACAGACTATCAGCTATAGGCAAACAAGCTTGATAAATACTTCCACCGCCAATAATCATCAATTCTGGTGCATCACCAGCAACTAACTTAGCTGCTGCAATATCGCTAACGACGGTAATACCTTCAGCAGTAAAATTAGGATTGCGGCTAATAACAATATTTAATCGCCCAGGTAATGGTCGGCCAATCGATTCAAACGTTTTACGGCCCATCACAATCGGTTTACCTAGCGTACAACGTTTAAACCATGCAAAATCCGCCGGTAAATGCCATGGCATACTATTATCTTTACCAATGATCCGATCATGAGCCATTGCTGCGATCATACTGATCTTCATTTTGCGTCTCCATTCACACTGTCAGTGCTCAGATTATCATTAACGTGTAGTTATACCACAGGACGACGACGATAAAATAATAACCCCGGCATTGCTAATCCAATTGCTAGTGCAGCCACAATAAACACCGCTTTCAATACGTTGTCGATCATCAATCCCCATAAAGCTAATGAGAACCCACGGTGATTAATTTCAACAATCGCAATCATGGCTTTAAAGGCAAACACTCCCGGTACCATAGGGATCAACGCCGCCACTGTAAACACCTTAGGGTGAGCTAAAAAGCGGTGTGACCAATGGACACCGATCATACCGACTAAGGTTGCAGCAACGAATGTTGACCATTCAATAGAGAGCCCCCAATGCATTAATAGGAACCGCGCGCCATGGCCCATAGCCCCACCAATTGCACAATATTTTAGCGCTTTTTGAGGGACATTAAACACCAATGCAAATCCTAATGCAGGGATCATCGCCAGTAACATATCATTGAGTAATGCCAGTATTAACGTCATAGTAACCACCCCCACACATCCAGCACATTCATCGCAGCAATAATGCCCATACAGGTCGAAAGGGTGAGTAAACTCGCCATTGTCCAGCGTGCTAATCCCATACTTGGAAAGCCTTTGACCATGTCAGCTACCGCATTAATTAACGGAAAACCAGGCACCAACATTAGCACTGATGACGCCATTGCAAGAAAGGGCTGTTCGCCAATATTATACACTTCTCCTAGCCCTGAAATTAAGGTAGTCACAAACGCTGTTACAGCAAAATTAAGCAGTGGATTAAAGTGATAACTGGCGATTTGCTGGCGGACAAACATACCTACTGATGAGGCACAAAAAGTCAGTAAAAATACCGGCCAATCGCCACCCGCTAAACGGCTAAATGCCGCGCATGAAAGTCCGATCATTATCATCACAAGCCAGCGATTATAACGCTCAGTTGTAAGGTTTTCTAAGCGATGATGAACGTCATTACTGTCCAATAACCCCCGCTCAACAAGAATACAAATACGTTGAATATCGGTTACAATTTGCATATTGATCCCACCGTCTTGACAGCGGCGAGCCGTGGTAATACAACAACCTAAATGGCGGGTACTGATCACCATTGAACTGGCTGATAATGACACCTCAACATATTCAACGCCGAGCGCTAAACCCAGTCGACGGGTAATATCCATAATCACCGAGCTCTCTGCACCATGTTGTAATAACCGTTGTCCTGCACCAATCGCTAGCCGTGTTATTTCACGCTGCTCAGGCTCACTCAGGGGTTGTAACGTTCTTTCCATGCCAATACCTATTCATAATCCATTATAAAAAATATCGTTAATCTTCCCTAGCATACCTAAACCATCATCCCTACATGTTGATTAAGCACAAAAAAAGCCACACCTCAAAGGTGTGGCTTATTTAAGCATAAAGCGCGATAAAAAGGCTTATGGCTTGTAGATGATTTCTACATCGTAATCATCTTCATTCCAGTCATCCCAATCATCATCATCGTCTTCATCCTGAACTTTCTTAATTTGTTCAGCGTGGTAATCATCCCACTTAAAGTCAACTTTATCCGCTTGCTGCTCTTCAATTTCATACTTAATACGTGGCAATGCATCAATGGCAACCATCAGATCATAAGTCAGTTCTTTCGTACCCACACGGTTTAGGGCAGAAATGCTGTAATGCTGACCTTCCCATGCTAATGCTTCAAGCACTTCGTTGATCTTTTGTTGTGCTTGCTCTTCATCAAGAAGATCCGCTTTGTTAAATACAATCCAACGTGGCTTATTGCCTAGCTTATCGCTGTATTGCTCAAGCTCATTAATGATCGTAAAGGCGTTCTCTACTGGATCAGAACCATCTGCAGGCAATAGATCAATCATGTGTAATAACACACGACAACGCTCAAGGTGTTTCAAGAAACGAATACCTAGGCCAGCGCCTTCAGCAGCACCTTCAATCAGACCTGGAATATCAGCAACCACAAAACTACGCTCAGCATCAACACGTACCACACCCAAGCTTGGAACAAGGGTAGTAAATGGATAGTCAGCTACTTTCGGCTTAGCAGACGATACAGAGCGAATGAAGGTAGATTTACCCGCATTAGGCAAACCTAACATACCAACATCAGCTAACAACAATAGTTCAAGACGTAAATGACGAATTTCACCTTTACTGCCCATACTCTTTTGACGAGGAGCCCGGTTTACAGATGATTTGAAGCGGGTGTTACCTAGGCCGTGGAAACCGCCCTTAGCAACCATCACTTTCATACCATGTTCAGTAAGATCGGCAATCACTTCGCCAGTATCTTCATCAATGGCACGTGTACCTACAGGTACTGTTAATATTTGGTCCTCACCGCGCTTACCGGTACAGTTACCACCACGGCCATTTTCACCACGCTCAGCAGCATGGAAACGCTCAAAGCGGTAATCAATTAGCGTATTAAAGTTTTCATCCGCGAACAGATATACATCACCGCCGTCGCCACCGTCACCGCCATCAGGGCCGCCACGAGGAATGTACTTTTCAGTACGAAAACTTACTACACCGTTACCGCCATCACCGGCGTCGGCGCGAATAACCGCTTCATCTATAAACTTCATTTTTTTCTCCGCACTGTGGCGTTTAACATACAGCGATGATGGCATTTAGCACTTATCACCGCGTAGTAATTATTGTCATGGACCTTGACTATTTGCTTGGGCGAATAAACTTATGGCCTATAGCACAGCAAACAGCGCCACTTACCACAACCATAGCACCGAGATAGCCCCATATATTCAAAGAGACTGTCGCAACATATTGTGGCCAAGCCAAACTCGCAAGATCGACAAATAATATCGTAAACAAAGGAGTCAGTGTGATCACTGCACTCACTTGTGATGCTTGCCAACGTGCCATTGCTTCTGCAAATGCACCATAGCCAACAAGCGTATTAACACAACAGAATAACAACATCCCTAATTGACGGTTATCCATTGTTAAAATTTGTTGTGGTTGTGCCATGGGCGTTAGTATTACAGCACAGATAATATAAATCATCAGCAATATTTGTGCTGATGTAAATTGCCGTAATAACCACTTCTGTGCCAAGCCATAAACGACCCATACTAACGCAGCAGCAACAGCAAGGCTAACACCCACAGTATAGCCAGAAAAACTGGTAAACAACTCAATAAGCCGTTCATTAAAGAATAGGATCAAACCACTAATGAGAGCAATCACACCAATAATTTGATGTCGACCTAATTTTTCTTTAAACATCCATGCACTGGATACTAATAGCATCACAGGGGCTAATTGGATAATCACTTGTACAACGGGAGGGCTTAGATATTTTAATGAACTGTTATACAGTACAAAATTACCTGCGAGACCAAGACTGGCGATGACGAGCACCACACAGCTCATTCGTCCAAGATTTGATATTGTCGGTAATTGCTTACGCCACGCTAAAAAAAGGCCTAAGCCAAACGCTGCGGTAATAAAGCGATACCAAACAATGGTAAAAGGATCCATCACTTCTACGGCTTGCTTCATTGCAATAGGTAACGCACCCCAAAAAACAGCGGTTGTCATTGCAAGAAAAAAACCAATCATCGGGCCACGATCAATCATAAACCTTCCAGATATAAAAAGCCCCGCCGAAAAGGCAGGGCTTTAATATTCGTGTCGAATCTGAAAATTATTCAGCGTCGATAGATACGAATTTACGGTTTTTAGGACCTTTAACTTCAAACTTCACTTTACCGTCAGATAGAGCGAATAGAGTATGGTCTTTACCTAGGCCAACGTTTGTGCCAGCGTGGAACTTAGTACCACGTTGACGAACGATGATGTTGCCTGCTAAAACAGACTCGCCACCAAAACGCTTAACACCTAGGCGTTTGCTTTCTGAATCACGGCCGTTATTAGTAGAACCGCCAGCTTTTTTATGTGCCATCTTTAAATTCTCCTGTTATTAAGCGCTGATGCCAGTAATTTTGACTTCAGTGAACCACTGACGGTGGCCCATTTGCTTACGAGAGTGCTTACGACGACGGAACTTAACGATTTTAATCTTATCGCCACGACCGTGAGTAACAACTTCAGCAGTTACTTTACCGCCAGTTACAAATGGTGCGCCTACAGATACTTCTTCGCCATTAGCTACTAAAAGTACTGAGTCAAATTCAATGCTAGCGCCAGTTTCAGCATCTAGTTTTTCTAAGCGTAAGGTTTGGCCTTCGCTTACACGGTGTTGTTTACCACCACTTTGGAAAACAGCGTACATGTCTTACTCCGCTTCTCCGCATAGGCCATTTGCCACGTCTAAAATGGGCAATGGGTATGCGCTTAATCTTGTCATCAATAGGGCGCGAATGTTACGCGAAAAGAGACTTTGTGGCAAGCCATTCTCGAAAGAAAATTGGTGAAAAGCTACCCAATCCAAAAACTGTTTGAAATAGCTGTATTTGAGGTTATGACGATAAGGTTATTTTAGTGTAAGATTCACGTATCAATTCAAAATATTTTCCGCCCTACGCGGCTAACAATCTTGCTGGACGTATAATGGATTTTAAAGCTATCCAAGCGCTCACCGCCAACGATATGGCGGAAGTCGACGCGAAGATACAGGCGCAACTAAACTCAGATGTCGCCCTTATTAATCAACTCGGATTCTACATTGTAAACAGTGGTGGAAAACGTATTCGCCCTATGCTTGCTGTGTTAACAGCACGCGCACTTGGCTATGACGGTGATAAACACACCACAGCCGCTGCTTTTGTTGAATTTATTCACACTGCAACATTGCTTCATGATGATGTGGTTGATGAATCAGATATGCGTCGAGGCAAAGAAACCGCAAACGCAGCTTTCGGAAATGCCGCAAGTGTTTTAGTGGGTGATTACATCTATACACGCTCATTTCAAATGATGACAAGCCTAAGATCGTTAAGGATCCTTGATATCATGAGTGAAGCAACTAATGTGATCGCAGAAGGTGAAGTATTGCAGTTAATGAACTGCAACGATCCTGAAACTACCGAAACCAGCTACATGCAGGTGATCTACTCGAAAACTGCACGATTATTTGAAGCATCAACGCAAATTGCGGCTATTATTGCAGATGCACCTGCTGAAATTGAAATCGCATTGCAGGAATATGGTCGCTATTTAGGTACGGCTTTCCAATTAATTGATGATGTACTTGACTATGTTGCCGATGGCAAAGAAATGGGCAAGAACGTTGGCGATGATCTTGCGGAAGGAAAACCAACATTACCGTTACTGCATGCGATGCATCATGGCGATCAAGCTCAGGCTACAATGATTCGTGATGCAATAGTACATGCTAATGGCATGGATAAGCTTGATGCTATTCTTGCGTGTATGCACCAACATGGTTCGTTAGAATACACCCAACAACGCGCAGAACAAGAAGCACAGAAAGCCATAGCCGCCCTTGCTCCTATTGCTGAATCAGACTACAAACAAGCATTGATCACGCTAGCGCATATGGCTGTACAACGTAAAAAATAATCCTCCCCTTTACTCAAAGAACCTGTCCCTGCGGCAGGTTTTTTTATACCCGCTTGACTTGCACCATAATTGCCCTGTAATGATCAGTCATGATCTATACTGTAGCTACCATATAAATATTACGCTCATTAACTAAGGCGGTGAGTATGGATATAAAGCATTTAACGAAAGGGATGTGGGTTGAATCTTATCATGGGGTAGGTAAAGTGATCGGCATTGATCATCAGCATCAGTCAGTGATCGTTGAGCACCGAGAGGATCACCAATTACAATCCATTGATATTGTCGATCTTATCGAACAGCCTCAACTCCATACTGGCTGTGATCAGTATTATTGATCATCCTAGATATTACAGTCATAAAAAAAGCGGCCGTTTCTGCCGCTTTTTTAGTTTCAAGAGTTAGGCTAAGTTACTTTGTCGCAAACTCTTCACCTAAAGTAATATCTGCACGTAATGTCTCAAGCATACTTTCTAATGCATTTTGCTCAAACGCACTTAATTTGCCGTAATCCATTACTTCTTCAATACCTTCTTTACCCAGTAATACCGGTTGAGCGAAGAAACGAGTATGCTTACCATCACCTTCAACGTAAGCACATTCAATCACACCTTGCTCACCTTGTAGCGCACGTACCATAGCCAAACCAAAGCGACACGCCGCTTGACCCATAGATAACGTCGCAGAGCCCCCACCCGCTTTAGCTTCTACAACTTCAGTGCCTGCATTTTGAATACGAGGAGTTAATGCTTTTACTTCATCTTCAGTAAAACTCACACCTTCAACTTGCGATAATAATGGTAAAATAGTCACGCCCGAGTGACCGCCAATAACCGGTACTCGAATATCACACGGAGAAACACCTTTAAGCTCTGCAACAAATGTTTCAGATCGGATCACATCCAAGGTCGTAATACCAAATAACTTACGCTTGTCGTAAACACCGGCTTTTTTAAGTACATCAGCAGCAATTGCAACCGTGGTATTTACTGGATTAGTAATAATACCAACACATGCTGTTGGACATACAACTGCAATTTTTTCAGCTAATGATTTTACAATACCCGCATTAACATTGAATAAATCAGCACGATCCATACCTGGTTTACGAGCAACACCTGCAGAAATAAGCACAACATCAGCACCTTCTAGTGCGGGTGTTGGATCGTCTCCACAATATCCTTTAATTGCGACAGGAGTTGGGATATGACTGAGATCAGCCGCAACGCCTGGTGTCACTGGAGCAATATCATATAAAGCAAGATCTGAGCCTGCAGGTAAACGGTTTTTCAATAGCAATGCTAATGCTTGACCAATACCACCAGCGGCACCAATTACAGCAACTTTCATGTTCGTTCTCCTTTACGATAGAAGTATATTTATTAACGTGGGTACAATCTAATTCAGTTAATAATAGTAGTAACTGAATAACAATCTATGGACGTTATATTAAGCATAAAAAAAATACAATCATCTCCGACGCGCTTTGCGAAGTAACGCAGAATCCCATAAAAATGCACTCAAATGCTTTTATCCTACAAATAAAATAAAAATTTAATAAGGATGCTACTTTCCCATAATTCAGTTAATTAGTTATGGTAAAACAATGACAAGAGTCACAATAAAATTTTTTATTTGTACCAAAAATGTAGCTTCACATATTTATTTTGATTCACTTTGTTTGCCAGTGAGTCACAGGTTATGCAAAAATGGTTTACCTCGTCCCTGTAGATAATATTTACTTATGCGAAATTCAGATAAACAAGAACGTTTAGTTAAAGCGTTTAAATCAATTTTAAAAGAAGAAAAATTCAGTTCTCAAGGTGAGATTGTTGATGCGTTAAAAGCACAGGGTTTTGATAATATTAACCAATCAAAAGTCTCGCGCATGCTAACAAAATTCGGCGCAGTACGTACCCGTAATGCAAAGATGGAAATGGTCTACTGCCTACCGATTGAACTTGGCGTTCCAACAATCACTAGCCCATTAAAAGAATTAGTGATGGAAGTTGGCTTTAACAGCGCATTAGTTGTGATCCATACTGGTCCTGGTGCAGCACAAGTGATTGCCCGTTTATTAGATTCTTTAGGTAGAGCTGAAGGGATTCTTGGGGTTGTTGCGGGTGATGATACAATTTTCATTACACCGACAAATAACATCACTACCAATGACCTTTATGAGTCGGTATGTGATCTATTTGATTACAGTAACTGATCAATAATTAGGGTCTATCTTACTTTAGAGCATTAACATACATGCTCAAAAAATATAGACCCTGAGTCTTAGCGTAACTCTGACTAAATTAGAGATACTAATGTTTTTTATGACAATTTACGCTGATCATAACCCCAGCGAGGAACCAGACCTTGTTCTATCTTCAAATGGTCTAATATCCGCGCCACCATAAAATCGACCAAATCAGCAATGGTTTGTGGTTGATGATAAAACCCTGGAGCCGCAGGCATAATCGTGACCCCCAATTGCGATAACTTAAGCATATTTTCAAGGTGAATACTTGAGAATGGCGTTTCTCTGATCACCAAGAGTAATTGACCATGCTCTTTAATCACCACATCTGCTGCTCGCTCAAGCAAGTTATTTGACATACCATAAGCTACCGATGCCAACGTCGACACTGAACATGGACAAATGATCATTTGTTTTGGTGCAGCCGAACCCGATGCTACTGGTGAAAACCAATCCTCTTTACCACACACCACCAGCTTTTCTGCAGCACACTGTAAATAATCAACTAACTGTTGCTGTGCCGTTGCAGGTGCTGCCGATAATTTAAGTCCGTGTTCAGTGGCCAATACCACCCGTGCTGCTGATGAAATCAACAGATAAACCTGATAATCTGCTGCTAACAAACATTCCAGCAAACGCAAACCATAAGGTGCACCAGACGCGCCAGTCCATGCTAATGTTATCTGCTTATGCTTCATTATCTCTCTCTTTATTTTGCTGTCAATGCGGCTAATAACTTGTCATGAATACCGCTAAAACCACCATTACTCATCACTAAAATCGTATCACCCGCTTGGGCAGATTCCACAATTTCAGCCACCAACATATCAATATTATCGCTACAAAACGCAGGTTGAGGGCATTGATCGGCAATTTCTTGCACTGACCATGGAATATTATCAGGTTGAAATAAAAACACTTCATCAGCGGCATGTAATGCAGGAGCCAAATCGTGTTTATGAACCCCTAATTTCATGGTATTTGAACGTGGTTCAAGTACTGCTAAAATACGAGACTGATGTAATTTCGCTCTTAATCCACCAAGCGTCAGCTCTATTGCCGTTGGATGGTGGGCAAAATCATCATAAACAGTAATACCGTTTACTTCACCTTTATACTCTAATCGACGTTTAGTATTGATAAATTTAGCTAATGATTCACAAGCTAAATTTGCGGTTACGCCAACATGTCGAGCTGCTGCAATTGCCATTAATGCATTATTGACATTATGATCGCCAACTAATGCCCAATCGACAGTACCAACCAATTGCTCATCAAGGTAAACATCAAACACACTGCCATCAGCCAGCTGTTTTTTCGCTCGCCAATGACCATCACCACCAATATATTCCAGCTCGCTCCAGCAGCCCATTGCTAGCGTTTGATCAATATTTTCAACCCCATGTGGCGCTAAAATACGTCCATTTCCCGGCACAGTTCGAACTAAATGATGAAATTGGCGCTGAATGGCTTTCAGATCATCAAAAATATCCGCATGATCAAACTCAAGGTTATTCATGATCAATGTCCGTGGATGGTAATGTACGAACTTCGAACGCTTATCAAAAAAAGCACTATCATATTCATCAGCTTCAACCACAAAGAACATGCTTTCGCCAAGACGAGCAGAAACACCGAAGTTTCCAAGTACTCCCCCAACTAAAAATCCAGGTTGATAACCACAATCATCTAAGATCCACGCTAACATACTCGCGGTTGTTGTTTTGCCGTGCGTACCAGCAACAGCCATTACCCAACGATCATGCAATAAATAATCCTGTAACCATTGAGGACCAGAAGTGTAGCGTAAATTATTGTTAAGAACGTATTCGACACAGGGATTACCACGACTCATGGCATTGCCAATCACCACTAAGTCAGGTGCAGGATTTAATTGTTCAGGATCATATCCTTGAATTATTTCAATACCTTGAGACTCAAGCATGGTACTCATCGGTGGATAAACATTGGCATCAGAACCTGTAACTTTATGCCCTAGTTGAGTCGCTAATGTGGCAGCGCCTCCCATAAATGTTCCACAAATACCTAAAATATGAATATGCATAATTGCTGTTTCCATCCTTAATTTTTATTAATGTCACGCTTTGGTGTTACTTCGTTACCATAAAAAAGATCTTTATATACAATTCTTTATATAGCGAAAAATACTATGAGGTATCCGATCTCATTATGCGTTGAGATCCAACCAGTATACAACTGAATCTCTATCCCCTTATGACAACATGATGCAAGGATTGTTTATGACCGATATTAGAACGCTTGGTGAATTTATTGTCGAGAAGCAGAATGATTTTCCTCACGCCAGTGGTGAACTATCATCGTTATTGGGCTCGATCAAACTAGCGGCTAAAATCGTGAACCGCGAAATCAATAAAGCCGGACTCGCAGATATAACTGGATCAGTCGGTAAAGAAAACGTTCAGGGAGAAGAACAACAAAAACTCGACCTTTATGCTAATGATAAATTCAAAGCAGCACTAGAGGCACGCGATCAAGTGTGTGGTATTGCCAGTGAAGAAGAAGATCAGGCGGTCAGTTTTAATCGTCAAGTAAACCGTGATGCAAAATATGTGGTGTTAATGGATCCACTTGATGGTTCATCGAATATTGATGTCAATGTCTCCGTCGGTACCATTTTCTCAATCTATCGTCGAATATCCCCCGTTGGCTCACCAGCGACAGATGCTGATTTCCTTCAGCCCGGCCACCTTCAGGTTGCTGCTGGCTATGTAATTTATGGTTCATCAACTATGCTGGTTTATACTACCGGTAACGGTGTCCATGGCTTCACTTACGACCCCTCACTCGGTGTATTCTGTCTCTCGCATGAAAACATGCAAATTCCAGAAGATGGGCATATTTACTCAATTAACGAAGGCAATTATATTCGCTTTCCATTAGGTATCAAAAAATACCTCAAGTATTGCCAAGAATGTGTACCGCAAGATAACCGACCTTATACCTCACGCTACATTGGATCGTTAGTCGCTGACTTTCATCGGAATTTATTAAAGGGAGGCATTTATCTTTACCCGAGTACAGCCACTTATCCAAATGGAAAATTACGACTGCTTTATGAATGTAATCCAATGGCATTATTGATAGAACAAGCAGGTGGGCGAGCAACCGATGGTCAACAGCGGATTTTGGATCTTATCCCGACAGAATTACATCAACGGGTGCCTTTTTTTGTGGGCTCAACCAATATGGTTAACAAAGTAGAAGCTTTTCTCCACGAAAGCGATGAGTAATAATCACTAATATTTAAGGTGGAATTGACCACCTTAAATATTTATCGATCACACAGACTGTCACCGAAACACCTCAAACAACCGTGCTATGACTGCGGTTGTTTTTAATAACAATCATGATAACCTCAATGTTGATAACATTTTATTAACAATAAAGAGATCGATCATGAGCTTAAATAAAGTAACAGCTGGTCAGAACATTCCTCACGATATAAACGTTATTATTGAAATTCCAGCCAATGCAGATCCAATTAAGTACGAAGTAGACAAAGCCAGTGGCGCGATTTTTGTTGACCGTTTTACCTCAACCCCAATGTTCTATCCGTGTAATTATGGTTATATCAACCACACTCTTTCTCTTGATGGTGATCCGGTTGATGTCTTAGTACCAACCCCTTATCCATTACTAACAGGATCCGTGATTCGTTGTCGCCCAATCGGGGTATTAAAAATGACAGATGAATCTGGTGAAGATGCCAAAATTGTCGCAGTACCTCATAGTAAACTCAGTTCAGAATATGATCACATTCAAGACGTTGATGATCTTCCTCGCTTATTGAAAGCACAAATCGTACACTTTTTTGAGCACTATAAAGAATTAGAAGCCAACAAATGGGTCAAAATTGATGGCTGGGAAAATGTAACCGCGGCAAAAGAAGAAATCATCACTTCATTTGAACGTGCAAAAAAATAGCGAGGTCTCGCAATGAAACAAGCACTTAAACATGGGCTACTCATTACAACATTAAGCCTTACCGTTATCGCGCCAACAAGCTTTGCTAAAAATGTATCAATACAACAATTTTGGCAGTTACAACAGCAACAGCCTAATATCATTATTGATGTTAGAACAGCCTCTGAATTTGCTGAAGGTCATTTAGCATCGGCCATCAATGTACCTTATCAAGATATTGCAACGATCACTGCTCGCTATAAAGATAAAGCTCACCCCATTTTACTTTATTGTAAATCAGGCCGACGGGCAGAAATAGCAGCAACGACACTCAAAAAACTAGGTTACACTGCGATATACAATGGGCGTAATTATCAGCAACTAAAAACAGCTCAGCCGATGATCTCCCCATAAAATGATAAGACAAAAAAAGCCCGATTATCTCTAATCGGGCTTATTTATTATTAACACTCAAAAAACAGAGTATTAATGTTGTGGTTAATTAAATTCAAATTGGTAAAGTAAATCCACGGCCTGATCAAGACCAGAAACCGCTTCAACATACAAATTCCGCATTAATCGGTAACGCAAAGTAAATTCATCAACTTGGTTGAAAATTCCGACACCATATTTAACCTGTAAACCAGGCGCAATATAACCACTGATTGTTACTTGCGAATCATCACCAGCACCAGACGTTGATAAGCTAAGATCTTTAACACCAACCGCCTCACCAACATCACCAACGAGTTGACCACTTTGTGCTAATCCCATACCAATCAATGCGGTTGTCATTGCACTATTACTGTCACCTGAGCTTTCAGAATCAAGATTCTTACCAGTTAGGATATATGACAATGCATTTTGTTGTGGCATTGCTGGATCAGAGAAGATATTAACTTCTGGCTTATCAGCAGGGCCCGTCACTCGCACTCCGGCAATAACATCATCTTCAACATTATCTGGATCTCGAATCGCTTCAATCGAAAGATAAGGCTGCTCTGCTGGACCGTTAAATAAAATCTGTCCTTTACGGATCAATAACTCTTGTCCTAGTGCGCGGTAGTATGATCCTTTAGCAATATTAACTTCGCCATAAATCATCGGTCCTTTACCTGCTTGGCGAATATTTAAATCACCCAACAAGCCCGCTTTTAAGCCAAATGCAGACAATTTAGCATCATCACCAATATGAACAAAAATATTGGTTTTAATATCAAATGGTACTTCTGATTTTGCTTTTAATGGTTGCAGATCATCTTTTAAGATCACTTGATCTTTCGAGACTTTTACTGCCGATTTAGGCAATTGATTAACCGTGATGCGTCCCCACGGAATACCAATTTTACCGGTGATCTCTGCTGCTGTTGGTGATGCTTCAATGGTTAAATCAGGAGATACCTTTAATGCGACCATCGGTGGCACACTAACCTTCAACTCTTTACCATTAATATTTAACTTGGTTTTCCAAGCTGCCATATCCTGCCAATTACCGGTACCACGTAATAACAACTGGCCATCTGGCGTATAAATATTACCGATTAAGCTGGCGTTATAACCACTAAATGCCAATTTAATATCTGCATTTTTAATATCTAACGGTACTTTACGCCCAGTAGCTTCAAGCTTAGTCACTTTCAATAAACCATTAACTGCAGGGTGTAAAATAGGTCCAGTTACGGTCAGGTTAGTATCAACTTGACCATCAAACTTATGATAATCTTTGATCATCGGCTCAAGGAACCCTAATGTGAAACGATCCAGCTTCACATTAGCATTAATCTGCTTATCCCCCTGCAAATTAGAGATCGTTGCACGACCACTTAGATCACCATTATCTTTAATCGCAACTAACCAATTTGCGTTTAAAGTATTATCTTGCATATCTGCATTAAGAGTAACTTTATCCCAACCTAGCTTCAGAGGCTGCTCATCACTACTTACTTGCTGGCTTATACCACCGGCAGGCATCATGATATTGGCTTTTACATAAGGTGCCGTTTTAGGGGCCCATTTCGCATCAACATTCGCACCTAACTCACCATTAACTTTTAACTCTGGTGGCAAGAATGGCTTTAACAAATTAAAGTTAAAATGACGAACAGCTAGTTGCGCTTGACCCGAGGCTCCAGCAGTAAGATCTTGTGTTAAACAAATCCCCGCTTTTCCTTGTTGCCAACAATGTGCGCCAACAGTTGCCATTGCTGTTTTCAAGTCATAACGAATCGACGTTGGGTGGTTAAGTACCCAATCACCAACAGGAGTCGTGATATCACCTTTTGCTAATGTACCCTGCCAACCAGTTTGCTTATTAAAAGCACCATCAATCAATAAATTTGCACCAACAGGATCACCTTTAGCATTCACACTTAGACTATGCTGCTGTTCAGTACCTTTAAATAGGATTTTAAGATCATCTAATGTTGTTGTGCCATATTTACCTTTAGCAGCCGTTAAACTGATATCTGCCTTCATCGCAGGTAAAGGCGTCACATTACCTTTAAGATCAAACGATGCTAGGCTAGCTAACTGTTGCCACCCTAAATCATCACCTTGTAAATCAAGCTTAATATCAGGTGTTGCCATGCTACCAGAGAGCTTAACATCACCTTTAACAGCACCATGCAAACCTGCTAATGATTTTGATAAATCAGGGGCATCAATATTAGCAATCATATTCCAGGTTTTATCCAGCTGACCTTTCACCATCATGCCATTAGGGCCATGTTTTAACGTCAGCCCTGGTGTATTGACCTGAAGTGAATCTCCTTTGCCGTTAATATCCGACGCATCTAACTGACCAACAAGCGTTAATGCTTGTTTCATGATAGTGCCATCAACGGCTAGCTGTGGCAGTTTGACAAACCAACCACCTTGCTTAGTTAATCCACCAGAAGTGACCAATTTACCGCTAACATTACCTTTAGCCGCTGGCCACTGTAATCCAGGCTGAATATCAGCAAAGGCTAATTGTCCATTCCAACTCACTAATTTTTTCCAATTAGCTTGTGCATTACCCGTTACTACACCACCTAATGTATTAATCTTTAAAGAAGAAAGATCAACTTGATTTAAATCTCCTTTACCATTAAGCGCTAATTTTACCGCCGGCATTGGCGTACCATCAATGCTACTATTCGCCTTAAAAGTGAAACCTTTCAAGCTACCTTTAGCATCAATTACTGTGTTATCAACGGTAAATTCAGCTGGTTTATCAATCGGCCACTGTAGATGTTTGCTGGAAACTGCAACATCAAACGGAAAATCTGCCTTAAGTGGCGATAACTGTCCTTTAATTACAGCATCCAATTTACCTTTCAGTTGCGCGTCAACAAGTAATTTTTGTAATGAACCATGAGCCTTTAAAGTCAATCGATGACCATTAATGGGCTTCATTGCGATTTTAGCATCAGCATCTAATGTTAATGGATAATCACCCGCCAACGTCACTTGTGCCTTCGCATTTAAATTAGCTTGTGGTGCATGAATCTGCAGTTTTTCTACATTAACTTCGCTACCTTTACCTGATGCAATCAACTCAAGTAACGATACTTTTTGTGGCGTTTTTCCTACCAACTCAAAGTTTTTAACGGTAAACCGTTCAATATTAAATGACATTGGCAATACAACGTCAGGTAATGTGATGACGGTAGCATCAGATTTAGCCTTAACATTAACTTTTGACCTTGATTTCAATTTTACAGGCTTTTCAGCAGGAGCAAGTGCTAACTTAATATTCTCCCAATCCGTTGGCTTTAATGTTACATGACTGCCAACAACCGTCGCCGCGGTAGAAAAATGTTGCCAACTCACTTTATTAGCCAAGATATCAAGATCAATATGATCTAAGGTAACTTTATCAACCTTAATCGGTATCGGTAGACTAATTTCCGTTACTGGTTTTGAAGGCTGTTCAGGCTCAGTTACTGGCGGTAATTTCGGCATCGAAAACGTAACACCATTAATACCTAAATCTGAAATACAAATCTCAGGCGTCAATAAGCAACGATCATCCAAGGTTAAATTCAATTGCTTAACCGCTAAATCCATACTGCTATCTTGATAGCGCACGTTATCAATTTGAAAACCGCTTAACAGTGATCCAGTGGTATCACCAATTGATAATGCCGGTAACGCTTTTTGCGCCCCCCAACTAGCCACTTTTAGCCCAGCAGGGGTATATAAAATCACCGCAACAGCAATCACTAATAACAATAACAGCGCTAAAATAGCGAGAGCAATACGCTTCACCCAGATCATAATTCAGGCCCTAGAGTAAAGTGAAGTTCAAACTTATTCTTGGCTGGCTTATCAAGCCCCCAAGCAAAGTCGATACGAACAGGACCGACAGGTGATGCCCAGCGTACGCCAAAGCCCGTGCCTCGCATCCAATCAGGTTTATTATCATTCCATGTAGAACCATAATCATAAAATAGAGCACCCCACCAATTACCGTATAGACGATATTGATACTCAATACTGGACGTTGCCATATATTGACCGCCGACCATACGTCCTAAATCATTACGTGGTGAAATAGACTCATAGCCATAGCCTCTAATGCTATTATCACCGCCAATAAAGTAACGTAACGATGGTGGAATATCTCGAATACTATCAGCTAAAACAGCGCCGCCAGCTACGCGGAAAATACCACGTTGATTTTCGCTTAGCGTACGAATCCAAGCTGATTTTGCCTGTAACCGAACAAAGTTTGTATTTGAACCTAATGCTTTATTAGCAAATTCAACTGAGAAATTATATTTACTACCAGATCGAGGAAAGACTCCACCAGTGAACTCACTCTTGCTATAAGAAAGTCCCGGTAGGAATACATTAAAAGTACCCTCTTCATCACCGCCTTGCTTGTATTTTTCATTAAGCCAATGTAATGAAACGGTACGATCCCAACCTGAACTCAACTTCCAGTGACGTTCAACACCTAAGCCCAATTGAGTACTAATGGTATCGTGATTATCAACATAACGAATGCCGCCAACAATTTGATAATAATTATTTAAAACGTCATCTAAAGGAATTTTATAGGCCGCCTCAAGCTTTGGCTGTTCTTTGGATATCTCAGATTTAAGATAAAAACTATGGCCATTGCTGGTGATCCATGGCTTTTTCCAATTAAATTTCAAACGCGGGCCAGTATCCGTTGAAAAACCAATACCCGTTTCAATTTGATTCTTAACTTGAGGAGTTAAAGCAACTTCAATCGGAATTTTATCATCTTTACGTTTAGTAACATCGCCACCAACATAAATGGATGAGAACCAACCAACATTAGATAAACGTTCATTATATAAACCTAATTTAGAGGCTAAATAAGGTTCATTTTCAGTATAAGGGATCATCGAACGAAGACGGTCATCCTCGATTTGACTGCCTGTAAAATGGGTATCGCCAAAAGTATAACGACGTCCAGAATCAAAATCGAGAGTGATTATTGCTTCATTACGTGTAGGTATAACACCTAATTCACTATTCTTTAGCTCAGCATCAAAATAACCACGACGGACAGCTAAACTTTGTAATGCTGATTTCAAAGCTTCATATTTGCCTTGGTTAAGCGGCATTCCTATTCCTAAGCCACTATTTTTTAATAACGAAATAAAAGCAGGATCATCTTTCGCAGCTCCCGTAATAATAATATTACTTTGGCTAATGTGAGTACGAGGACCAGCATCAACTGTCACTGTAATTGCCGTCTTTTTACCACTGCCTTTAACATGATAATCATACGTTGGCTGATAATAACCTAACGCTTGTAAGGCTTGATCAATTTCAGATTTAACTTGCTCTTGAAAACGTAACGTATTGCTATAATCATCTTTAGATATAGCCGATAAATACGCATCAACATTATCTTCAAGACTACTGTTTAATCCCTTAACTTTAAGGGATGCCGCCATTGCCGGACTTGATAACACTAAGGCAAAAGATGCGACACCCAGCCACTGATAAACTTTATTCATTCGGATTATACTTCTTGGATAAAATTAGATTCATTCACACGGTCTATTCTGGAAGATGATGTATCTCTATACCAACAATAGCTATAAATATTATTAATACTAAACCACTCAATTCAAATATCTATCACTAACAACATATTCTATTCGTTGGATCGTATATTTAGAGTTAAACCACTTTAGAGTAATAACTAGAGGGTGCATAGTAGCCCAAAAATGTCTGAAAAATTATTAATACTTTTTAGATAACTTAATAAAATAACTACCTACTAAATATTATCAACAAGCGTTGCAAAATGAAAATAACAATCTCATTCTCACCCTAGTATTTATTCATCAAAATTAATCTTTATCGTTAAAATCCCCCCTAGTAACAGTCTTTAGCAACCCCTACTATTTCAACTAATAAACCCTTATGCTGCATGCTGATTTAAGCACTTGTAGTTGACAGTATTTGAATTTCTTTATTCACTTCTGATAATACATTCAATGCGTTAAGATCGGCGGACTTAGGTGGAAGTAAACGACCATATTCAAATTCAAAGCCACCAATACCTATAATAAAAAGTCGTCCTTTAAAGAAATTTTTAACATGCTTCGCTACTTGAATTGGACGATAGACTTGAAAAATTCTCAACATATATCCTCACATAATAATTAATAAAACGCAGTTGTTTTTATTAACAACAAAAACATGCAAACAATTTGCCACATAAATTCAACAAGTCTCATCACAACAATTAGCTAAGCTCATCATCAAATAGAATCACATTCACTACACTAATAAAATCATTAATAAACAAGGACAATTATGTATAAGACACTATTAGCAATAATTTTTAGTGCTATCGCTCCCACTTTAGCTCAAGCCAATAACATTAAAATAGACACAACATTACCGACAGTCACCGTAGCGAATAAAGGTGAACTCGTACTGAACAATAATACTATTGGCTATCAATCTTGGCGTAGTACCAACCTCGAAGGAAAAACACATATCATAATAGCAATAGCAGGAAGAAGTTCTGCAAAAGAAATCAATGCCGAATTAGTTAGTGCGATCAGTGCTGCAAACTTTCCACAAGCAAAATATCAAACAATAACCATCATCAATCAAGATGATGCTATTTGGGGAACTGCAAGCTTTGTACAAAGCGCTACTGAAAAGAGTAAAAAGAAATATCCGTGGTCATCTATGGTGCTAGATAGTGACGGCGTAGTACAAAAAACATGGGACTTAAAAAAAGAGGACTCTGCGATAATTGTAATCAATAAAAACGCACAGGTCGTATTTATTCATGAAGGTAAGCTTAATCAGCATCAAATAAAACAAGTCATCACATTGGTAAAGAAAAACATATAAACTTTATTTACTACTTAAGAAATATTAACTCTGGCCGTTATTAATAGCGGCCAGATAGTAAGTAGATATTTTATAATGACATCAATACAGCAACCAATAAAAGCAACACCAGTAAAACGATCATTAACGAAGAGTAAGAATCGCACTCAGTCTCTAGCACAGCATTTTGGTTATGATAGCTTAATTAACCCCAATAATGACTTATCATTAGCAAAAAGACTCTTCAACAGCCAGCAGTTACAATACCAACGTGAACAGCACAATATCGAAAAAATATTCAAACTAACTTATGATGAATGCAAAAATGAAACAACCACAGAACCAGACCCTGATTGGTTAGTACGTTTTATTGAAATGGCAAAACAAGTCCATAGTCCATCGATGCAAAAATTATGGGCTAGAACTCTCAAAAAAGAGCTTACACGTCCAGGAACAACATCATTAAAAACCCTTACGAACTTAATAACAATGACTCAAAGAGAAACCCTGTTATTTCAACGAATCATAAGTGTATGCTGCCAAATTGGTAAAAATAACGATAAAAAAATAATTACGAGCATCAAAGCACCAGCAAAATTTATTCATTTTGGAGCCAAAATCAGACATTACCCTATCGAATACAATCTACCTTATTCCAGTATCATTATTTTAATGGATCTAGGGTTAATACTAAAAACAGAATTTGAATCAAGTGCGATGAATCATACCGCGAGTCTGCAACTCTATTTACAAGATATTCGCTACAACTTAAGTTGCTACAA
>SAMEA5043655__coassemble_11_pt1 | contig 69886 bp, 58 predicted proteins | sample SAMEA5043655__metabat2_low_PE_001 | metagenome-assembled genome bin SAMEA5043655 (sample SAMEA5043655) | Gadus morhua
TGTGATTTACTGGCTTTAAAACCTGATGGTTATATTAGTCCGTTAGCACCTAACTCTATTGATTAGTAAGATCAATTCATGCCTATTTAAAGATAAACGCCTCAATTGAGGCGTTTTTGTTATTTAGGCTCAATGGCTTTTTCATTAGCCAGCCACTTCGTAAACTTTGTTATATACCACTCATTTGCTTGCTTTGAACAATAAGCATGACTGAGCTTGCGATATTTCCACTCTGCCGCTAATGAGACGCGAGTTTGATTAGTTGCTCGCTCACCAAGATAAGTTTCACAAAGTTGGCTATTAGTCATGTGTCGAGCATAACTGTTTACGCTACTACCTTGAAGCCCCATTTGTTGTGCTTGATGAGAACTGCATCCCACCATGGCTAAACAAAGCCCTGTTAGTACCATTAACGGTAGTTTTATCATTCTTAATCCTAATACCTCAATTTGTTCAATGATATCAATAAATAAAAACAGACGGTATAAGTTCTTTGTTATTAGAAAACCAATAAATAATTAGCTTACGGATATTGTACTAAACTGTAGCTATTAGTTCGTTATTAAGCAGTTCATTATGCGTAAAATTCATAGAATAGTAGTGCTATTTATATGTTTATTATCTTTTAATGGGTATTCAATCGGCATTAATGATAGTAAATATATTGAATTAGGCGGAAGTTTAGATCCCGCATTAGTCAATAATATCAGCGATAAATTGCATTCGAAGGCTAATGCAGAAAAATATAATTATGTTGGATTAGTGATTGGACGGGGTTATTGTTCAGGTACTTGGCTCGGTAGTGATCAACAATATAGCTATATATTAACTGCGGCACATTGTCTGCAAGGTTCTGAAAAGGATCAACATCAAGGTCAATACGTGAGCTTTAAATTACAGGATGGTACTGTTATTAGTTCTGGCCAATCAACAAATTACTTTAATCAATATACTGGTTGTAGCTCTGATATTGCTGTTGCAAAAATCCCTAAAGTCAGTGATCCGTTAGATAGTAATGGCGATGTTATTAAACAACCGTATATAGATAACCATTTTAATAAAGATCTTTTATTAGATTCTATTGATTTAACCGGTTTTGGTATTTTTGGATCGCGTTCATTGGGTCAGTTAGGCTGGCTAGGTAAACGTAATGGTACAGGGCAATTACGTTTTTTATATCAAGACTGTCTGATTAATCGAGCTATTGAAAATACACCGGCATGGGCATTTGCCTCTCCTGGTGATAGTGGTTCTGCAATCTGGCAGCAACGTAAAGGTGCTGATGTTGCCGTTGGTATTTCATCATGGTGGTTTGGATGGCAATACGGTTATTCAGGTCATGCTCCAATTGCTTTAAATAGCCAATGGCTAAGAAGTATTGTTCCAATGTTAAAAACAGTGGATGACATTCCAACTGAAATCGAAGAACAACCCGTTTTTGTATTGACTGAAAAAAACATACTTGAGACAGATCGATTAGAGAAAGATCTAAGAGGTTCTGTTTATTATGTGAAAGGTAATAATATCATTAATGGCCCTACCCGCTATATATGGCGTTATCCTCATAAAACCACCTTGTTTTCAACTAACCTCATTCATCAACAAACGGATACGACCTATCTTGTTTGGTTACAAGGGCAACGTAAGACGCATTGTGGTTGGGGGAAAGTTAATAACAGTGCTTGGTGTTACCCTGCAGCCAATCTCGGTCAATTAAAAGTACAATTTAGTCAAAAGGACAACCCTGACTTACCTATCGGTCGTTATAACGGTGATTTTACGTTTAATGTTAAAAGCCTCTATAACCGTGATTATAATGACAGTGTGACAATTAATACTAATATTACTATCTCTGAAACACTGCCTTTTGACGGTACTATTACTGCGGAATCACCATTTATTAGTGAACGCTATGAAAGTAAGTTCCGCGGTACGGTGTATTATCTATCACCCAATAAAAAAGGCACTGATCGTCCTCGATGGAGTCGAAGCACCGGAACTTATAGTCACCTTGCTATAGATGTAAAAAATAGCCAAACAGGTGCTATTCAGACAGTCATCTTACGTGGTGAGCGCTATCTTGGTTGTGGTTGGTCGATGATGAATAACGCGGCTTATTGCCGTAAAACAGGCCCTGTCTATGGCGAGCTGCGAGTCAGTTTTATTGCTGAAGATAATCCAGACTTAGAAATAGGTGAATATAAAGGAAGTTTCCCTGTTACTGCTCGAGGCTTGCATAACCGTAGGTTTAAACAAGATCTCCGTCTTAATGTTCATTTAAATATTACGGAGTAGTCTATGTATCAGTTTTTGTATCAACATTATCGATATCTGATACTTATAGCAGTAGTTGGTGTTGGTATAGGCGGTTATTATGCCAATAGTCACTGGCCTCACCCTTCATCAAAGGCTATGATTAATGAGCCAGCGACTATTGCTTCAAGTAGCATTGAGCATGAAATCGCCCCTATTCCTGAAAATTTTGATGTGTTAAGCAAAATAGATAAAGAGATAACAAACGCTCCAATTCCTGATGAACAACATATCTTCGTTGCTCAACCTCATCATTATGATGAACCGTTAATACCCGTAATGAATGACGATAATTCACCAACCATCAATAGCAATATTAACTTATTAACCGGTAGTGATTTATGGGTGTATCGACCTCATTTAAAAGAAGAAGTTGAGTTAGAGCAGCAACTTTCTTTAGCAAATGATGCCACGGTAATGCAAATGGATGATGCTTTATTAAATCAACTCGTTCTAGGAGATAGTCTAATACTGTCATTACCCAATAAGGGTACCCAACAAATTGTCATTGCATCGATTCAAAGAGAGAAAAACGACGTTATTATATGGGGATTACAAAATTCTCAGCGGCAAGATATAGGTAAAATAACCCAAATAAGAGAGATAAAAGAAGGCAGTTTTATTACTGATGATAAGCAAGAATATCATCTAAGAACAGTAAAAAATAAAGGTTGGATAGCCAGTAAAGATCAATTAATTGATAATAATAATCAAGCAATTACGAATAACAAACAACCGTTTTCAGAGCAGTTTCTAAATGTAAAATAGTATGATGGCCACTATAATAAAACGGCACCTACTTGATAGTAAGGTGCCGTTTTTTATTGATTTTTTGCTACAAACGCTAATTAAACGTTAGTGACATCAATGAACATACTTTCATCAATATTCGTCGATGAAACTGTTGCTTCAGTGAAAGCATATTCAGCTCTATCACCTTCACGATCCAATGGTAAATTAACAAAATCAAACAAGTTTTTATCTGCTAATTGGCTTGGGCTGATATTCTGAATTGATTTAAATATCGCATCAACACGACCTGGTGTCTTTTTATCCCAATCCATCAACATTGCTTTAATGCTTTGACGTTGTAGATTCTCTTGTGAACCACAAAGGTTACAAGGAATAATTGGGAACTGCTTATATTCAGCGTATTTGATTAGATCTTTTTCACGACAATACGTTAATGGACGGATCACGACGTTACGGCCATCATCAGAACGTAACTTAGGTGGCATTGCTTTTAAGCGTGAACCGTGGAACATATTCAAGAATAATGTTTCAACGATATCGTCTAAATGGTGCCCTAGTGCAATCTTAGTCGCACCAATCGTTTCAGCAAAAGAATACAAGGTACCACGACGTAAACGTGAGCATAAGCCACACGTCGTCTTACCTTCTTCTACTTTTTCCTTAACAACAGAATAAGTATCTTTATCGACAATGTAGTAAGGAATATTTAGGCTTTGAAAATACTCTGGCAAAATATGCTCAGGAAAGCCGGGTTGCTTTTGATCAAGATTAACCGCAACAACGTCAAAATTAATTGGCGCTGCTTTCTTTAAATTAAGCAGAATATCCAGCATCGCAAATGAATCTTTGCCACCACTAATACAGGCCATTACCACATCACCTTCTTCGATCATGTTGTAATCAATAATGGCGTTACCCATATTGCGGCGAAGACGTTTTTGCAGTTTGTTATATTCAAGTGTTTCTTTACGGTTATCTGTCTGATTCATTACTACTTCTCGAACTACCGACAACATCGATAGTAGAATTACGGGATAAGAATTTATAGGGCATGAATTATACGTATTTTATTGTTGACTGGAAATAGCTATACACAATAAAAAAGCCCAACACGCAATGGCTGGGCTTATTTAAGCTAACTGAAAATGTAATTACTTAAAAAAGCTCATCACAAATTTCTTAACTTGGTCAATTAAACGGCTAAAAAAGCTGCCTTCTTCAACGGGTTCTAATGCAACAAGCGGTTGTTTACCCACTTGCTTATCATTGACTGAATAAATGATTTCACCAACTTGTTGGCCTTTCGTAATAGGCGCTTCAAGTTCACTATTTAGCTCAACACTGGCGGTTAATTTTTTGGTGTCATTACGTGACAGTGTCACATAACTTGTTTTATCAACACCTAATTTAACCTGATCTTTATCACCAAACCATACGTGTTCAGTAATAATTTCATCGCCAGCTTTATGTGGTGTTACTGTTTCAAAGAAACGGAAGCCGTAGTTTAATAGTTGCTTGCTTTCCATTTCACGTGTTTTAGTACTTTTTGTACCCATCACAACCGCAATTAAACGCATATCCCCTTCAGTCGCTGAACTGGTTAGGCTGTAACCTGCTCCACTGGTATAACCCGTTTTCATACCATCGACATTCATGCTTGGATCATTTAACAAGCCGTTACGATTACGTTGCGTAATATTGTTATAAGTAAATGATTTTTCGCTGTATAGCGGGTAAATTGCTGGCAAATCACGAATAAGGGCTTGACCCAATAACGCTATATCATAAGGAGTCGTATATAACTCATTATTATCTAAGCCATGAGGGTTAGCAAAGTTAGAGTTATTCATACCTAACTTTGTCGCCCATGAATTCATTAAACTCACAAATGATTGCTCAGAGCCAGCAACATGCTCAGCAATGGCAACACTTGCATCGTTACCTGATTGAATAATCAAGCCACGAAATAGATCCATTAAAGGGACTTCGCTACCTACTTCAATGAACATCTTTGATGAATCTGGGAAATTTCTAGCCCAAGCATTACGGCTGATAACAACAAGATCTTTCTCATTAATATTGCCTTGCTTCATTTCTTGACCAGCGACATAACTTGTCATTAATTTCGTCAAACTAGCTGGATTCAGTTTTTCGTTTGCATCCTTTTCTACTAGGATCTTTCCTGTATTGTAATCCATCAATACATAGCCTTTAGCACTTAATGTCGGTGCATCAGGCACAACCGTCGGCATAGATGCAGACGCTGAAAAAGATAAAGAGTAAAGCGCTGTAGCACCAACAAGAGAGAAAAACCGAGTAGTCTTTTCCATGTGAGGCAAAATTCCTTTAAAAAACGATAATATCAATCTACATAGCTATTGAGGACTTGCAGATAGTGACCTAATAGGTATTTAGACTGATTGCCAGTATAGCGAAAAAATATAATAAAACAGGTCTTGGTAACATTGTCTTACCAATTGCTATCACTAATTACATTATATAGCGCTAATAGAGGTAACTATAAATCATTAATAGCAATTAACTACTGCTTATTTTTATTTTAATTAATAATTCCTACTGCGTTCGCATTTTTATTACCTTACAAGCCGACTATCTCTATTAAATAGTGAAATGTTAGGTTAAATTTATTCTATTGCTGTTTATTAATTAGGAACAAGTATGAACTATTACAATAAATTAGAGCGTCATGCTAAAAAACTGTCTCGACTTGGTCACCTTAATGCGATTTGTGGTTGGGATCAGGCTGCTATCATGCCGAATGGTGGCGCCCAAGCACGCTCAGAGGCAATGGCCGAGCTTGCTGTTATTTCACATGAACTTGCCACAGCCTCTTATTTGGAAAATTGGTTCACGAAAGCTGAAACAGAAGATCTTACCCCTGAGCAACGAGTTAGCTTAGCGGCTCTTAAACGTCAGTGGATGATGCAAAATATTTTACCTGCTGAGCTTGTAGAGCAACAATCATTGACGGGGTCTCAATGTGAACATGCTTGGCGTTCACAACGTAAAACGAATGATTGGGAAGGCTTTAAGGCTAATTTAAAACCAGTAGTTGAATTAGCACGTCAAGAAGCAGCTATTCGTGCACAGGCGACAGGGCTAAGTCGCTATGATGCATTATTAGATCTTTATGAACCAGGTATGACGTCAGCAGTATTAGACGGTATTTTTGCAGAGGTAAAATCATGGTTACCTCAATTAATCCAGCAAGTAGAAGCCAAACAAGCGACAGAGGTAACAATACCACTCTCTGCCCCATTTGCTATTGAACAACAACAAGCATTAAGTCTTGAAGCAATGAAATTACTCGGCTTTGATTTTGAACATGGCAGACTTGATATCAGTACTCATCCATTTTGTGGTGGTGTACCAACAGATGTGCGTATTACGACTCGCTATGATGAAAATGATTTTACATCAGCACTTATGGGGGTTATCCATGAAACAGGTCATGCGCGTTATGAGCAAGGGTTACCTCAACAATGGCGAGATTTGCCAGTAGGTGAAGCACGTTCAATGGGGATTCATGAATCACAAAGCCTATTTTGTGAAATGCAATTATCACGAAGCTCGTCATTTAGTCGCTTATTAGCCCCAATGATTCAACAGGCTTTCGATTCAAAAGAAGATTCACTTTCAGCAGAGAACCTTTGTCTTATCAATACGCGAGTTAAACCAGGTTTTATTCGTGTTGATGCTGATGAAGTCACCTACCCTGCACATGTTATTTTACGCTATGAAATTGAACGTGACTTGATTGAAGGTAATATTGAAGTTGATGATATTCCCGCTATTTGGGATCAGAAAATGTCTCAATACCTTGGGCTGTCAACACAAGGGAATTTCACCGATGGTTGTATGCAAGATATTCACTGGACTGACGGCAGCTTTGGCTATTTCCCAAGCTACACTCTAGGTGCAATGTATGCAGCGCAATTTATGGCGACAATTAATAAAGAAATGGATGTTGAACAGTTAGTCGCTCAAGGTAACTTAACGCCAATATTTGAATGGTTGCATAATAACATTTGGGATAAAGCCTCAACGTTATCAACCGACAAGCTGGTGGAGCAAGCAACGGGTGAAACATTGAACCCTGAGCATTTTAAAAAGCACCTAATAGAGCGTTATTTAAGCAACTAACAACAATATTTTTTGGTATAGATACAAAAAAATGTTATTTGTTTTACTTATTTGTAATCTTTAGCAAAATAATACCGTATAGATCACAGTTTCATCATCATTGTTTTTTATACTCTTTACTAATAAATATAACGATACCATTAAAGGATTTAAGAATGACTTATAAAGCAGCAGATCTTAATTACCACGGCGAAAATTGTGGTGTACATAACTGGATCACCGATGGCGGCCAATCATTCTATTGGCATCCTGACTGGCTACATATTGCCGAAGATGCAACAGGTTTACATAATAAGCATGAAATTGAAGTTGAAAACGGTGGTGAAATCACGAAAGGCCACGCTGTCCATGCGATTTTAAAGCGTTTAAATGAAATGCTAAGCAACGATCACGCTTAAACAATAAACACTGTTTTTACATTAAAAAAAGCCACTATCAACGAGAAAGAGCTCGTTGGTAGTGGCTTTTTTATTTTAACAGTTAAAAAGACAAATTAGGCGTATCGATTCGCTGTATTCTCTGCAACTTTTACAATTACTTTAACGGCAAGTTCCATACCTTCAACGGTAATAAACTCATGAATACCGTGGAAGTTGTAACCGCCAGTAAAGATATTAGGACAAGGTAAACCCATAAATGATAATCGAGCCCCATCGGTACCACCACGAATAGGCTTAATGTCAGGTTTAACATCACAATCAAGCATAGATTGTTGAGCAATTTCAATAATATGTGGATGCGGGGCAACCATTTCTCGCATATTAAAATATGAATCCGTTAATATCAGTTCTACACGACCTTGCGTTAACTTATCATTTAACTCATCAACTTTTTGCTGCATAAATGCTTTACGTTTTTCTTGACCATCACGATCAAAATCACGAATGATGTAGCCAAGTTCAGTGCGAGCAACAGACGCTTCCATTGACTTTAGGTGGTAGAAACCTTGATAACCATCAGTGCATTCAGGGGTTTCATCTGCAGGCATCATTAACTGAAATTGTGCCGCAATATTCATGGAATTAACCATTTTATTTTTTGCAGTACCAGGGTGAACATTTACGCCATGGCAAATAACATCCGCAGAGGTCGCATTGAAGTTTTCATATTCCAATTCACCGATTGGACCACCATCAATGGTATAAGCCCACTGCGCGCCAAATTTTTCGATATCAAACAAATTAGCACCACGGCCAATTTCTTCATCAGGCGTAAAACCAATACAAATATCACCATGTTTGATGATTGGGTTAGCAATAAGATAAGCAATAGCTGTCATTATCTCAGCGATCCCTGCTTTATTATCAGCCCCAAGTAAGGTTGCCCCGTCAGTCGTAATAATATTGTGACCGTGTAACTTATTAAGGTCGGGATATTGGAATGGCGATAGCACCTCATCCCCTATTCCTAAAGCAATATCACCACCACGGTAATTTTCAACAAGTTGCGGACGAACATTTTTACCCGATGCATCAGGTGCTGTATCCATATGGGCAATAAAGCCAATCGCGGGAATGTCACCTTCCATGTTTGCAGGTAATCGTGCCGTAATATAACCATTATTATCAAGAGAAACGTCACTGAGTCCAAGCTCAATCATTTCCGCTTGAAGTTCTTCAGCTAATACACGCTGCCCTGGTGTGCTAGGACAAGAAGAAACTACACCATTAGATTGAGTATCAAAACTTACATATCGTAAAAAACGTTCTATTAACTTATCCATTAATTCGCCTTTCTTGCTGAAGTTGACAGTTTGTACTGCCGCTATTAACTATTAACAAGAGTATTATCTAATTGCGAATGAATGACATTGAGATACGTCATCATTGATTCTTTTTTTTTGTAAAATTAGACATTACTTTTAAAGAAGCGATAAATTACAGTTAGTTTTATTGAGACGCATTTTAAAAAGTGATTGATAAAGTTAATTTTTTCGGTAATTTAGATATTATTTAACCACCATGAAGTTATAGTGCGTTAGGTGTTTTACTTAAAAAAAAGCCCCTTATAAAAAGGAGCTCTTTTCATATATCACCGCTGAGTTACGCATTAAACGTATCATTGTTAATCGGCTCACTGACATTATCGTCAGGCTTTGATTCTGATTTATGATCATCTGTATTCGGTGTTGCTGATGTAACTTGCAATGTAATACCAAACATATTGCGGTAAATAATTGCTTTTACATTAAAGAAAAATGGCAGTGTCCAAAGTAAACCTATACCCGCTGTAACAATAGACAGAAAAAAGAAAATCATCACAACCAAGTAAATGGCAGTCATTGGCATCACTTTTCGAACCGTCGCCATAAATGAATATTGAATAGCTTTAATCGGCGTTACACGCTTCTCACAAACAAGTAGGATGGCCATACTTAATGCCATTGTTAAAAATAACCCTACTAAAGGGAAGATACTGCTACCAATCCCCTGAATTGAGGAAATTAATAACATCGTAATAATCGACACTAATGTAAATGAAAAACCTTTAACGATTTGACTCGGTTTCGTTGGCAGCCCTACTGAATGATTCAGCGCCATTAAACTTACGCCAACATATAAAGGAGCAATCAAAATATCAGACCAAAAGTTAGCCATAAAGCCCGCTTTCAAAATATCTGCAGTAAACCCCTTCCCTGTAATAAAGGCATCAAAAAACACATTTGGACTGCCTAACTGTATTTTTAGACTCAATAGCAACAATGCGATCTGTGCAATAAATAAACAAATAACTGCTGGTAAATACTTGGTGTAATTTTTTGCTGTTATCTTAAACGCTTCTTGAAGAACAGCGATGGGTTGTAGCTCAACATTACCAGCCATTGCTTTTTCAATTGAACCACCAACGTGAAAACTTTTTTTAGTTGTCTCTTTCATACTCATATCATCATTATTTTGGTGAGCGCATTGTACGTTACTCATCATTGTACAAAAACACTATTCACGTAAAAATTTATTTCAAGACCATGTTAATACACAAAAAAGGGGCAATAAGTCATCACTAAGGTGATAACTACAGCTCGTTTTAGTTTATTGTAAAAGAGAATCCCCTCTTATTGAACATAAAAGATAAATATTTGAGCTTAAAAATAAAATGGGCTTATTATTACTTTAATCGTAATTTATTTTTCCAGTATTCATTGTAATAGTGACCATATTACACAGAATCAACGTGCTATCATTAAACCATGTAGACGTTAATCTATAAATTTAGTGAGAAAACGCTTTAAATTGAAAGACTACAGGTCTATTATGCGCCCCTAATTTTAGCCAAAATATTGGGGCTTAACCAATCAGTCCCAAGGTGGAGATAACGTAGAATTGAACGTTGCAAAAACATCTAAGAAACCCGTAATTCAGCTGAAGGGTCTTAGCAAAAGCTTTGACGGTAAGCAAATCATTACAGGTTTGGACCTAGACGTAAACGATGGTGAATTTTTAACCATTTTAGGTCCATCAGGCTGTGGAAAAACCACAGTGCTTCGTCTTATTGCTGGCTTTGAAACTGCCGATAACGGTCAGATCACCATTGCCAATAAAGATGTTACTGACATTCCAGCTGAACAGCGTCTCGTTAATACGGTGTTTCAGAGTTATGCACTGTTTCCACATATGACAGTGTTTGAGAACGTCGCGTTTGGTTTACGCATGCAAAAAGTGCCATCGAGAGACATTGAACCTCGAGTTATGGAAGCATTGCGTATGGTGCAGCTTGATAAGTTTGCCCCTCGTAAACCACATCAATTGTCAGGTGGTCAGCAACAACGTGTTGCGATTGCACGCGCAGTTGTTAACAAACCAAAAGTTCTTTTGCTTGATGAATCACTTTCTGCACTTGATTACAAATTACGTAAACAAATGCAGCTTGAACTGAAACAACTTCAGCGGAAACTTGGCATTACTTTTATTTTCGTAACTCACGATCAGGAAGAAGCACTTTCTATGTCCGACCGTATCATCGTTATGCGCGATGGTTATGTTGAACAAGATGGCACTCCTCGTGAAATTTACGAAGAGCCGACGAACTTATTTGTTGCTCACTTTATCGGCGAAATCAACGTGTTTGATGCTATCGTTAAAGAGCGCTTAGACAGTAAGCGTATTATGGCAGATGTAGAAGGTCGTCATTCTTTAATTCACTGTGAGCTTGATGTTGCCATTGGCGACAAAGTAAAAGTGCTATTACGTCCAGAAGATATTCGCATTGAAGAAATTCATAATGGCGATCAGACTACGGGCATTTTAGGTAAAGTTAAAGAACGTACTTATAAAGGTATGACGCTTGATTCTGTGGTACAGCTCGATTCAGGAAAGTCGGTAATGGTTAGTGAATTCTTCAACGAAGATGATCCTGACGTAGACCACTCTCTTGATCAAAAAGTTGCCATTACTTGGGTTGAAAGTTGGGAAGTGGTGCTAGCAGATGAGCAAGAAGTTTAATCTCCAAAACATCATCATAACGATTGTTGTAAGCTGGCTACTACTGTTTGTATTTGTACCCAACCTAATGATTATCGGTACGAGTTTTTTAACTCGTGATGATGCAAACTTGATCAAAATGGTGTTCACGTTAGATAACTACGAACGTCTCTTCGATCCAATGTATGCAAAAGTACTTTTGCATTCATTTAATATGGCAATAACAGCAACGTTATTCTGTTTGTTAATTGGCTACCCTTTTGCGTATGCCATTGCCAAGATGCCTGAAAAATGGCGTCCTTTTATGCTGTTTTTAGTTATTGTACCTTTTTGGACCAACTCGCTGATCCGTACATATGGCTTAAAACTGATGTTAGGTACGCGTGGTATCCTAAATAATGCGTTAATGTACTTAGATATTATCGATAAGCCCATTCGCATTATGTACACCGAATATGCCGTAATGATTGGCTTAGTCTATATTCTACTGCCATTTATGGTGCTACCTTTATACTCAGCGATAGAAAAACTCGATAATAACTACATCGAAGCCGCTCGAGATTTAGGTGCAAATAAGTTTCAAACGTTCATTAGAGTTATTTTCCCACTAACAATGCCCGGTATTATTGCAGGTTGTTTATTAGTGTTGCTACCAGCATTAGGTATGTTCTACGTATCCGATTTACTTGGTGGTGCGAAAAACTTGCTGATTGGTAACGTGATTAAGAGTCAAGTACTCAACGCGCGTGATTGGCCATTTGGCTCTGCAACCAGTATTGCACTGACGTTAGCGATGGCAATTATGCTATATGCCTACTATCGCGCAGGAAAATTACTGAACAAAAAAGTGGAGCTTGAATAATGGGACGTTTCTTTAAATTCAGCTTTATGTCGTTCGTATACGCGTTTTTGTATGCTCCAATTATCATTTTGATCATTAACTCATTTAATGCCAGTAAGTTTGGTATGAAATGGGGTGGCTTTACCACCAAATGGTATGGCGAGTTGGTCAACAATGATAGCTTGATGCAAGCTGCGGGGCACTCAATTACGATTGCTGTAATTTCCGCGACTGCTGCATCATTAATTGGTAGCTTAACGGCGGTTGCCCTATTTCGTTATAACTTCAAGGGCAAGAAGTTCGTATCAGGTATGCTATTTTTAGTGATGATGTCACCTGATATTGTAATGGCGATTTCATTATTAGCTTTGTTCCTATTAATTGGTGCTAATCTTGGCTTCTTAACGTTATTACTATCACATATTACTTTTTGTTTGCCGTTTGTTGTAGTAACCGTATACAGTCGCTTAAAAGGCTTTGACGTAAAAATGCTTGAAGCAGCACGTGACCTAGGTGCGAGTGAATGGGTAATTCTAAAGCAGATTATCTTACCACTGGCTAAACCTGCTGTTGCTGCTGGCTGGCTACTTAGTTTCACACTATCACTTGATGACGTAATTGTGAGTTCATTTGTTACTGGTCCGAGTTATGAAATTCTACCTTTAAAGATTTACTCGATGGTTAAAGTCGGTATTTCACCAGAGGTCAATGCATTAGCAGCTATAATGCTAGTCATTTCATTGGTCCTTGTGATTTGTTCGCAACTACTCGCAAGAGATAAAAAGTAGCATCAACGTTTTTAATGATCATTAAATGGCTAACTTACTAAAGTTAGCCATTTTTTTATCTTTAATTTACCACCTCATTCAATATAAATAACCCTATTCCCTTTTCTGGTTAAATTAGTCTTTTTATCGATTTGTATAACAATATTATATAAAGGTTAACTACCTGTTATTAATCAATGTTCTGTAAATAAATATCTCTTCGAAGTGTTCATTTTTGTAATGGCGGTATGATTTTATCTGCTATACTAGCTACGTATACCAATTCATATTTTTTTAAAAAGCACACGCTTTATGCTGACTTTATAAACGACACAAAATTAGGAGAGGCGGTCTAACCCGCTAGAGAGCACTCTCGATATCCTGTTTAGTTAGGAGCTAACAACAATGAAAAAATGGTCTTTAATGATGGCCGGTGCAGTTTGTGCTGTGTCAATGTATTCAAACATTGCCACTGCTGCAGATTCAGATAGTAACAAGTTATACTTTTACAACTGGTCTGAATACATCCCTAACGATGTACTAGAACAGTTCACAAAAGAAACCGGTATTAAAGTAATTTATTCGACTTACGAGTCGAATGAGACCATGTACGCTAAATTAAAAACTTATGATAAAGGCTACGATTTAATCGTCCCTTCAACTTACTTCGTTTCTAAAATGAGTAAGGAAGGTATGCTGAAAAAGATCGATAAATCAAAGATCCCTAATTTTGCTGGTATTGGTAAAAACTATTTAAATAAACCTTTTGATCCTAACAATAATTACTCTATCCCTTACATTTGGGGTGCAACAGGTATCGGTGTTAACACTGATGTAGTCGATAAATCAAAAATCACGAGCTGGGCTGATTTATGGGACCCTAAATGGCAGGGTCAGCTAATGATGATGGACGATGCACGTGAAGTGTTCCAAGTTGCATTACGTAAACTAGGCTATTCTGGTAATACCCGTGATCCTAAGCAAATTAAAGCCGCTTATGAAGAACTTAAGAAGTTAATGCCTAACGTATTGGTATTTAACTCTGACTTCCCTGCTAACCCATACATGGCTGGTGAAACACCATTAGGTATGCTTTGGAATGGCTCTGCATACATGGCGCGTAAAGAAGGCGCACCGATTGATATCGTATGGCCAAAAGAAGGTGCAATCTTCTGGATGGACAGCTTAGCAATTCCAATCAATGCTAAGCATGTTGATAACGCATATAAGATGATCAATTTCTTACTACGCCCAGATATTGCAGCTAAAATCGCACTACAAATTGGTTACCCAACACCTGTTGAAGCGGCGAAAAAGCTATTACCAGCTAGTTTCGTAAATGACCCAAGTATCTACCCGCCACAATCAGTAATGGATGCTGGTGAATGGCAAAACAGTGTTGGTCCTATGAGTGAAGTTTACGAAGAATACTTCCAAAAACTAAAAGCTGGCGAATAATCGCGACTGTTAGTTAAAGTTAACGGTATACAAAAAACCGAGCTTTCTAGCTCGGTTTTTTATTACCATCACTTTTATGGCAACAACTAGATATCTCAATTCTTATGCATTGAGCAATTCTTCAACATATTCAGGTACAAGCACCGATGCTTTGCCGTAACGCTTCTCTTCAAACTCATTTCCAACATTACTCGGCTCTAAATTAAGCTCTATTGTATGTGCGCCTTGCAATGCTGCTTCATGGACAAACCCTGCTGCAGGATAAACATTTCCAGAGGTGCCAATAGCAATAAACAAATCTGCTTTCACTATCGCATCATGGATCTTATCCATATCAATAGGCATTTCCCCAAACCATACAATATCAGGTCGTAACGGTGCTGAGATTTGGCAGCAATGACAGTGATCGCTGGTATGTAAGTCACCTTGCCATACTAACGTTTGACCTGATTCACAACAGCGAACTTTTAAGAGCTCACCATGCATATGAATAACATTGTGGCTACCAGCTCGCTCATGAAGATTGTCGATGTTTTGAGTAACAATCGTTACCGTACCCTCTAACTCCGCTTCTAACTTTGCTAAGGCATAATGGGCAGCATTAGGCGCAACAGATCCATTTTCTATCTGTGCTCGGCGGGCATTATAAAACGCTTGCACTAATTCAGGATCGCGTTGATAACCTTCAGGGGTTGCCACATCTTCAACTCGATGTTCTTCCCATAATCCATCTGCAGCACGAAAAGTGCGGATCCCCGATTCTGCAGAAATGCCAGCCCCTGTTAGCACGACAATATTTTTGTAAGGAAATAACATAACAACATCCCTATGGTAGTAATAAAAATTAACTTTCTCTCCTATTTATACCACTGATTTTATATGGTTTAACGGTGTTTTTTATTAGACGTTAGTATGAGGAATACTTTATTGCCATTAGCGACAAATTATGCACATAAAAAAAAGCCGATACTCTTTGTTATTAAAAGTGTATCGGCCTTCATTTAATGCTTAATATTTAACTATCAATTGATGGCTTAGGTTTATCTATTGTCGTTTTTTCCAGCTCATAACCCGGCTGATTTTCAGGTAAATCTTTCACCTCATCAAACCACAAGTTATGGTGTTCACGTGCCCATGTTTCATCAACTTCGCCTGTCACCATGCCATCAAGGCCCGCTTCCATACCAAATAAACCAATATAGATATGGAAAATAAAGCCACAGATCAAAATCAGTGCCGATAACATATGGAGTAAGTTTGATAGTTCCATATCACGACGGGTTTGATCGAATATGGGGAAATCTAACACAAAGCCACTGGCTGCAATCGAAAATCCAAAAATGATCAGTAACCAAAAGATAGCTTTCTCACCACCATTTGAGAAACCCGCTGATGGATGCGACCCTTTATGTTTACCCACCATACCGCCCATCTTCTTAAACCATTCAAGATCGACTTTATTAAAGGTACTTTTACGCCACCATTTAATCAATACAGCGAGTAACAGAATCGCAAAAATAGGTCCCATGTAGTTATGGTATTGTTTGGCGGCTAAAATAATCCAACCCCAAATTTCAGTAGGCACAATGGGCTTAATAAAATGTTTACCATAAACGAGCGTTAAGCCACTGAACCCTAAAGTAAGAAAAGTAAATGCCATACTCCAGTGCAATGCGCGATCAATACGGCTCCAGCGTTTGATTTTACGGCCAGTTTTGGGCTTACTTAGCTTTAGCGGTCCAATCACCACATATGCCAGAGTCACCATCACAAGGCTACCAAAAATCGCTAATGCACCTAATGGTGACATCCACTTTTCTTTGAGGATATACCATGTTTGTCCAGGCACACTGATTAACACATCGTGCTCAGGCCAACCTGATGTGGTGTAACCCTTTTCGCCATCTTTTACCATTCGCCAATAATCAGCCCCAGCAAAGCCAATCACTTCTTTCTTTACTACGGACTCACCAGCAGTCGTTGTATCACTACCACTTGCCATAGCGGATACCGAAAACACCATCATTAAAGCGGTAACCATGATAGTTAACCAGCGTTGAATTCGCTTAATCATTAAAGCTCCTATCTACTTCAAAAAGCAGATTAATCGGCACACCTCTTCCAACAGCGCACCTAACTATTACAACGAGTCGATAAATGGACTTAAGCATTACGCGTTAAGCCCATCTAAGGATGATTAAGCTTTACGTACTTTACTTGCATCGTAGGCTAAATCATCCGTGCTTGCCCAACCGGCATCTTTTGCACCACGAGCAACAACACGCTTACTGAAAATTTCAGATATTTTTTCAGCATCACCAGCAAGTAATGACTTAGTTGAACACATCGAAGCACACATTGGCAACTTACCTTCCGCGATACGGTTTGCGCCATAAAGTAAACGTTCTTTTTCAGAACCCGGTTCAGTATTTGGGCCACCAGAACAATAGGTACACTTGTCCATTTTGCCACGCTCAGCAAACGCATCTTGCTTAGGAAATTGTGGCGCACCAAACGGGCAAGCAAACAAGCAATAGCCACAACCGATACATAAATCTTTATCGTGCTGCACAATGCCATCTTCTGTTTGGCTAAAACAATCCGCAGGACATACCGCCATACAAGGCGCATCACTACAGTGCATACAGGCTACAGAAATCGAGGTTTCCCCAGGAAGACCATCGTTTAAGGTTACAACGCGACGACGTTGAATGCCCCAACCAACCGCTTCTGAATTGGCATTTTTACAAGCTGTTACACAACCATTGCACTCAATACAACGCTTAGAGTCACAAAGAAATTTCATACGTGCCATCAGATGACTCCTTACGCTTTAGTGATTTTACACAAGGTAACTTTGGTTTCTTGCATTTGGGTAACAGGATCATAGCCATACGTGGTTGCTGTATTGGCTGCCTCACCTGAAACATAAGGCGCACAACCTTCAGGATAACGGTCACGTAGACTTACACCCTCAAATTCACCACCAAAGTGGAACGGTAAGAAAGCCAAGCCTTCACGAACACGAGGCGTTACCATTGCTTTCACTTTAATACGCCCTTTTTCTGCGCCTTCAACCCACACCATTTCACCATCTTTAATGCCAATATCGTTTGCATCTTTGAGGTTGATTTCAACAAACATTTCTTTTTGAAGTTCAGCAAGCCACGGGTTCGAACGGGTTTCTTCGCCACCACCTTCATATTCCACCAAACGACCTGACGTTAGAATAATGGGGTATTCTTTTGATACGTCTTTCTCTTGAATTGATTTGAAAAGTGTTGGCAAACGGAACATCGCCTTGCTGTCGTCCCATGTTTGGTACTCAGGCAATAAGTCACGACGCGGTGTGTACAACGGCTCACGGTGAATAGGCACAGCATCAGGGAATGTCCATACAACAGTACGGGCTTTCGCGTTACCAAATGGAATACAACCGTGTTTAATCGCAACACGCTGAATACCACCAGACAAGTCTGTCTTCCAGTTTTTACCTTCAGCTGCCACTTTTTCAGTTGCAGTTAGGTCATCCCACCATCCGAGTTGCTTTAGCATCTTCGCGGTAAATTCTGGGTAACCATCTTCAAGTTCACAGCCCAATGAATAACTATCATCAGCCAGCATACTGACACCATTACGCTCAACACCAAAACGGGCACGGAAATTACCGCCACCTTCTGCGACTGTTTTTGAGGTATCGTAAAGAATATGTGTACCTGGATGCTTCATTTCTGGCGTACCCCAACATGGCCATGGTAGACCATAGGTTTCACCGTTCACCGGTCCGCCAATAGCTTCAAGAGTGGTAAAATCAAACGTACCCCAGTTTTTCTGATGCTCTTTCAAACGCTCAGGGCTTTGACCTGTATAACCGATTGTCCACATACCCTTATTATATTCACGAGTAATATCTTCAATGTTCGGCTTATTATTCTCAACCTTGATGTGTTTGAATAATTGATCAGCAATACCTAAACGCTTAGATAATAAGTACATGATTTCGTGATCAGGTTTTGCGTCAAACAATGGTTCAATCACTTGATCTCGCCATTGAACAGAACGGTTAGTTGCAGTTACTGAGCCATAAGTTTCAAACTGCGTGGTTGCAGGGAAAAGATAAACGTTATCAGTGCGTCCATTCATTACCGCAGCAACACCAGGGTATGGATCGACGATCACCATCATATCCAACTTTTCCATCGCGGTTTTCATCTCAGGTCCACGGGTTTGTGAGTTAACCGCATGTCCCCAATAGAACATCGCACGAATATTATCGCGTTGTTCGATCTTATCTTTGTTTTCTAAAACACCATCAATCCAACGAGATACAGGAATACCGGCGCTGTTCATTGGCTTTTTACCATTATAGGTATTTTGATCAAAACGGCCTTGTAGCCATGAGTAATCAATATCCCATACTTCAGCCCAGTGTTTCCAAGCTCCTTCTGATAATCCGTAATAGCCCGGTAAGTTGTCAGACAATACGCCAAAGTCTGTTGCACCTTGTACGTTATCGTGACCACGGAAAATATTCGCGCCGCCGCCTGATTTACCCATATTGCCAAGGGCTAATTCAAGAATACAGTAAGCACGAGTATTGTTATTACCGGTGGTATGTTGCGTACCACCCATACACCACACAACACAACCAGGGCGGTTTTCAGACAGTATTTTTGCCGTTTGATAAACTTGATCTTCTGGTACGCCGGTTACACGCTCAACTTCTTTCGGGTTCCATTTCGCCACTTGTTCACGCACTTCTTCCATGCCGTAAACACGTTGACGAATAAATTCTTTGTCTTCCCAGCCATTATTAAAGATGTGATATAGCACACCCCAAACAAAGGCAACGTCAGTACCTGGACGTAACGAAACAAAGTGATCAGCTTTCGCGGCAGTACGTGTACGACGCGGATCTACTACCACAATCTTACAGCCGTTGGTTTCTTTAGCGATCAGGATATGCTGCATCGCAACAGGGTGAGCTTCTGCTGGATTAGAACCAATAAATAGAATCGACTTACAGTTATGCATGTCATTCAGTGAGTTGGTCATTGCACCGTAACCCCACGTGTTTGCTACACCAGCAACCGTGGTGGAGTGACAAATACGCGCTTGGTGATCGACGTTATTAGACCCCCATAACGACACCATTTTACGGAACAAATACGCTTGTTCGTTGTTATGTTTAGCCGAACCTAAAAAGTAAACAGAATCAGGGCCTGACTCTTGACGAATTTTCAGCACTTGTTGACTAACTTCGTCTAATGCTTGTTCCCAACTTAATTTTTTCCACTTACCGTTAACCAACTTCATTGGGTATTTTACGCGCTTAGCACCATGGCCATGCTCACGTAACGCAGCCCCTTTTGCACAATGCCCACCAGCATTAAAAGGATGATCAAAAGCAGGTTCCTGATGGGTCCATACACCATCTTGAGTTTCAGCATAAATGCCACAACCCACAGAACAGTGAGAACAAATTGTACGTTTAACCACTTTAGGTGCGCTGTAGTCAGCCTCAGGGAATGCTTCCGCCTTGCGCATAAAACTCGGCGCAAAAAGGCTCGCACCTGCAACACCACCAGCGGCAGCAAGAGAAGAATTACGAATAAAAGAACGGCGAGAAATACCTAATTGGTTTTCGTCTTTGCTCACTTTATCGGAACGTTTAGTCAGTTTCATTTCAAGCTCCGCTTATAGGGTATTGTAGTAATCACGAATATGTTGGGTTTCGTGATACCCTTTTTTTGTTTTAGGTTCTTTGTTTTCAGTCTCTGCTGTCGATGCTTGAACAGCAGTTGTCGTCCCTGCAACTACAGCACCAGCCGCTACAGTCAAACCAATATTTTTTAGTAATTGACGACGACTATTATTTGTTTTTTGCTCACTCATTGCGTTTGCTCCTCTATCGCCACGCTAATTAACAGGTGTCGATTTTTATTATAGCGAGTATCTTTTTACTGGGATTCTAAGAAACGGGTTTTCTCTATCGTCAAAAATTGCCAAGCTAACTCACCAACAGCGGTATAAAACACAGCACTCTTAGCGGCTTTTAAATCGGTACAAAATTTCTCACACCATTGGGCAAGATGACGATTAAAAAATGTTTGTTGAAGCAGTTCATCACCGCCTTCCACCAGCATAGCCATAACCTCTAGCAATGCGGATATATGATCTTCGGGTTCAATCACAGACTGAGCACGTTCAAAACCTAATTGTTTTAAATCTTGACGCAAATAAGCCAAAGGCATTTCCATTAAAGAACCCGTTAAATACCATGAACCAAATGGAATAACTTCCCCACGACCAATGCCAATAAACACATCTTGATATTCTTCTTCAACACTCATTAATGTCGTTTTCTGAGCCGCAAGTTTTAGTAAAGGCCAAGCTGAAGCCATCGTTTGACGTTGAAATGTTTTATCTGTATCAACATCAAGATTGGCAAGAAATTCAAGTACAGATTCTTCAGGTGCTTGACGATATAAATGTGCCAACATGTTATAAATTTCAATTCGAAGTAGATCGTCTTGATCGGCAAGATTCGTGTAAGCATTCATAGCTGCGTTTTCCATATAATGACCTTATACCCTTGTCTGACTTTGTGGATCTTGTTCCATCTTTTCGAAAATATCTCGAACACGACAATCTTCACACATAGATAAACGACGAATGGCTTCTCCTTGAAAATGTGAATGACTTTGAAGTTTTTCTGTCAACATTTTCACCATAGACGCTGGGGCAAAAGGTTTTCCACAACTGATACAACATGCAGCAGGTTCTTCATGAACAAGTTTATCGGCTTTACGTGCTTGCCAATCCCAATTAAAACCCGCTTCAAGGGTAATTACTTTTTCAGGACAGGCGGTTTCACACATACCACATTGAATACAATCTTGTTCTACAAATAATAATCCCGGACGATCACCAATAGCATGCAAAGCTCGCGTTGGACAAACAGCGACACAACTCATACATAACGTACAATCATCGGTATTACATGTCACAGAACCATAAGGGGCATTAGCAGCAACGGCAGAATATGTAGGTTGTAAAGGACTTGATTGATTAAGCGTTTCTAAAACAGTAAATAATTTGTCACGCTTAGTGCCTGTAAGTGCTGCTTCAATCGGAGTGATAAGTGCAGACTCATAAGCTTTAAAATTCGTGCTATCAGCAAAATCAAATAAACAAATACGATCAGCGTTATAACCCAATTCAGTTAAGAAATTTTGCGCAATGGTTAATTCGTTAGTTAGCACAGCATCAATCGTTGCAGGAATATATTGAGTATTGGTTGCTAATAGAACTTGATGCGCACCATAAGCTAAGGCACTAAACCAAGTATCAATCCCAACCGTCGCCAGTTCTTCTAATGCAATCGTAATAACAGAGGTCGGAAGTACAGCGAGTGCTTTTGTAACCGCTTCTGTATCACGCTCACCATAAAGTAATAATGTTGGCGCTTGACCCCCTTCTTGCTTATAACGAGCTAAGACACTATGAACAAAGTTTTGAGTGATTTGAGGATCAGGTAAGGCATAACTGATCGCTTCTGTTGGACATGCTGTCGCACATGTTCCTACTCCCTGACAAAGGTAAGGATCAATCGCAATCGCTATCCCATCAGAATGTAATGCGCCAGCTGGACAAGCATCAATACAACGATCACAACCCTTTACACCACGGGATGAATGCGCACAAAGATCAGGATTTAAACGAAAGTATTTAGGCTTATCAAATGTCCCTATCATAGAAGGAAGATCATCCACCAGCGTCGCTAATTTTTCAGCAATGCGTTTTTCAGCAGCCTGATTATCAGAATGTTCCGAAGATAAGCTAACAGCGTAATAACCCGCAGCTGGAATTTCTACATTCATAACCCCAGTTACTGTCATATCAAGCACAATATCAAAACAGTTACGACCAATAGCAATTTTTGCTAAGTTTGTATCAAGCGCATTATTTTCAAGGGTTGTATTGTCATGTCCTATACAGCAATGAACATCAAATGCACCTAGATACCCTTTTACGGTAATCGATTGACAGTAATACAAGGTATGCGCTGTTTTGATCTCACAAGTATTTGAATCTGTCGTCAGTAACGTCACACTGTTTAAAGCTGAAAATTGATCCGCTAGTTGAAGTAATTGCTCTGCCGCACCGATAATCAATAAATTACCACGACTTTCATATGTCACTGTTGGCGGAATAAGATTGGCAAGTTCTACTGTTCCCGTAATAGCAGCAGCGCGCGCTACGCCATTAGTATCAGTGAATGTATTTAATGTACTTTTTAACATTGTTATTCCTGTTTGCTCACTACCGCTAATCAGTGTCGTGGGAAGATAATAATTTTTCTTCTACTCTTTATAGAGCAATAACCGATCCAACTTTTCACGGAATAAAATGACCTAAAAGGAACTAAAATCATAACGAGGATATTACGTTATTGAACAATGAGACATTTTGTCTTATCTGTAGCGAACTAACGCGCCAAATTGTCTCTGTTTATGATTTTGGTCGTCTTCCCTTTTTGTCCCAGTTTGTTTTTATAAATGGTGCGAATAATTCTCAAACGCTTTTATTTTTTCGCGTTACGATTTCTGTTCATCACTTTTAATGTCACGATGAATAATGGGTGTTAACGATAAATCTGCTGTAGGGAGTGCATCTTCATCATGATCTGGCGTTATAGCGTCAGAGTGATTAACCAATACATCATTCTCTGTATCATTCCCCTCTATGGCAGTATCTGTTATAGAAGAGTGGATTACAGAAGAATGGGAGTCTTGTTCAGAATCCATCGCATCAAGTGTTGATGATGAGGTTGATGTTAATGCTGATATTCCATCTTCTTTCAATTGTTCAGTTGCTGTTTCAGTGACGGTATTTATCCAACCTCGCATTTGGGAGGCAATCTCTGGTGCTAACCCCTCCATATTGCTAAAGTCTTCAGTGCTATCATCCATATCACTGATATAATTAAACTCTTCAGAGTGAAACAGTTTCCGTAATGCCGCTTTCTTAACGGATTTAGTCACTTGTTGTTGCATAAATGACGCGACACCCGATTCATAAGTCACGTTATCAGCATCATCAATCGTCAATTCAATAACAGGCTCATCGTCTATAACGTTTGGTGATGTCGCTGGTGAAACTGATGTTACAGAGGAAACAATTGATGTTTGTTCGTTATCACTGGTCTTTGTTGCTTCCTCTACGGTTGTATCTAAAGAATTAAGAATCAGTGACTCATCAACCGCTTCAGTCATCGTTTCCGTAGTAGCACGTTCTGTATTATCTGTATTATCAACAGGACTTAACTTACGGCTTGACCAACGTTCAAAAAAATTAGTTGCCACTTGAACGTCCTTTTTTCTTATCGCCGCCACGTTTACGTTTAAATTCAAACAACTCACCATGACGACCTAAGAAAGCTTCCATCCATGCTTGAACGGCTAATGGGATCTCTATATGTAAAACAACATAATCACCATCCATATAACGTGCCGCAACACCTTGGGCTACAGTCACTAAAACAGGTTTTAATTGCTCATTCTCTTCTGCACAAATAAAGAATAAATGCGGGCTTTGTGAATTGAGATTAAAACGATATTCCATGCGTTCATCACGAAAAAGTTCCAAAGGTATCATATAGTTACCAGAACCTATGTTTGCCACATCCATCTCAGAAGTAAGATCTTCTTCATACAGACAAATATCTTCAATCGTCCATGCGTATGTTGTCCAACGACCCACTTGGCGCTCTTCAGCTTGTAGGCGAAAATTAATAGGCCAAACATGTTCATTTTTCTTTAATTCAAGTTCTGCTTGTTTTGGCACATAGACTCCTACTGACAGGTTTTATGCTGCCTTTATGTTGTTATTTAATAAGTTGTGATGATAAGCGTTATTTCGCTCGCCATTGGATATAAGCAAATATTAGACCAATAACAAAAAACCACATGAAAAGTACGCGATTTTAGCCATTATTATTAATTACCTGCCTATTAGTTAATTTGGCTTTTAGCTAATAGTGGAACAATCTTTGCTTAACTTCTGTTTCCAATAGCAATAATTACACGCATACCAACCTTATTACGCAGGAATTTCAAATGGCGACATTGCCTAAAATCATAAAAACCAAAGCCACAGTGCAGCAAACCATGTCAGTAGAAATTGTTGATGAATATGGTGACCGACACACCAAAGAGATTGCCTGTGAGCATCCTTTAACGGTGTACCTTAACTGGGTTGAAGTCGTTACACTCATGACCTTAGGTGAGCGTCCGTCTGCCTTAGTATTAGGTTATTTAAAAAACCAAGGCTTTATTAATGACCTAAGTGCTATTGAATCAGTGATGATTGATTGGCAAACCAATGCTGCGGTTGTCATTACCCATGAAAATACAGAAAACCTTGCTCAACAATTAGAAAAGAAAACCGTTACCTCTGGCTGTGGTCAAGGCACCATGTATGGCAATGTCATGAAAAAGCTCGAAGGGATTACCCTGCCACAGCCGCAAATTAAACAATCGATGTTATATGGGCTACTTGAAGCATTGACCCATCATAATGAAACTTATAAAGCTGCGGGTGCGGTACATGGCTGCGCAGTGTGTAAAGGCACAGAGATTTTATCGTTTGTGGAAGATGTCGGTCGGCATAACGCCGTTGATACTCTTGCGGGTGAAATGTGGCTGCAACAACAAACGGGTGAAGATAAGGTTTTCTATACTACAGGTCGCTTAACCTCTGAAATGGTTATCAAAGTCGCGCAAATGGGTATTCCAGTATTACTTTCTCGCTCTGGTGCGACTCAAATGGGCTACGATCTCGCGAAGAAACTCGGCATTACCATGATTGCCCGCGCCAAAGGGTTACGTTTTCAAATCTATAATGGTAGCGACAATATTGAACTTGATGTTAAAGGTAACGTAAGTGAAGGAAAACAAAGCTAATGGCTGACTTTCCTGAATTTATGAATGCCAAATTAGTTGCCGAATATCTCGATCTTAATGAAAAGAAAGTCTATGCCTTAGCGAATGAGGGGTTACTCCCTGCCACTAAAGTAACTGGTAAATGGCTTTTTCCGAAAGCAATGTTGGATAAGTGGTTATTAGAATCTTGCCATAATGGTGTATTAACTGATCGGTTACTGATTGCAGGCTCTGATGATCCGCTATTACAGTGTGTTGTCGATAAAATGGCGAATCAACTCGGCAGTACAGCCTTGGTGGGTTATACCTCAACAGGCACACGCCAAGGATTAGCAATGCTAAGCAAAGGTCATGTTGATATCTGTGCTATCCATTGGGGTAATGTTGAAGAGGCTAGCTTACGTCATCCTGCATTATTACAACAATATCAGGGCCATAAGAACTGGGTATTAGTCCATGCCTTTGAGCGCAAACAAGGCTTAGTGGTGAGTCCTGCATTGGCTGACGCTGTTAATAGTCGTTCCATCCAACGCCATGAATTACTCTCTCCTCGTTGGCGCTGGGCGTTACGCCAACAAGGTGCTGGAAGCATGCGAGCATTAGAGGAATGGATCCATGGGCATGGTTACAATATGGCGATGCTCAACCAAGTAGATTGTTGTAACAGTGAACGAGAATTAGCCTCAGCGATAGCCCGAGAACAAGCAGATATTGGTTGTGCAAGCCAAAGTACGGCTGGAGAGTTTGGGTTGGGCTTTATTCCGTTATGTACCGAAGCATTTGAATTGGTGATCCCTAAAAACATTTACTTCCGCACCCTGCAACAGCAGTTATTACAATCATTAATGCACAGTGATATTCAAGCGCATGGCGATCAGCTTGGCGGTTATAACTTTCTCCGTACAGGGCAACAAGTATGGAGTGCTCATTAATTCAAAAGTAACAAGACAAAAATATAAGGTCATCGCCCGATGGCCTTACTATCACCACAATGATTGCATTAATAATAAAACAGCATAATACAACCCGCACAAAAAGCCATCTAAGATATAAGCCACTTAAATAAAAACCAAAAAACGCAATCACAATTAATATTTTCATTAATACAGCTATTTTAAAGACGAGCACTTTTAATTAGAACTATCATTAGAAGATATTTAATGCGCTACAATCACTTTTAGAACACGTATTCTTAACAAGTGTTTTATTGAATCATGTTTAATTAGCTGCTTCTGTTTGACTGCTGGTTTTACGAACGATTATGAACGGATTCACACAAACATGACTTGCTTAAACACAATTGAAAAGATGACAATAATACGATAATTATTCTCTCCTCTTTAATGTGACCTCAAGGAGCCATTGTGCGCAACGCTTTAATTTTATTTTTTACACTTGCAAGTGTCAGTTTTTCTTCTTTCGCAAGTATTAACACCAGTAAACTCAACCCAAGCAATCTTCAGACTGCAGCGGTGAGTGCTTATGTTATCGATCTAAGCTCAGGGAAAACGCTTTACCACAAGAATTCCAATGTTGTGATGCCTATTGCGTCACTAACAAAACTAATGACCGCAATGGTTACATTAGATGCCAAACTCCCCCTTAACCAAAAGATCACTTTCACTCAAACGGATAGAGAGCATATGTACAACACATATTCTCGTGTTCGTGTTGGTTCTGAGTTAAGCCGTGGCGAAACAATGCACATTGCGCTAATGTCATCTGAAAACTTGGCAGCTGCTGCCCTTGCTGCTAACTATCCTGGTGGTTACAACGCATTTATCCGTGCGATGAATGCTAAAGCAAAAGCACTAGGAATGACGCATACCCATTTTGTAGACAGTTCAGGTCTAAACCCTAAGAACCATTCAACAGCATCTGATGTTGCGAAGATGGTACGTGCCGCTTACAAATACCCTGAGATCCGCAAATACAGTACTAATGGTGCGGTTCACACTGCTTACTTTACGCATCCTCGTTATAAATTAGGTTACACCAATACCAATGCCCTTGTGCGTGGTGAAAAATGGAACGTTAATCTAAGCAAAACAGGCTACCTTGATGAAGCGGGTCGTTGTTTAGCGATGGTAACAACCATTGATGGCAAAAAGATCTTAATGGTCATGCTTGATTCACAAGGCAAGCTAACTCCAATTGGTGATGCTGGTCGTATTAAGCAATGGCTACAAACTGGTAAAAGCAAGTCAATTACCGCTGATGCTAAATACTACCAACAGCAAAAGTTGAAAGAATTAACCAAATAATAATTGATGATAATTGTTGTTGTTAGTTCATAACGTAAAAAGCCAGCATTCGATATGCTGGCTTTTTTTATTTCAATAACCCTACATTTAGCAATTTAACATCTCACTTTAACGACTATTAGTAACCAAATCATTTAGTTATCATTAAAAATTAATCTGCATTTTTGCATTTCTAACCAATAAGAATTATATAAAAAATGGCAGATTATGTTTACATTTTATAAAATAACCGCTGCTACTCAATGTCTTGTTGAACAGAAAAAAAGGGGGATGATGAGCACCTCTTTCTCACCTCAAACAACATATTTATTATGAATAAGCTTTCGCAACATCATCTAGGTAAAAAGACAGTGCTTGCATGTGTTATTGCCCTTGCATCTGTGAGTTATGCCAACGCATCAACTTCTGATACACAAAATTTAACTCAATACCCACCGAAACCCTTACTTGAGCAAATTACAGCTCCTGTGACTGGCGCGTTATACAAAACCAAATTAACTGAGCAACAACAGAAAATTGTAGATCAAGCTAAATTAGTGAAAAAGAATGGCTGGTGGCATGTCGGTATTAAAGGCAACGCTTTTGATCGTGGTTTCCAATATGGTTATCTTATCGCGCCTGATTTTAAATTAGCGTGGAAAGACAGTTGGAGCATGACCTACCTAACAACCGGTGTGCCTTATAGTTCATGGCAGAAAGCTGCGCTAGAACAAACGAAAGGTAAGATCCCAGCAGAACTTCGCCAAGAAATGGAAGGCGTTGCAAAAGGTCTTAATGCCGCAGGTTTGCATGTCACTCTTGCTGACATCATTACCTGGAACGACATGATTGAGCTTACAGGCTACTGGTGGCCTTCAGTGGGGATGCATAATTATACCAAGTGGGTTGATCCTGGTTTAATTAACGCATCCGCATTCCCTGCCCCATATAACAAAGCAGAAATGGCAGCTAACAATATCGAGAAAAGTAAAAACAGCAATAATATTGAAGGCGCCAAAGGTAATTGCAGTGCCTTTATCGCCACAGGTAAAGCAACGGATAATAAAGGCATCGTCATTGGTCATGAAACCTTTAACGATTTCTGGTCAGGTCAATTTGCTAACGTCATTCTTGATATTACACCAGAAAAAGGCTACAAAATGGCCTTCCAAACCGCACCAGGGATGATCGAATCTGGTACTGACTTCTGGGAAACAGGCGCTGGCCTAGCGGTTGTTGAAACGACACTAGCCAATGTGATGGATTGGAAAGCAGGTGGCATTCCTGAATTCATTCGTGTTCGTGAAGCCAGTCAATATGCCAATAATATTGATAGCTGGATCAAACTAGAAGAAAAAGGCAACAACGGTGGTTATGCGAATACATGGTTAATTGGTGATATTAATAACAACCATATTGCTAAGTTTGGTCAAGGTCGTGTTTACCAATACTTCAATGAATTGAAATCTGGTTACTTCACGGGTGAAAACGTCTCTGTCGATCCACGTCTACGCTATATTGAAGGTTCTGACGTTGATTACAACGATATCCGTCAACAAGAAGGTGCTCGTCGTCTACGCTGGATCCAATTGATGCATAAATACAATGGCAAAATCGACGTTGCAGTTGGTCAAAAAATGCTCGGTGATACCTACGATGTGTATTTAAATAAAATAGATGCATCATCACGTAATATTTGTGCTGAATACGACAAAGATTCACAACCGTATGTCTCTGATCCAGCAGCAGTATGGAACGTACCCTTTACGCCAGCAGGCTCTGTCGATGGTAAAGTTGCTAACAGCAATGATATTAAAAACTTAACCATCAGCGCCCGTTTTGGTCGTGCCAATGGTGCGCCATTTGATGCCAAAGCCTTTATTAAAGCCCACCAGCAATGGGGTTGGCAATCAGGCTATCTATTAAGTCGCCCATCAGAACCTTGGACTCAAATGAAGTTTATCTAAACATCAACTTTATCGTTATATCGCGATCATTTATCATTACTGGTGATTAAATGATCGCGATAGTCTGATTGTATTGCTTTGATACTGATTTTATTTCTAAATACTTGAACATTAAAATAATATGATATGGATATATCAACTATGCTTTAAGTCCTCTTCAAAGAAAAGGAGCACCTGTGCAGCATACAGAAATGATTATCCCTTCTTCATTCGGTCTTATTAGTCGAATATCTCTTACCGCATCACTGTTTCTTATTGTTGGCTTATCCATTATGTAATCTTGGTTGTCTTGCAATAATACAAAAAAACATACAGCGACAAAAAAGCCCCTTGGAATGACATTGTTATTGTTATTGTCATTACCAAGGGGCTTTTTGTTATCGCCAACTCTTTTTACTGCCGTTATTTTGTTACGCTGTCACGTGAAGATCCAGTTCACTTGGACATTCTTTTTTATGCTTGAGATAGACACTAAACGTTGAACCTTGCCCTTCAATCGATTCAACCGCCATTTCTCCACCAGCATTAGCGACAATACTTTGGCTTACCGATAAACCTAACCCTGTACCCGAACGACGAGTGGTGAAAAAGGGATCAAAGATACGCTTCATGTTTTGCTTTGAAATACCACAACCATGGTCGGTAATTGCAACCATCGCGCCACGAACTTCACCATCATCATCTAGCCAGTCATCAGTAGTGATCTTCAACACCCCTTTATCATCCATGGCATGGATACCATTCATCTGTAAATTAACCAACACTTGCAATAATTGATGCCGATTCACTTCAACACTGCATTTAGCCGCAAGGTTAACTTCAAATTTAACATCCATTTTTTTAGTGCCTGAACGAACAAGAGTTAAGCTCTCTTCAACAATCAAGTTTAAGTGATGCCATGTCACTTCATCTTGAACGCCACCTTGACGACTATATTGCAGTAAGCTGCGGGTAATATTTCGAATCCGATCAATTTGTAAATGAATCGCGATCAATTCTTCTTGAATATCAGCCGTGTTATCACCAAGCTCTAACTGAATTAACTCAATATTTCCTAAAATAACCGCAACTGGATTATTAATTTCATGTGCAATACCCGCGGTTAATTCACCAAGTGCGGCTAATTTTTCCGTTGCCACCAGCTTTGAACGGGCTTGATGCAATAATCGAATGTGACGCTCTAACTCTTCCGTTTTTTGATGCAAACTCTGAGTACGTTGTTCAACTTTGTCTTCTAGTTCTATCGCGGTCAGTTTAATTAAACCATTACGTTGTTCTAGTTGATCCAGCATTGAGTCAAATTGCTCGCCTAAGATTTGCAATTCATGCCCTTCACATAAATCCAACTTACCAACACGTCGTTTTAATCCCATTTGTACCGCTTTAGCAACTTGATAGATTTTCTCGATCGGTAAAAACAAATCACGCGCACCGCGATAAACAATAATGCTAGTAAAGAGCAAGACCAATAAGATACTGACACTCATTTCAATAATATTGGTTAGATAGCGCTCAATTAATGGCCATTGCAAATAACCGGTATAAAGCATGCCCACTACGGTGCCATCATTACCATGTAAAGGCTCATAAGCTGACACATACCAACTATCATAAACAAATGCGCGATCAACAAAGATCTTCCCTTGGTGTAAGACTTTTTGCTGCACGTCCTTAGAAACTCGAGTACCGACAGCGCGACCAATAAGATTGGCGCTATCTAACGGCACATTGGTACTAACACGTACATCCCCCATAAATAAAGTAACAGTTCCAAGACTTCCCTTAGGCAAAGTATCAGCGGCATAAACCAAATCACGAATACGATCCACCAGCGAGGTACTGTTATTTAATAAAATACCGCCATCTAAAATCCATTTAAGCTTACCTTGCTGATTAAAGATTGGGATCAAGCTACGACTAACCAACCCTTTGTGCTCAATTGTACTTTCTTTGATTAACGGTAGCTGGGCTTGTGCAGGAAGATCAGGATTCAAATCAAATAATGCAATACGATCTAATACTTGAAAAAAAGTCTGCTCTTTTCCTGTAACTAATAGTTGCTGTTCTTGGCTTGAAAACATTCCTATATCACTTACGGGATGTAACACCACAAAATCTAACTGGTAGTGTTGATTTTGCTGACTCACCCACTTTTTTAAGCTTGTTTCATTAAAACGTAATCGTCGTTGAAAATCATAAGAATTAGCCAGTGCTTGCAGTTCCATCCGCTGCTCTTTTTTCAACAGCACCATACTATGATGAGCCACTGCTAAGTCTGCTTTTACATTCATTAAGGCATTTTGCCAGGTATACGTCACCGTCCAATAAAAGGTGATGGCGATTAACGTTAATAGCGTCAGAAAAATAGGCACTGAAGTAAGCACTAAAAGTCGATAACGCACCATGGTTTTAAAACGCCGTAACCACATCAATACAAATGTTTTGACCTTCATAGCGTTACTTTCATCGTCATTCATCTGTCCATTCTTTGTATTTACGCTCTAAGGTTTTTCTTGCAACACCAAGCTGACGCGCGGCGGCTGATTTATTACCATCACTGGCATCCACAACCTGCATAATATGTGCTTTCTCAACGTCTTTTAACGTCCAAGTGACGGGGTAACAATATTGTTCTTCACCTTCATCGTGACATTGACATGGTCGTTGAGGATATGCAGCATTCACCGCTAATTCTGCCGCAGTTATCGCATCGACGCCTGTTACTGCTAACGCGGTAACTGGCAATGCATCACCTTGTAATTCTCGCCAATAATCTGCTGGTGGTTTACCCAATAGAATGCAACGTTCCATCATATTTCGTAATTCACGAATATTACCCGGCCATGAATAAGCTTGCATTGCCAAAATATCTTCATGGGTCCAATTGATGGCTTTCATGCCTAAGTCTTTTGATAACTGCAGCGTAAAATGATGACTTAATGATGGAATATCTTCTACTCGCTCACGTAATGATGGCAAATCAATGGTGAGAACATTTAATCGATAGTACAAATCACGACGAAAACGCCCTTCTTCAACTTCAAGCTTTAAATTACGGTTGGTCGCGGCAACAATGCGAACATCAATTTGAATCTCTCGCTCTGAACCCACCGGACGAATCGCTTTTTGTTCTAAGGCGCGTAACAATGACGATTGCATTGCCAGTGGCATTTCACCAATTTCATCTAAAAATAAGGTGCCGTTATTCGCCACTCGAAACAAACCTTCTCGGCTTTTTTTTGCGCCAGTAAATGCCCCTGATACATGACCAAACAATTCACTTTCTAACAGTTCGGGTGCAATGGCAGCACAGTTAATCGGCACAAAAGGCCCAGTACGCTTGCTTAATTGATGTAATGCTCGTGCCACCAATTCTTTACCTGTGCCCGATTCGCCTTCGACTAATACCGCAGCAATAGACGGCGCAACTTGGGCTATCAGCTTTTTCATCTTTTGTGTCGCCGGCGCATCACCAATGATATCTACTGGATAGCTGCGCTCAACGTCTCGTTGCAATGCGAAATTTTGACGTTCAACTAATCGACGTTCAATACAGCGACTCACTGATTGCATCATTTGGTCAAGATTAAACGGTTTGAGAATAAAATCAGACGCGCCAGCACGTAATGCTTGAATCGCCATTTCTAAATCAGCATAGCCGGTCATAAAGATCACATCACTACGACGGGTTGTTGGATCAAACGCTTCATGCCACTCAATACCAGAACGACCGGGTAAGTTAATATCAACAATTAATAAATCAAAATGACAACGCTTACGAATTTCTTCAGCCTCTTCAATACTTCCCGCAGTATCAACCTGAGCAAACTTTTTACTTAACGCTTTCTTTAAAATCGTGCGCATTCCTGGTTCATCATCAACCACTAATACAGAAACCGCAGTCCACGATGAGGACAAACTAAAATCAGACATAAATATAGAGACATTTTAACCACACTAAAATTTGCGACATTTTGTCTCACTATCAATCATTAAGTCAAAACTGTTTAATCACCCGGTAAAACTTCGGTTACCTTTAACTTATTTCACGTAATATTTGATACCTAAATCACATAATTAACGTTATTAATCAACATTTAAAATATGGCACTTTTATTGCTTATAACTGATCAATGCTATTAATTGAAATGATGTGGGTCATTTTGCCGCACGTATTCGGTACAACTCGCCTATCACTCATCATCTATGGCTTTTTAATACAAACCAATCGATCAGGAACGTTGATGAATTTTTTAAAAACGACTTTAGTTATTCTAGGCTGCGCATCGGCAACAATGGCTTATGCAACCACAGAAACCACAACAAATAAGACGGTACGCCTAGCAACAACCACCAGCACTTATCACTCAGGATTACTTGATTACTTATTACCTGTATTTACTAAAGATACCGGATACACCGTCGAAGTATTAGCGGCAGGCACAGGTAAAGCATTAAGTATGGGTGAACATGGTGATGTCGATTTAGTCATGACCCACGCGCCACAATCAGAAGCGCAATTTGTTGAGAAAGGCTTTGGGGTGTTACCACGTAATTTGATGTACAACGATTTCGTTTTAGTCGGCCCTAAAAATGATCCGGCAAAAATCAAAGGCGATAAAGATGTTGCCCACGCATTAAAAGAAATCGCAACAGATAATGCGGTATTTATTTCTCGTGGTGATGATTCAGGAACAAATAAAAAAGAACTTAATATCTGGGCACAAACCAAAATGGAACCTAATTTCGGTGGTTATAAAGCCGTAGGTCAAGGTATGGGTCCAACGTTGAATATGGCATCAGAATTACAAGCCTACACATTAACGGATCGTGGTACATGGTTAGCGTATGAAACTAAGCTTGATCTTGAAATCATGGTTGAGGGTGATAAGCGTTTATTTAACCCTTACCAAGTAATTCTGATTAACCCAAGCCGTTACCCTGATCTTAACTACCAAGGCGCTAAAACATTCAGTGATTGGTTAGTGAATCCTAAAGCACAAAAATTAATCAATAATTACCAACGCCACGGCAAGCAATTATTCGTTGCTGATGCTCAAACGCTATAAAAGGTAATACCTTAATTTAATATGTTTTTTCGTCGATGATGCGTTATTGAATGCATAATTCATTATGGGATCACAGTTATTGCATTGAGCCTTAGTGCTAATAACATCAATGATGACATCATCGGCGTATTTTTTAGGTTAGAACAAACACTACCATGAATATTTGGCAGACAACTCAGCAAGCGACCCAACTTCTCTTGAGCGGCGATAGCGCACTTTGGGGTATTGTCGGGGTGTCATTTTCCGTGTCTCTTTTTGCCATCGCTTTAGTTATTATCCCCTCTTTATTAATTGCCTTTGCATTAGCTTACGGTAAATTCCCAGGTCGGTGGCTAACACTGTCTTTAATTAACACCCTGCAATCGGTACCGACGGTAGTGATTGGTTTACTGCTTTATATGCTGCTCTCACGTGCAGGCCCACTGGGTGATTGGCAAATGCTGTTTACTCAAAAAGCGATGATATTAGGTCAAGTACTGATCTGTTTGCCGTTACTGATATCAATGATGCACGCGGCATTTCAAAACAGTGACCGTCGCGCATGGGAAACAGCACTTACCTTAGGCTCTAGCTATCCACGCGCATTGCTTAGCTTAATGTGGGAAAGTCGATTTCCATTACTTGCCGCTATTGTTGCTTCCTTTAGCCGTGTGATCACCGAAGTCGGTTGTTCAATGATGGTCGGTGGCAATATTTTAAATTCAACTCGAAACATTCCTACCGCAATAGCCCTTGAAAGCTCAAAAGGTGCATTCTCTCAGGGTGTTGCCTTAGGAATGGTGTTACTTATTTTAGCCTTAGGTCTAAACTTTATTTTATCTATCGCCCGTGGCAAAGCCCATTTGCGAACCAACTAAACCGAGGTCTTATTATGACTCATGCTTCCATTCAGGCTCTCGACCTCTCGGTTCGCTTTAAAAGTCGATTGCTTTTCCATATTCCACAACTCAATCTTGCCCCTCGTGATGCCGTTTATTTAACGGGCGATAACGGGGTTGGTAAAACGACCTTATTGAAAGTATTAGCGGGATTACAAAAACCAACGACAGGCAAGGTTAATATTCATCAGCATACTTTTTTAAAACGCCTCTTTAGTGGATGCTATGAAGGGAGTATTATCTACTTACATCAAACACCGTATATGTTTGATGCTACTGTATTTAACAATGTATGCTATGGACTAAGGTTTGCAATTAAAGATCGCCAAAAACGTCGCAATGAAGCGATTAATGCACTACGTATGGTTGGCCTTGAAACCTTAGCTGATGAACATGTCTCTGTATTGTCTGGTGGTGAACGCCAACGCGTCGCAATGGCACGTGCATGGGTCCTTAAACCTAGTGTGTTATTAATGGATGAATCCAGTGCCAGCATGGATCAAGAATCCATCAATCGCCAAGTTATTTTAGCGAAAGATCTATTAGCGCGTGGTAGTAGCTTAGTGATCACCAGCCACCAGCAAAATGCACTCACTGCACTTTGTCGCCGACAATGGACAATCAATGACACCCAATTAATTGAACGAGCTGATCTTCAACTCGTTACAGATATCAAAAACAATAAGGATAATTATGCCTACGCCTGAACAAACCCATTGGGTCATTTTAGCGGGTGGTCAAGCCAGCCGTATGGGAGGCAATGATAAAGGCCTGATTGAACTTGCAGGTAAACCCTTTATTCAACATGTTATTGATACACTTACACCACAAACATCTCATATCAGTATTAATGCCAACCGTAACCAAGACATCTACTGTCAATACGGTGAAGTGTTTGGTGATAGCATTGAAAACTATCCTGGCCCACTCGGCGGCATGCATGCTGCACTGCATCATATTGATAACGATTGGATTGGCTTCGTCCCATGTGATTGCCCGCAATTACCCCATGATTTAGTGGTAAGAATGGCATCAGCATGTCAACCCGATACTGATATAGCAGTAGCGCATAACGGCGACTATATTCAACCTGTTGTCACCCTGCTTCATCGTCGTATTTTGCCTAAACTGGAAGCCTTTTTAGCCAATGGCGATCGCAAGATCATTTTGCTTTATCGTCAATGCAATATGATCACCGTTGATTTTAGTGACCAAACTGATGCTTTTATTAACCTCAACACCCCTGAGGAATTATCACAATTTGGAGAACGCCATGAATCAAATTAACGCCTCAGTACCATTATTAGGCTTTGCTGCATTCAGTGGTACGGGTAAAACAACCCTTCTTGAAGCCATATTACCTAAATTGGTTGAGCGTGGTTTGCGCGTGGCGGTAATAAAACATGCGCACCATGATTTTGATCTTGATGAACCCGGTAAAGATAGCTACCGATTACGCAAAGCAGGCGCAAGCCAAATGCTCATCTCCTCGCGTTATCGCCGCGCACAAATCACTGAAACCCCAACAACTGAGGCTACTTTACCGTATTTAATTTGCCAATTAGATCAAACCCAATTGGATCTTATTTTAGTTGAGGGGTTCAAGAAGCTCGACTTCCCTAAAATTGAGTTACATCGTCAAGCCATTAACAAGCCGTGGTTATATCAAGACGATAACAATATTATTGCGATTGCGAGTGACATTAAAACAGATACAACCTTAGCGCAGATAAGCATTGATGATATCGACCAGTTAACTGATTTTGTGGTTCAATTCAGTCGCCAGTCACAGTCACAACAGTATCCAATAAAAACAGCAAGTTGTGATGATATTCAACCACAAGGGATGTTGTCGGTTGATGAAGGTCGATCCCGTATTCTTGATCAAATAAAACCCCTTGATAACCCTCAAACGGTTGAGCTAAAACAAGCGCTAGGCCATATCGTACATACAGACATTCTTTCACCAGTGAATGTGCCACAACATACTAATTCAGCCATGGACGGTTATGCGATTCGCGGCACTGATATTGACCTTAATAGCTACACGGTTGTCGGTCAGGTTTTAGCGGGACATCATTATCCGCATCCGTTACAAATAGGTGAAGCCGTACGTATTATGACTGGCGCGCCTGTTCCTCAACATGCTGATACCGTTATTATGCGAGAGCAAGCACAACAAGATGGTGACACCGTCACGTTTAATCTTGCTATGGGTGCTATTAAGGCCGGTCAAAATGTTCGTTTAGCGGGTGAAGATCTTGCTATTGATCAAATCGCAGTCGCTAAAGGACAAACAATCACCGCGCCTGAATTAGGGATGGTTGCCTCCTTAGGGCTAGATAAGATCACCATCAACTCGCCTATTCGCGTCGCCATTTTCTCAACCGGTGATGAAGTACAAGCTCCCGGTGAAGCACAACAGCAAAACTGTATTTATGATTCAAACCGTTATAGCTTATTTGCTTTACTGACTCGTCTCGGCTGTGAAGTGGTTGATTTGGGTATCATTGAAGACAGTGAAACGGCACTTGAAGCCACATTACGCCAAGCCAGCCAACAAGCAGATATGATTTTATCATCAGGCGGTGTTTCTGTTGGCGATGCTGACTACATTAAAACCGTACTTGATAAGTTAGGAAAAATTGATTTTTGGCGGATCAACATGCGTCCTGGACGTCCATTAGCGTTTGGACATATTGATAATATACCGTTCTTTGGTTTACCGGGTAACCCTGTGGCTGTGATGGTGACATTCTTACAATTTGTAGAGCCTGCAATTCGTAAACAGCAAGGTTACCCACATTGGCAACCACAAACCTACACTGCAATCGCGGCTGAACCTTTACGTTCTCGCCTTGGACGCACCGAATATTTACGTGGCTATTTTAATTGGGACGCTAATGGCCGTCTTACCGTTAAAAGTATTGGTTCACAAGGCTCAGGGATCTTACGCTCAATGAGTGAAGCTAATTGCTTGATAGAAATACCACCACAACAAGAACATGCAAATATTGGCGATAAAGTTACCGTAATTCCACTAAAATTACGCTTATAGACAATAATACAATTAACGATAAAACAACTATAAAGCTAAGCTCATTACTTTCAGCTTAGCTTTTTTATCCAAGTATCATAGCTATCTATTTTGTCAACATATGTATTTATATTAATATCATCTGGCTAGACCATTAAAGCGATATTTATGTTGTAGAATAGCCCTAGTCTTATTTTTAGGTATTATAAGTAAACATGTTTTTAGATTCATATTACTCAGATAACAACGGTGAATTATCTTTTACTCGTGAGCAAGCAAGCCATTTTGCAAAACGCGTAGCCGGTGACTTTAACCCTATTCACGATGAAGATAACAAGCGTTTTTGTGTACCTGGCGATCTGCTATTTTCTGTTCTTTTAGCGAATGTTGGCCTGAGCCAAAAAATGCGCTTCGAATTTGCAGGTATGATCAATGAATCAAGCTGCCTACTTATAGACATAAAAACCCCTACAGAACTGTCCGTGATCGACTGTAAGGGAAAAGTGTACATGGATGTCATTCGTAGCGGTGAAACAACAACAAATGAAGTACTAATTTCACAAGTTACTAAAAACTATGTGCAGTTTTCTGGAATGAACTTTCCTCACATCATGGTACCTTTGATGAAATCAAAAGACATCATGATCAATCCAGCGCGCCCATTAGTAATCTATGAATGTATGGAACTTGATTTCACACGTTTAGATCTAACAGCACCGACGGTTGAACTCACTGACTCTATTATTGAAGTAGAAGGCAAGCGTGGTTACGTCACTCTGCGTTTTTGCTTTAAAGAAAATGGAGAAATTGTAGGCACAGGTAGTAAGCGCATGTTGATGAGTGGACTCAAACCTTACTGCCAAGAGAGTATTGATGATTTAGTTACACGTTTTAATGAACGTAAAGACAAATTCAACGCTATCAACAGCTAATAAGTACTACTGTCCTTTTTAAGAAAAAGCCCAACCAATACTTATCTTTCTCACTGAAAGTATATAATAATTGATTGGGCTTTTTTACTCTTACACTAGAGCATAAACTGATTATAATTGGTATTGGTATTGGTATTGGTATTAGCCATTATTATTCACCACTCTTTGAATCACCTTCAGATGCTAGTGGTAAATATAATCGAGACCGTAAGCCCGGATTATTATCACTGAAAACCAATTCGCCATTATGACGAACAACCACCGCCTCAACCAACGATAACCCTAACCCAAATCCTTGATGAGTACGGCTGCGATCAGCGCGGAACATTGGCTCACGAATACGCTCTTTATCTTCATCAGATACCCCCATACCATTATCAGTGACTACAATACCAAAATGATCGACAACCACATTAATAACACCATGTTCAGGTGTGTACTTAATTGCATTCTCAACCAAATTATATACCGCCCTAAATAAGAGACTGGGCTCGCCTTGCAATCGGTATTGTTCATCTTCTCGAAATGTTAGCTGCTGATACTTCTCATCTGAAATCGGTGATAAAAACTCAACAACATCACGACACACTTGTGATAAATCGACCCATTCTTTATCAATATGTTGCTTACCACTGTTTAAATTAGCAATTTCTAACATACCATTAAACATACCAAGTAAGACTTCGAGATCATCATGACAGGCTTCTAATTCTTGTGTATGTGGTGCTGTTTGTTGGGTTAATAACCGTTCTAACCGTAGTTTCATTCGTGCGATTGGTGTACGTAAATCATGCGCCATTCCAACAGAGAGAGCTTTTAGTGAGGTCTCTTTTTTCTCAACCTGTTCAATCAAAAAGTTAAGATGTATGGCTAACACATCAAATTCATCATCATTCTCACTAACCGGTAATTTAACCCCTTTCTCTCCTAAAATAACCCGATTCATTCCATGATTAACACGGGCTAATTTTTTTAATATTACAATGGCAAATAAAGAAGCACCTGCTAGCATAAGAATCACTGGAACAGCAATACCAGACAGTAACATTGGAATCACTGTCTGCCGATAGGCTTGCATAAACTGAGGATTAATCTTTATGACTAATTCCATACCTAAAGGCAGAGCCACCACTTGAGATAATTGAGTTGTTTTACTCGGGCCAAAGAGAAATGATGCCGTTGGATATAATCCAATATCATCAACAACATGTTTTGCCGACCGAATAACATAACTAAATGTGGTATTGTTTTTTTTACGTTCCGCTATCGTTTTATACAATGCAGGACTATTACCTTTACTCACCATCATTGTAAATAAATTAGCTTCATTGACTAAATCACGTTTTAATTGCTGGTGGTAAAATGTTTCAGAACTAACGACTACCTGATTGATAAATAGAATGAAAATAATAGCGACACAGGTAATAAAATACATCAATACTTTAAAAATTGTTGATCGCGACAGGTTTTCAGACCCGGCGTAAGACATAACCAGCTCCTCGAACGGTATGAATTAAACTAGGCTCACCTTCAAGTTCTAATTTTTTACGCAAATTAGCTATATGGACATCAATCACATTGGTTTTTGGATCAAAATGATAACTCCAAACAGATTCAAATAGACTCATGCGAGAAACAACACTTTCAACATGTTCCATTAAGTATTGCAGTAGCAAGAACTCTTTTTGTTGTAAGTTAATTATCCGAGATCCACGCCATACACGATGTGATTTTATATCCAGCCGTAAATCATCATAACTATATTCTGACGAAACAATAGCCACCAATTGATTGCGTTTAACAAGGATCTTAGCGCGTGCCACTAATTCTGCTAATGCAAATGGCTTTGTCAAATAATCATCACTGCCTGCTGTTAATCCTACAACGCGATCTTCAACACTGTCCATCGCACTTAATATCAGCACTGGCGTGTGATTCTCAGTGGCTCTTAGTGCAGCAAGTACTTTTAAACCATCTAATTGCGGTAACATCCGATCTAAAACAATGAGTTGATACTCGCAACTGGTTGCCATCATTAATCCTTGATGGCCATCTTCAGCTTCATCTACCACAAACCCATGTTCTCGTAATCCACGAGCAACAAACTCTCGAGTGGTAAGGTCATCTTCAATTACTAATATTTTCATTTCATACCTAGATCTATTTACTCATTGATATTTTTTCATGGCACTTATGCATTATACACAGTCCACCTTTATTTTTTGAATATATCGATTTGTCATCCATCTAAGCTAAATATATGATTATTCCACTATTAATACTGTTAAAAACTTTTAATAAAAAAATATTAAACTGAACTTTTTTTAGAATAAACAATCAGATATATCATTATAAAACACAAATAACTAAAGCAGCCAATTTATGCATTTTTTAACACTACTAGATCCAGTCAAAGAGATGACTGGCGTAACCTTCCCTATACTGATGTTTTTAATTTCTGGCATTATAATACTGACTGTTTCACGGACCTTTTTATGTATCTGGCAAAGAAATCGAGTCTCTAACGTTCGAGGTTGGAAAGTAATATTTATATCTGGTTTGCGAATGGATATCGTCAGTATGTGTTATTTACTGATCTTACCCTGTCTTATTACACCACTTGCTATTGGGGTTCCTTATCTAAGTCAGATTTGGTTGATAATACTTCCAATATGGATCACCTTTGGATTATGGCTTCTAGTCTACATGGAAGCAGCAACGCCTTTTTTCATTAAAGAATATGATGTACGACCAAACCGTTTATTTGTCGAATATCTTATTTATCCGAAAGAAGTCATGAGTATGATGTGGAGTGGTTACAAACTTGAGCTAGCGCTTGGACTGATCATTTCACTGACAACCGTTTATTTTGGCTGGATTTTTTCAAATTACCTCGTTCAAGATCTTCAGACTCCAAACTGGTACTGGCGTCCAGTCATCGCTCTTAGTACAGTAGCATTGTGTGTATTAGGTGCCCGTTCGACACTTGGTCATCGTGCGATTAATCCATCGATGATCGCATTTTCACACGATAATCTTATGAATGATTTACCCCTCAATTCATCCTATTCTGTACTGTACGCGATGAAGCTAATGCGAAAAATAGTTGATTCATCTACGATATATCCGCCCATGAAAACAAGCGATATTATTCACACCCTACAAGAAAACAGCCAATTAACGGCTAAAGCGTTCACCCAGCCATTATTACCAACACTGGCATATCATCAAGCGAGTAATACAGGTAAACGTAAGAACATTGTGATTTTACTACAAGAAAGTCTTGGGGCTCGCTTTGTCGGTGGGCTAGGTGGCCTACCACTAACACCCAACCTAGATAAACTGATGCAAGAAAGTTGGAACCTAACCCGATTATATGCAACGGGAACACGATCTATTCGTGGTATTGAGGCCGTTACTACCGGCTTTTTCCCAACCCCTGCTAATGCTGTGGTGAAATTACCTAAAAGCCAAAATAACTTTTATTCAATCGCCCAGACTCTTAAAGCAGAGAATTACCATACTCAATTTATCTACGCGGGAGAAAGTCATTTCGATAATATGAAAGGCTTCTTATTGGGTAATGGATTTGTTGATATACAAGATTTACCTACGTTTCATAATCCAGAGTTTATTGGATCATGGGGTGCATGCGACGAAGATCTTTATAACAAAGCGCATGAACAGTTCAGTATGCTTACTGAACAAAATAAGCCGTTTTTCAGCCTTGTATTTACCACAACGAATCACTCACCTTACGATTACCCACAAGGTAAAATAGAACCGTATAATCACCCATCTGCAACACGGGAAAATACCGTTAAATATTCAGATTTCGCTCTTGGACAATTTATAGAGCAAGCGAAAAAGTCAGATTATTGGGACGATACTATTTTTGTACTTGTTGCTGATCATGATTCACGTGCCTACGGTGATCAAATAGTACCAATAGATTGCTTTCATATTCCAGCCGTGATTTTTGGTGGTGGCGTTGCTGCCCATGAAGATAATCGTTTAGCAAGTCAGCTTGATCTACCACCAACTTTATTATCCATGGCGGGCATCAGTGCTAATCACCCAATGATGGGTCATGACCTAACCAAAGACGTTGCAGAACATAAGCAAAGAGCTGTCATGCAATATCATAATAACTTTGCATGGCTAAACAATGACAACCATGCGATTGTTTTCCAGCCAAATAAAGACATCATGACCTTTCACTATGATCCTACAAGTCACATATTAATACCAAGTGAATTACCAGATGACGAAATAAAAACAGCAAATGCATTCGCGTTATGGGGAAGCCTATCTTATAAACAAGACTTCTATCAATGGAATAAAATAGAATCCGCACAACATACAATGCCTCAACAATGACCGGTTTACTGCAGATAGTTTAAACGCTATTAATGAAACTCACCGACTTACTCAGGGGTAATATACTCACACCTGAGTAAGTCAGTAAGGCATCCAAAGTCATTATTGAATACAACATCCGCCTCTTTAATCGCTAGCCATAACGTGGTCAAGTAAAACTGGCTACTAGACTATCAATCCCACATTGCTGTTATATCAATACCTATTGATCCTTCCCGTTTGACTCATTAAGCAATTATCCTTAAAAATAAGACTCAAAAAACATTCAATGTTATATGAACACATCCCCTCAAAAGCTGCGGAAGAAAATCTACTGATGTTATGTTCAGTTTATTACTAGCAAATTATTAGCAAAAAAAAACGGTCTACCAAAAGGTAGACCGTTTAACGCGACCATAGGGGGAAGTTATGAAATCGCGAATACTGTATTTTGCTTAATAAATGATGCTTATAGCGCTTTCATTTGGTTAGCAATAATTTCAGCTTGTGGACCAATAATAACTTGAAGGTTATTTGAGCCTACGTTTACAACACCCTTCGCACCCAACTGCTTTAGTTTGGCATCATTGATGATTGAACGGTCAACAATACCTAGACGAAGACGAGTAATACACGCAGAGATATCCGTTAAGTTATCTTTACCACCTAATGCTTCTAGATATTGTACGGCTAAATCAGCCTTGCTATCAGAAGTCGGGTTTGAGTCTTCTGCTGGTGCATCTTCGCGGCCAGGTGTTTTAAGATTAAACATCTTAATTGCACTAACAAAAATCACGAAGTAGATAACACCAACCACTAAGCCCATTGGAATGATTTCCCAAGAATTGTGCGCTGCGGGAGCGTTATAATTCAAGATGTAATCAATCAAGCCTGACGAGAAGCTAAATGCCATATGAATGTTAAGCATTGATGCAACAACAATACTGACACCCATTAGAATAGCGTGTACTAAGTACAAACCAGGTGCTAGAAACATAAACATGAATTCGATTGGTTCAGTGATACCTGTTAGGAATGCAGTCAATGCCACACTCAATAACATACCACCTACAACTTTCTTGTTTTCTTTCTTAGCCGTTACATAGAATGCTAATGCTGCACTTGGAAGACCAAACATTACTACTGGGAAGAAACCACTTAGAATTCGTCCTGCAGATGGGTCACCTGCGAAGAAGCGTGAAATTTCACCTGTAACAATCTGACCAGTTGCAGGATCTGTGTAGTTACCAAACACAAACCAAACCATACTGTTAAGAATGTGGTGCAAACCAAGTGGAATCAATAGACGGTTAGCAACACCATATACGAACTCACCAGGGACACCACTTGTTAGAATCCACTTACCTAAATGGTTGATAGCATCCTGAACAGGAGGCCATACAAGACTAAAGGCAAAAGCAAGAACCAATGCAACTAAACCTGTGATGATAGGAACAAAACGCTTACCACCAAAGAAGCCAAGGAACTCTGGCAATTTAATTGCGTGGAAACGGTTGTATAACAAGCCTGCACATACACCAATAATAATACCACCAGCAACACCAGGGTCGACATCAGCATTAAGTGTCTTCATTGCAGCCATCATAATGAAGTAACCAACCGCGGCTGCAATTGCTGCTGCTGCTGAGTTATCTTTCGAAAAACCACCAGCAACACCCATTGCAAATAGCAGGGCTAAGTTTGTGAAAACTGCCTGACCACCTGCTGCAATAAAAGGTATATTTAATAGATCGGGTTGTCCGATACGCAATAAAATACCAGCAATAGGCAATACTGCGATCGGAAACATTATCGCGTTTCCGAGCTTTTGGAAATGTCCAAGAATACTCATTCCCTTCTCCATGTCATCACATCAAAATTAATAAACAACAAATGTCGTTTAAGCATGTGCTAACCATACAGTAGTTAGCTAAACTTAGTTTAAGATAAACATTAAGTTTTCTTAATGTTGGCTCAATTTCACGTGACAGCCCTCACAATTTAAGAAATATCACAAGAATACATCAAGAAAAAATACAATTTTTACATTATGGCAACCATTGTTTTTGTAAGTATTATGCTTATTTTTCATTATCTGATTGTTGAATAAATGAGAAAAATGAACGTTACCTGACAAATAAGCATAGAATGTGTTTTTCAGCGATATACTTAATGACATTCAAGCTAATTTATGCGAAAAATGCTTCCGCTTTAAATTATGAAAAAAATGTCAATTTTCTGACAGTTTATATTTTTTTTATGGCCTACTTACATAATTATACAATGATAAGATTGAACTTCCTCCATGATGACTTTTATATCTAAGAAACTCCCTAACTTTATTGCATTAGCCTTATTTGCAATCTTGCTTTTTATTGCTATTCATATCTTCCCCGTACCGGTCTTAACTATGCCGGTGAGTGACGCTGCGGGCATATCCTTTGCTTTATTAACCGATAGTGCGGGGAGTCCATTCTTCCTTATCACTGCGGCGTTACTGTGCCTTATACCTGTATTTCTAAAATTACCAAAGAAAACCATCACTAAAGTATGGATTCAATTTGGTATTTTACTTGTGCTAAGTTTCGTGACTAAAACGGTATTGAAGCATGAAACAGCAATACCTCGTCCTTATACTTACGAACTACAAGCATTACACTTAGTCGATTCACCAGCAGACTTCTATGCATTAGATTCAACCGCAAAAGAGAATGTTGTGAAACAAGCAGGGGCATATATTAGTCCTTGGCGTTTACGCAGTTGGGAAGGCGAAACTAACTACTCTTTCCCATCAGGCCATACTATCTTCGCTGCTATTTGTGTACTGTTCTGGGGTGGTTTCTTTATTCGTAGAGGTAATTATCTTGTTGCGGGTGGATTAATCATTTGGGCAACAGGTGTGGGTATAAGTCGTTTATGGCTAGGTATGCACTTCCCTTCTGATGTGATGGGTTCCATACTCTCAGCGGCAGTGCTTTACTTCTTTATCCCTGAATGGGACGAAAATGCAAAGAAAAATAAACAAAAAAAATAGCATAAAACCGTAACATCAAAAAAGGCTCATCGCATTATGCTATGAGCCTTTTTTATAGCATAAATAACCTTAGATCACTCTTAGATAGCACTCGGTGTATGTTCATACTCAACAACAAGTTGATTACCAACATACGTTACTTTCTTAATTTCACCGTCAAAGATAAACGTATTTTTAACGATAGAATTAGTTAACGATCCTTTTTGTACGGCTTCACGTAACGAAGGTAGAATTAACACTGGGTCAATATTTAAAATGCCACAAAAATCATTCACAAACTGATGATGAATAACAGAATCCCCTCGCAGAATGTTTGAAAATTCAAGTTGCGTTAACTCCAGTTTTTTAGCCATTTCTATTTGAGTTATACGCATTTTTGCTTTGTAGCTCATCCATGTATCGTGCAAAACTCGACGATCTTTTTCTGTATATTGCATTTTCTTTCCTAAAAGCGCTTTCAATACATTGAATAAACCCAACGTTATTCATCACTGCGCGCAGTGGTGAATTTAAACGAATTGATTTTTTTCATCCATAAATTAGCTGTAAGAATATGTGTCAGTTTTTTATGCCAGTAATATAATATAGATATACTTAATACTTTATTACAAGTTATTCGTTGTTGAATTGCAGATTAAACCTATAATGTACGAAAATAATAAAGGATAAGCTAATCATCAAAATGATACGCCATTGGGTATATTTTATTGTACATAGTGTACTTATCATAACTGTATTCACTAATACAGCGTATGCGTACACCACAAAAATAACACCAACACCAATGTCGCATTGTAGCAGCATGAACGATAGCGCCTGTTGCGAAAATAACGCTACTATTGAACAACTTATAACAACACTCGCTAACAATTCAATTTGTGGTGATGGGTGTAATAGCGATGATTGCTCGTCACAAACTCAACACCAACCTGCACTATTACCTAGCTTTAGTTTTCAATCATTCCGTTGTGCCGAAGTGCTAATGAATGAACTCTGCCACCCTCCTCGTTATTATCATGAACCATTACTAAAACCACCGATGGCATAAAGTGTGATATCAGCTTTAAACACTTTACTTACATCATCTGCTTTGCACTCATTACATTATTAATGTGCAAACTTGTTATTTAGGAATGTCATCATGATCATCAAACGTACTCTATTAGCATGTGCTCTTTTTATCTCAGCTACTGCGTCTGCCACTACTGCACCTATCATCAAAGGCACTAATTACTTATCGCCGTATTGTGGTTGCTGTAAAGAGTGGATAACGCATATGAAAGATAATGGCTTTGAGCTCGAAAGTGTTTATCAAGAAAACCTAACGCCAACTAAAATTAAGTTAGGAGTATTACCTGAGTATGCATCTTGCCATACGGCTCAAATTGAAGGTTACACTTTTGAAGGCCACATCCCTGCGGCTGACATCAAACGCTTTTTGGCAAGTAAGCCAACACGAATGAAAGGACTGGCTGTTGGTGGTATGCCAATGGGATCACCAGGCATGGAATATGGCGATCAGAAAGACAGTTATAACGTGGTCGCTTTTGATGACAAGGGCCGTACTATGGTATGGGCAAGTCATAACTAATCACTAGATAAAATAAAGGTTGGCCTAAATATTTAGCGCCAACCTTCTTATCATTAAACTCTTCTACACTTAAATGAGAATAACACTCAACTGCGAGGTTATCTCATGAATCAATTACTCAATAATGAAAAACATGAATTAATAGATTTATTGGATCAGGCTAAACATACAGGACTGATCACTTATAAACACATCGATTCATTAACCACTGAATCTAGCTACTTCACTATACATAAAGGCAATTATTTTATTAAAGTTCGCCTGTCTGATCATGGTGAGCATCATTCTCACCCTCGCATTCATCTTTATATTTTTGCAGATCAACATTCAGTGAATAAATACTTGGATTTTTTCACTGAAAATGATGATGTCGATAGCTTCTATTCAGCAATTAAGCGTATTCATCGTTATATCTATGGTACGTAATTTTTTTTAAGATGTAAAAAGTTATAGTGCGCTATCTACACACGTTACTCTGTAAATAGATCTCGATTGGGATCAGATTGCTCAGCCCACTCGGGATCTAATTCCCGCTTTTCGAAATAAATTTGTAAGCCATTAAAATAAGTAAACGCAGTTAATTCTGATTCTTTACCGAAATGTTCAAAGAACACATCTTCATGATCAGCTAATTCTACTAATGTTTGTATACCCCGTTCTAATGCCCATTGAATCGCTGGTGGCGTAATAATGGTACGGTACAACATCAATTGCTTAATATCTGTCAACGCAACCTTACGCAGCCCTGTTGTTGAACGTCGTAATGGTTGTGCATTCGCCTGTTCCTCAGCAAGCAGTGCTCGTAAACTAGCAAGGCTCGATTCTCTCTCTGCTGGTGAATAGCCATACGTTGTTTTACAAAAGCGTAAGGCATAGGTCATTTTATCTCGCCCCACCAGCTCAATGACTTGCTCTAAATAAGGCTGTGGAATAGCGTACAAAGCGGCTAATTGAGTCACGGCGTGGTTTAAGCTGGTATAGATGATGCCATCATATTCAAACTGAAAAGTCGTTGTCACATCGTAGCAAGGTAGCCCGTCAATATTAATCGGCCACCCAGCATAATTCACTCGCTCTTTGGCTATTTCAAACATCTTCCAGCCGCTGATACGGAACCCTTCTAGCGCCTTTCCGTCCATTTCAGACGATTCAAGCTCTTCTTTAGTCCAATTAACACCAATCTGTAGATGTTTATGATATTTCTTATGTAGCTGTTGTTTCACTTTGTCACGTAACAAATCTAAACTGCTGACCTTTACTGCATTAGCAAAAGCAAAACACTCTTGGCAACACGGCAACATAATCGGCAAGGTTTGGTTATCATAATTTGGGACAGCCATAAATGCATGACTGTCAAAATACGGTTCGCCACAGAACCAACAGGTATGGCGATAATCAAAAGGCACATCAATATTATGGTATGAGGAAGTCATTTATCTGCTATTTATGAGTGAAAGTACGTTGGGTATTATGCAAAGACTCTACATCAACAACAAGATGATTATTAATCACGAAGATTATTGATCATTTTATCGGCAAGTTGTTGAAACAATATTATCTCATCTAAACTAATATTTTTTGTTATTTTTACCTGAATCGCATTATCAATAACAGCCAGCTTTTCAACAATCTCCATTCCACGCTCAGTCACACATAAGTACGAACTGCGCTTATCAACCGGATTTGGGGCTTTGATAATGAATCCTTTCTTTATTAGGGTGCTTACTAAGCGTGTTATCTGTGCTTTATCTCTTTCTAATACTGTTGCTATATCAATTGCTGTACATGGTCTCATCTTATTAATGATCTTAATTACACGCACATGCATCGGTGTAATATCAAGCTCAAGTTGTTCAACATCCTCATGTAATTGACGTTTTAACGCATGTACCAATTGATACAAACTCTCTAACGATTTATTAATTACCATTACTTATTCACTCCTTCTATCTCTATTTAGCACAATCACGACTCGACACAATGTTGACAATATCAACCAAGATGAATTATAGTTGACACTATCAACCATAGTTACATTTATCTCAATAAGAGTACAGTCATGACTACAGAAAATATCTACCGCGTTACGATTGAGGAACTCACCTCTCACCCCTCTACAGATAAAACGATACAATTTGAATTTCAAGATAGAGAAAATCTTTTTAAGATCGTTGAAAATTTAAAGCAAGGTAGTGGATTAGATGCGACACAAGCAACCAGAGTCGGTGTTTCTCTGCGATTATTAGGTCCAGTAATGATGATGAATCGCAAACATCCTCTTTTTGCAGAGTTTATGCCTCACTTTAAAACACTCATGATCAAGCTAAAAAATACCGTTAAAAGCGCATTAATCGATAAATAATTTCATCTACCTCAATCTACTACTTAAAGATACACAAATAGCAGCTCGAGACTAATTAGCACATAACATTAAACCACAAACCAATTAATGTTATTACTGTCTGAGTATTGATTTTATTTACTTGCCAATGTGTGTTTTTTACATACACTCGCGCGATATTTATTTTGTCCGTGATATTTACATGAAAAAACTAATAGTTAACTCAATGTTAGCTTCAACACTGTTATTAAGTGGCTGTGTCACTTTCCCTACCCCTGAATCTGCTAAAGTTGATGTGATTTGGGATGATGTACAAGCTATTGAAAATTGTCAACGAATGGGAATTGTCTACGGCTCAGAAGGCCATTTTTATGACTATTGGTTTCATGCAGATAAAGACATGGTATGGGGAACGTTAAACCAAATGCGCATTAAAGCTGCCGCATTAGGTGCAAACACTGTGTACCTCTATCAACCACTTGATTTCTCTAGCTCGGTTACCATGTTTGCTAATGCCTATTTATGTCACAAACCTAAAGTTACCCCAGCAATCAAACCTGAACTAATACCAACCGTTAAATAACACGATTACTATTCTCTTCTCGATTTATACTCTTAGTTTAGGACAGCCATTATTATTAATGACTGCCCTAAGTTAGCTAAGGCTTCTGTGATAACACATCAGTAATATCTTGAGCAGTATGACGCTCAGGTAACTGCTCCCACACTTCACCCCAAGTTCGATTGACAATACGCCCTCTTTGCACCGCAGGACGATTTAATATCATCGTAGCCCAACGTTGCACATGGGTATAACTCGCCACATCAAGAAACTCTCTTGCGTTGTAAAGGTGCCCTAAGACCAAATTGCCATACCATGGCCACATTGCAATATCCGCAATACTGTATTCATCACCCGCAATGTAATGATTATTTGCTAATTGTTTATCAAGTACGTCTAATTGACGTTTTATTTCCATCGTAAAACGATTAATCGGGTATTCATATTTTTCTGGTGCATATGCGTAAAAATGACCAAATCCACCACCGAGATATGGCGCAGATCCTTGCAACCAAAATAACCAATTCATCACTTGTGTGCGATCATTACCAGACTTGGGTAAGAACAGGTCAAATTTTTCAGCCAAATAAAATAAGATTGAACCTGATTCAAACACATTTATGGCGGGGATTTCTGAATGATCAACTAAAGCGGGAATTTTTGAATTAGGATTAACATCAACAAAACCAGAAGAAAATTGATCACCTTCCTCAATATTAATTAAATGCGCATCATAATCAGCATCCGATTTCCCCGCTGCTAACAACTCTTCAAGCATAATCGTTATTTTTTGCCCATTAGGTGTTCCCATCGAATAAAGCTGTAATGGGTATTTACCAATGGGTAATGATCTTTCATGTGTTGAACCAGCAACAGGACGATTAATTTGTGCCCATTTACCACCACTTTCACTATCAAATTGCCATTGCTTCGGTGGGATATATTGATTTTCCATGTTAACTCCTAACCATTGTTATTTGTTTACTGACAATCTCACGAATACATTTATTTCTTTTTATGCTTGATCGGCAATAATGCTATCTACTAGATTACCCATCGTAGTTGAATGGATTTTTGGTTTTAAATACAGTGGATTATAAGGAACACCCGTTCTATCAATATAAGCTGCATCTAAACCTGCTGATAAAGCACCATGTGTATCCCAATCATGGGTCGCCACTAGGCATAATTGATCTATTGGTTGTTGTAACTTTGTTGCTGCAAATTTATAAACGGTAGGATCAGGCTTAAAACTTCCTGTTTCTTCTACTGAGATAATGTCATCAAAAGAGTCTGTTAATTCAGCATTTTTCATTTGCATTGAAATAAGGTTCAATGATGAATTCGATAATGCGACCACTTTAAAACCATGTTGGCGCAACTTACTAAGAGCAGGTTTTATATCAGAATGCGGTGATAAATTTGAAAAAGCGCCAAGTAACTCAGTTCGCTTATTTTCCGTTAATTGAGTTTTATAATTAACAGCAATAGCATCAAGAACAATAGTTGCGAGTTCTGCAAAGTTACTCTTTACCTTAGTGGTAATACAAACAGTTGAAAGATGCAGTAACTTTGAAAACCATAAAGATAACGCATCTTCGCTACCAAAAGTTTCCTTAAATATTGGTTTTAAAGCGCCTAAATTTAAAACCGTTTCATTTATATCAAAAAGTATCACTTTCTTGTTCATATAATTACTCTTTACAATAAGTTAAACGCTTAAATGACATCCTTATCGTGGCATACCCATAATTAACATTGATATTTCTACTTGTCCAATATTCTATATCCCGATTAATTAGATGATATATTCGAAAGAACAAAAGCACTCTGGACAGCCATATATTTTAGCGGTATTTATATCACGAGCATGGCCCTAAAGAGAATCAACACTCTCATGCCCTAACAATCGAAAATCCCAACGTTCTACCTGATTATTTTCAAGGCGAGCAATTACCTTTGCTTTCCAACTTTCTGATAATTTCGCTTGTTGTGTTAACTTTAAAAGTCCTGCTTTGTTTAGCGGATCACCAAAAAAAACATCACAGACTTCACGTAACGTCATTGCATTAGGTTCTTGAGCAATTAATATCAGTGGCTCATCAACACTAACCATTCCTGCTTGAATAACACGATATAACCAACCACAACGACTTATTTGCTGCATATTCAGAGAAAAGTTATCAATACCCCAACGTTTATTTAATTTAAAGCAAGGTGAACGAGGTTGGCTGACTTCAATAATGGCTTCTCCCCATTGATAACGATCCCCTAAACACACGGTTTCCTCTGTCATACCAATCGAACTTAGGTTTTCTCCCATTCCGGGCGCAATCCAATTAACATCAATGCTATATTGCTGCTGCCAATAAGCATAATGCTCTAAGGGGTATTGATGTAGTGCACGCTCTAATCCACCATGATGACGTAAATCAGCACATTCATCACCTTCCAAGCCTTTAAGAGACAAATATAAACGCCCCTCAACCAAAGATTTATTTATCGCAGTTTGAAAGCCATAACAATGCTCAACGTTTCCGCGATAAATATTATGAAGATAGTTTTCCTTTTTCATACTTACCTTATTTACTTACTGAGTGTCGCCTCGAACAATTATAATGTAGATCGTGTAAACCCTATCATTTAAGTGTCAAAAGAGCACTTTGGACAGCCAAATCTTTATCATTGAAATATCGCCCCCTAAAAAATAAACTATTCCACCAACAACAAACTCTTTTACTATCAAATTTACGGCTTATTATTTTAATTCTTCATTAAATCTATCACATCCCTATATTGCAGGATCGACAACGCCCGCAATCCTGACGGTTATTGCGGTATTTGAATTTATTTATAAATAATGTCTAACTAGGATGTAACTGATGACTCGCAGATTTCCCTTTGCACCAATGTCCACCAATACGTTGTTTGAATGCACACATCTGTGACCATTTGCCACTCACATTGGCATAACGTTCCATAAATTGTTCACTATGCTCAAGCCAAGCGTCTGATGTTATTCCTAATTGTTGCAAAATCTTTGGTTGGTTAGATCCAATAAAACCTTTTTTATCATTGCGAATACAGCGACCAGTCCAGTCAATAAGTTCGAGATAATCAGCAAAAGCAAAGTTTATTCCTGCTATTTTTGCCTGATGTTCAGCACCAACAAAGGGTAATAATTGAAAGTGACCTTTATTTGATGGTGATTGTTTAGCGGAGGTTTTCGGTTGCTGATATTCACGAATACGTTGCTGAATTGAAGTAAAATTTGAGTGTTCTAATGACGATGTAACGCCAGCTCTAATCGGATTTAAATCTACATACATCATGCACGATAATAATGCTTGTTCATCCAGCAAAGCTTGAGACTTAAATCGACCTTCCCAAAACGCCCCTTTACATTGATCTTCTTTATTAGCTTTTCGCGCTATTTCTTCATTAAGACAGCGCATAAACCAGCTAATACTGCCTAAGCGTTGTTGCCATTCAGCTACTAAATTTGATAATGCTTGTTGTTTGTCAGCGGCTATTTGACCTTCTTTTAAAAAATCGACAGCGATAGGATTACCACTAAATAACTGTAACCAACGTGATATCACCTCTTCTGGCGTTAACTTTTGTTGCTGCTCGGTGTCTATTTTTAGCACTAAATGATAATGGTTATTCATCACAGCATAAGCACAAACATCAATGCAAAATACAGCGGCTAATTGTTTGATTTTATTTACTATCCAACCACGACGATGTTGATAGTTTTTACCGTTATATGGGTCATCACCACACAAATAGGCACGACGAACACAGCGATTAATTACATGATAAAAAGGCGTAATGTGAGGCTCTATCAATTTCCGTCTTGAGATTGTCATTCGTTTCACCATAAGCAACTTGAAGCTTAAGTGTAGTTACTTATGGTTGATGCGCAATGTTATGGCTGTCCATTGTTTTTTTCTTCTCATAACCGCTGTATTATCTATCAACTAACCGAGTTTGAGATAACCGTTTTGTCGTGGTAACGCCTCCTAAAACCATTTTCTTCGACACTTTATTGAGTCTCTTTCTGATTAAATATCAATCTCCTAGCGAAATCCCTATTAAATCTAACAGTTATCACAATTCCATGCTTGTAGTATGGGGGCATAAAGCGGTAAAATATGTGCCCTCTTTTAGTCATGAGTATGTTTAATGTCAGAACAGAAGCGAAAGGCCCTCAAGAAAATTGCAAAATGCCTTGAGTTGGGTAATTCAGCCAATGTAAACGAAGCAGCCCAAGCCATTCGTATGGCTCACCGCCTCATGCTCAAATATGGTCTAGAAAAAGACGATATTGAATTTATTAAGATGGGCAAAACCAAATCGAAAACATTACTACCAACGGATATTAGTGCACAAATTCTTAAGATCATTCGTGGTATTAATCGTCGCTTTGGGGTTGAGTGTGTTCTTACTAATTACAAAGGCTTAAAACAAGCTGAGTTTATTGGTGCTGCAGAGCGCGCTATTTTTGCTGCATTTGCATTTGATATTGTTTACCGTGAAATGAATCAACAAACAGGGCAATTCCGTAATAGCTTTGCTGGCACAGGTACGAGTACATCAGAAGTCGCTCGTCGCGTGTCATCATTTCTCGCGGGCTGGCTTGAAGGCGCATTAGAAAAACTGCCAGTATTAAATACCGATGATGACCATGATCAGCGCATGGCGAACTATATCGATAAGCAGTTTGAGAATTTAGATCGTGAAACATTTAAAAAACAACTTCAAGAAGCGATGAAAGCACTCACTGATGATTACGAAAAAGGCATGAAAAAAGGCCGTTCTATTTCAGTAAGCCGTCCTGTTGGTGGCACAAGCGCCCAACAAGAACTCAAACGATTAAATTAACTTTATCGTTTCTGAACAAAAAAGTCGCTTTTGCGGCTTTTTTTATAAATATCCCTTGTAACAACCAGTTATAGCAATAAATACCGTATGGCTAATTTATAATTAAAAATACCAATTGAACAATAAAAACACCATTAAACTTGTCTTATTAGCATCTAAACGTAGCTTTTTGAACAAGTCGTTTAAAAAAACAGCAAAAGAATCAATTTCAATGTAAGAACATCAAAGAAATGGGATTTATCTCTCATTTTTATGATAGAATGAATCAAAATCCCTTATTTCTATAGCCTTTAGACATGAAATTTCCTGGTCAACGTAAGTCAAAGCATTACTTCCCTGTCAATGCTCGCGATCCATTGGTTGTTCAAATTCAACAAGAAAACCCATTAGCTAAATCACATCTTGTTGGCGTAGGTCAAACGATTGTTGATATTGAAGCGCGGGTCGACGATGACTTCTTAGCCAGACATGCTCTAAGTAAAGGCCACTCTTTAGTTCTTGATGAAGATAAAGCGGAACTCCTATACCAAGAGTTAAAAGAACGTAAACTGATCAGCCATGAATACCCTGGCGATACCATTGGTAATACGTTACATAACTACTCTGTTCTCGCTGATGATAAATCCATCTTACTGGGTGTGATGAGTAAAGATCTTAAAATTGGATCTTACGCCTACCGCTACCTATGTAATACTTCTAGCCGTATTGATCTTGATTACCTTCAACCTGTATGTGGTCCTATTGGGCGTTGTTACACGCTGATCACTAAAGATGGCGAACGTACGTTTGCTATCAACGAAGGTCAAATGAATCAATTAAGTCCTGACAGTATTCCTGAGTGTGCGTTTAAACAAGCCTCAGCATTAGTACTTTCTTCTTATTTGGTACGCGGTAAACCTACCGATCCAATGAAAGATGCAGCACTAAAAGCGATTGAGTTTGCGAAAAAGAATAATGTTCCTGTCGTACTGACTCTTGGTACTAAATATGTCATTGAAGACAAGCGTGAATGGTGGATTGAATTCATCAAAGAACACGTTACTTGTATCGCAATGAATGAAGAAGAAGCAGAAGCACTGACTGGCGAAAAAGACCCATTAATGGCTGCTGATAAAGCGTTAGAATGGGTTGATATGGTATTATGTACTGCTGGCCCTGCTGGTCTTTACATGGCAGGTTACACTGATGATGAACTTAAACGTGAATCAACACTGCCACTATTACCGGGTCGTATTCCTGAATTTAATAAGTATGAATTTAGTCGTCCAATGGCTAAAGCTGATTGTATCAATCCTGTTCGTGTCTACTCTCACATTGCCCCTTACCTTGGTGGCCCGATGGAGATAAAAAACACCAATGGTGCCGGTGATGCAGCCCTATCTGCTCTGCTACATGATATGTCAGCGAACCGTTTCCATAAAATCAATGTACCGAACTCTGCTAAACATACTGCTAATTTTTTATCGTACTCTTCATTCTCACAAATTTGCCAATACTCAAACCGTGTCAGTTACGAGGTGCTAATTCAACATGCACCACGTCTTTCTCATGGCTTGCCTGAACGCGAAGACTGTTTAGAAGAAGCTTACTGGGAACGTTAATCAACACTGATTACCTTTTTCTAAAAAAGAGCGAATGATCGCTCTTTTTTTATATCTCTACTCATCAACAACTACTCTCATTTCTACTTGTCGCTCACCTTACCAATACTATAAATAACAGCCCTCTCGTTTATTCAGCCTACAGTCTTAACTTATTGAAACTACATTATAAATATATAAAACACCTAAATTATGACTATTTTTACAGCATTTTTCTGTGCCGCTGCTAATCAAATAACAACTCTTAACTAAGATCACATTGTCGACATTCAATCAACAGCAAACTGTGACCAAGTTAAAGGAAAACGTTTTCACCACTATATTTTAGTAAAAGTTTTACTAAAATCGTATCTATGTTAACTAATTCGATGGTTTATAACGTCATCGGTTTGGTGGTTTATTTCTCGCATCTTTTGGTAACACTCTCATTTCCAGTCTGAGTTATCATCGATTTGATTCAACGGAGGACATTATGTCTGAATCTATGCGCGGTACGATTGGAAAGTTTGCTTTACTATCTATGACATTTGCAGCTGTCTTCAATGTCCGTAATATTGTTAACAACAACATCGAACTAGGGTTAAGTTCAGCCCCCATTTTTCTTTTTGCCACCTTGGTCTATTTCATCCCTTTTGTTTTCATCATTGCTGAATTTGTCTCTGCGAATAAAAACTCCGAATCAGGTATGTATGATTGGATCAAACAACCTCTTGGCACCAAAGCGGCTTACATGGGGTCATTTTTATACTGGTTTGTAAATCTATTCTGGTTTATCTCATTGTTACCTAACGTTATTGCTTATGCATCTTATGCGATGCTCGGTTATGAATATGCGTTTTCGCCAATGGTAACGTCGATGATTTCAATTGTCTTATTTGCGGCTGCCACCCATATATCAACCAAAGGTGCATCATGGCTGGGTAAGATTTCAGAAATCGTTGCCTACGGAGTCTTTGCCTTATTTGCTGTTTACGTCATTGGTGCATTAATGGCATTAAATGGCGATACCCCACCCGTAGAACCTATCACTTTAGAAGCCATGACCCCGACGATTAATTGGGCAACATTGGGTATTATGTGTTGGATTTTCCAAGCCGCAGGGGGTGCAGAAACCGCAGCAGCTTACTTAAACGACGTCAAAGGCGGACAGAAATCATTCATTAAAGTGATCATCGCAGCCGGTGTTATTATTGGTAGCATGTATGCGATTGGCTCACTATTGGTTAACGTGTTTGTTGCACGTGGTGATCTCTCTTACTCAGGTGGTATGGTGGAAATATTCACCGGCATGGCTCACTACTTTGATCTTTCTGCACCATTAGTCGGACGTTTTGTCGGTATCGTACTATTTATTGCCATGTTTGGTGCAATGATGATGTGGACCGCAGCACCGGTTAAAATTCACTTTTCAGAAATTCCTAAAGGTGTTTACGGTGAAAAAACTACCCAGCTAAATAAGCATGGTGTACCTGTACGCGCAGCATGGTGGCAATTTGGTTTTGTATTAGTGATGCTAATCGCTAACGGGTTTGGTTCAGAATCAGTGCAAGAGATGATGAGTACTGCGATTAATTTAACCGCAGGTACGGCAATGCTACCGCCGATCTTTATTATGGTGGCTTACTTTGTATTCCGTCTTAAACATGATGATACCCCGCGCGATTTCCGCATGGGTTCACGGATGTTTGGTATGGGTATGGTGTCGGTACTGATTGTTATCTTTATCGTGAGTATGACAGCTTCTGCTTTCCCTCCAGGTGTTGATCTTGTTAAAGCATTCTTTATCAATGTGTTTATGACAGCAGTTTTTGCAGGGCTGGCTTACTTATGGATATCTCGTTTCGAGAAAAAAGCGGCTAAAACATCAACATCAACATCAACAAAGAATAAAACAGCAACTCAAACTCACTAATTATTAATATGCCCCTAAACAAAAGGCCGATGCGGTTATCGCATCGGCCTTTTCATTTATAGGGTTTGTATTACAACTTACTTAAGTGACTAGCACTCATTAATTGCATTACGAACACGCTTATCAGAAATTGGATAAGGCGTACCTAACTGTTGAGCAAAGAAACTCACACGCAGCTCTTCTATCATCCAGCGGATTTCTTTAACCTTATCAGGTACTGGCTGCCCTTTCGGGATCTTATTCAATAACTCTCGGTAGTCATTAACTACTGATTCAACTTTTAAAATATGAACCCGATCTTTATTAGGATCAATGGGCAGTTTTTCCATGCGACGTTCAATGGCACGCATATAACGTAAAATATCAGGCAAACGCTTCCAACCACATTCAGTCGCAAAGCCTTTAAATATTAAACTTTCAATTTGTGCTTTAATATCTGACATTGCAAATGCCATACGTAAATCAATACGACCTTTTAAACGCTTAGAAATATTAAATGCCGTTGTTAGAATTTCTTCTACTTGCTTAGCAATCTCAACCACGGTATCGCCAAGTTCTGCACGTACATATTCTTTCAGTGTTTCAAAGGTTTCAGGCTGCCAAGCTAAGCCGCCCTTTTGTTCGATCAGCTTATCAATACCACACGCAATACAGTCATCAATAAGATCAAGCACACGACCGTACGGGTTAAAATACAGACCTAACTTCGATTTGTTTGGCAAGTTTGAATGCAAATATTTAATCGGTGACGGTACGTTTAATAAAATCAAACGACGTTGTCCGGCTTGCATCACGTTATGCTGTTCTTCTTCGGTTTCAAATAATTTGATACCTACAGAATCTTTGTTATCCGTTAACGCAGGGAATGCTTTAACTTCAAAGCCACCACGTTTTTGTTGATAACGCTCAGGCAACGCACCGAAGCTCCACGTTTTCAAACCTTCTTGCTCAATATCATCATCAGCCACTTGCGATAATGTTTCTTGAACTTTTTCTTTCAAGTTATCTTTTAAGCCATAGATATCTTTGCTTTCACGTAACTTACGATTGTGATGATCAACCGCACGATAAGTGATCTTAAGGTGATCAGGGATCTGCTCTAATTTCCAATCTTCACGAATTAAGGTCACACCTGTCATTCGTTTCAGCTCTTTTTCGAGCGCATCAAGTAACGGCATTTCTAACGGCGTAACACGCGCAAGAAAAGCATCAGCATAGTTTGGCGCTGGTACAAAGTTACGACGTAACGGCTTTGGCAATGATTTAATTAACGCAACCACAAGTTCATGGCGTAAGCCGGGAATTTGCCAATCAAAACCATCAGGCTTCACTTGGTTTAAAATAGCCAGCGGTACATGAACCGTTACACCATCGTTATCTTCACCCGGTTCAAACTGATAGCTTAGTTTCAGTTTCAAGTTACCTTGATGCCAAAAGTTAGGATAATCAAGATCAGTAACATGGCTAGCATCGCCACGGAACAACATTTCACGTTCAAAGTTAAGCAGTTCTGGATTTTCTTTAAAGGCTTTCTTCCACCAGCCATCAAAATGACGACCTGACGTTACACTTAAATCAATACGTTGATCGTAGAAATTAAACAGCTCATCATCATCAATCAAAATGTCACGACGACGTGATTTATGCTCAAGCTCTTCAACTTCACGTAATAACTTACGGTTTTGCTTATAGAACTTATGCTTAGTATCCCAATCACCTTCAACTAATGCTGAACGAATGAAGATTTCACGAGATAACGCAGGATCAATATTACCGTAGTTAACTTTGCGTTGACTAACTACTGGAATGCCATACAAGGTGATTTTTTCAAACGCATGCACTGCAGCTGATTTTTTCTCCCAATGGGGTTCGCTGTAGCTACGTTTGATTAAATGTTCAGCTAATGGTTCAACCCATTCAGGCTGGATTTTTGCGCCAATTCGACCCCATAAACGCGAGGTTTCAACCAGTTCCGCCACCATCACCCACTTCGGCTGTTTCTTGAAAATGCCCGATCCTGGGAAGATATTAAAGCGAGCATTACGCGCACCTTGATATTCGTTCTTCTCTTGGTCTTTCATACCGATATGTGATAGCAAACCACTCAACAATGCGATATGAATACCGTCATAGCTGGCTTCATTACCGTTCATTTTTAACTCAAGCTCTTTGACCACTTGGTTAACTTGGTAATAAATATCTTGCCACTCTCGAATACGTAAGTAGTTTAAGTATTCTTTCTTACACAAACGGCGGAAATGGTTATTAGATAATTCTTTCTGCTGCTCTTGAATGTAATCCCATAGATTCACAAACGTCACAAAGTCAGAGTCTTTGTCGTAAAAACGACGGTGTTTTTCATCTGACTGCTGCTTTTTATCTGATGGACGTTCGCGTGGATCTTGAATGGATAGCGCACAGGCAATGATCATCACTTCACGCAATGAACCTGTTTTAGGTGCTTCCAATACCATACGAGCCAAACGTGGATCGATAGGTAAACGCGCTAACTGGCGGCCAAGATTTGATAAACGCTTACGTGGGTCGGTTGCCTTAGGGTTAATTGCCCCTAATTCTTCTAGCAAACGAATACCATCTTGAATATTGCGATTATCTGGCGCTTCAACAAATGGGAAAGCGTGAATATCACCCAAACCAATTGCCGTCATTTGTAGAATAACGGACGCTAAGTTAGTACGCAGAATTTCGGGATCGGTAAACTCTGGGCGTGATAAGAAATCATCCTCAGAATACAAACGAATACAGATACCTTCTTGAACACGACCACAACGCCCCATTCGCTGATTCGCACTGGCTTGTGAAATCGCTTCAATCGGCAAACGTTGTACTTTAGTGCGATAACTGTAACGACTAATACGCGCAGTACCGGGGTCAATAACGTATTTAATCCCAGGTACGGTTAGTGACGTTTCCGCTACGTTGGTCGAAAGAACGATTCGACGACCATTATGCGACTGGAAGACTCGATTTTGTTCATTAGCAGATAAACGCGCATATAGAGGTAAAACTTCCGTATGGCGTAAATTGCGTTTTTCTAATGCATCTGCGGTATCACGAATTTCACGCTCACCGTTCATGAAGATTAGAATATCACCTAACCCTTCATCACACAGTTCATCAACGGCATCGAAAATTGCATCAAGTTGATCGCGATCGGTATCATCACGTTCTTCAACCACTGGACGGTAACGCACTTCTACAGGGAAAGTACGGCCTGATACTTCAATAATAGGTGCATTATTAAAGTGTTTTGAAAAACGTTCAGGATCGATAGTTGCCGACGTAATAATAACTTTTAAATCTGGACGCTTAGGCAATAGTTCACGTAAGTAACCCATGATAAAGTCGATGTTAAGACTACGTTCGTGCGCTTCATCGATAATGATGGTGTCGTATTGACTTAAAAAACGGTCGTGCTGAATTTCAGCCAGCAAAATACCGTCAGTCATTAGCTTAACGTGGCTACGCTCAGAAACTTGATCGTTAAATCGAACTTTATAGCCGACATGCGAACCAAGCTCACACTCCATTTCCTCGGCAATACGTGTCGCAACAGAGCGCGCAGCAAGACGACGAGGCTGAGTATGACCAATCATACCGTGAGTACCACGGCCAAGTTCTAAACAGATTTTCGGTAACTGGGTTGTTTTACCCGAGCCCGTTTCACCAGCAACAATAACCACTTGGTTATTTTTAATCGCTTCTGCAATATCATCTTTTCTCTGGCTAACAGGCAACTGAGCTGGATAAATGATTTTAGGGCGATGATTGCGGCGTAATTCCACCATTTGCATCGATTTAGCAATATCTAACGCAATTTCATCAAATACCGCGTGCTTGGCTTTTTCATTTTTAATTCGTGCCGCACCTTGCACACGTTTGTGCAATCGAAAACGATCGCGCATCATGCAATCTTTAATCGCGGCTTTTAACGTTTTTTCATTATTCAAAACGTCTGGTTGAGTTTGGTTAGACTGACTCAATGTTATTCCTGACTTTTCAATGACTAAGTAAAACCCAACCTGCAAATTTTAAGCATGTGTTGAGTATAGAAATACTACAAAATTTTTGTTAATTCTATCACAAAATCAGGCCATTGCAGCGCGCTAAAAAGACAATTACTCACAACAGCCTAATCCACTCAAAAAAAAGCCCATTTATGAGGACACATAAATGGGCAATATCTTGCTTATAAATAGCGATAACAACTAGGCCGATATTAATACTTGGTCGTGATCATTAATCAAATTAGCTAACCACTTCCGGCCACGAATACGATAAGCCGTTAAGCCAACCTTGACCACTTCTTCTGCCAAAATAGCCATTAATACCCAGTGCAAAGGCCAACCTAAAAAGACACCCGTAAAGATAGCCAGTGGAATACCTATGCCCCACTGTCCAAATAAGTCTATGAAAATACTGAATTTAATATCACCGCCACTGCGTAATACACCGCCAATACCCACCATATTAAACACTTTTAAAAATAACCCGAGCGCCAATACCATCGTCACATTTAACGACATCGCTAAATTTGGAGTATCTGCCCGTTGTAACCATATAGTTACAGTGTCACTTGCCAGCCAAATCGAAATACCTAGCACAAAGGCCATCGACACACTGAGCCCAATAAAGAACCATGATTGATGCCAAGCCCGTTGGTAATTCTCAGCGCCTAATTCATGGCCTAAAATAGTCGAAGCAGCAACGGCAAAGCCAATGAAGGCGGAAATAAGTACCCCTTCAATCGGTGATAACAAGCTGATAATCGCAAGCTCTGTGACACCTAACTGAGCAAAAATAAAACTGTAAACTAAAACTCCCATCGCCCAACCAGCATCATGAATGATCATAGGTAAAGCAATAGCAAAATAGCGTTTACGGGCTTGTGGCGTTTTAGCCGTATTGATATCAATAGCTAGAGGTAAGATTTCACGATGACGATAATACGTTGCGACCAATAGAATCACCGTTTGAATGCCACGCGAAATTGTCGTCCCTAATGCTGCACCAGCAACGCCCATTTCAGGGAAACCGTATAACCCAAAAATCAATAATGCATTTAAGGTCGCATTTAATAGCACCGCCACCAAACCAACATAAGTGGGCATTTTAGCTTCACCAACTGCGCGTAAAGCGGCCTCTAAAGGTACAACGATTGCGGTAAAAATAATGCTCCAACCACAAACGTACAAATAGTCTTTTGCATGCATCACAAAATCAGCTTGATCGCTAATCACACCCACAATTTGTTGTGGAAATAAACGATAGATAATCGCAAAAGGTAACGTAAAAACAATCGCACACACCCAAGATTGTAATAAGGTTCGACGCACACCATCCATTCTTCCTGCGCCAAAATATTGGGCAGCTAATACCCCAACCGCACCACTAACGCCAACCACCAACAGTAAATTAAAAAAGAAAATACGATTACCAATCCCTACCGCTGCAACCGCAGATTCGCCCAATTTTGACACCATCAGCACATCGACTAAACCCAGTAATGCAAACAACATCGACTGCATCGAGACGGGTAATGCTAACCGCCACGTTTTTTTCCAAAAATCTTTATCTGCTGATGTGCGCCATGTTGTCATGATTAAATACTCAATTAACGGTTTCGTTGTGATAATGATCATACCTAAGATTGTGAATTTACAGTTATTCTAAGTAATCAAAAACGTTTGCCAAACTATCAACTTTAATCTAATAAGGACTTTTAAATGGCATGGTTTGAACATTTAAATATTTCATCATTGTGCCAATCAATCATTATTGACCAAGTACAATCATTAGCATTGGAACAAAAACATATTATTCAATGTGGGCTGAATTACGGTAAAGAAGCGTTTACTATTTATCGCCGTAATCCTGATATGCATATGCTACTGTTTACTATCAAAGGCCGTGGAATACTTAACACTCCAACTAAACAATGGAATTTAGAACCCGGTTATGTGATTTACGTTCCCCCTGGATATGAGAATGGGTTTGATATCAATCCTGATGATAATAATGATCTGATTTGGGATATGGCATGGGTAATGTTAGAACAACATAGCTACTGGAATCAGCGTTTACCCCATGAGATAACCTATCATCAGTCACAATCAGGTGCATTATTGTTTCAAACTATCAGTTGTCTGCAACAAGCACTGTGTTTGAACTATCCTCTTGCGGATCAACTATCAACTAATATTACTGAACAACTTTGTTTACTGATTACCAATCGTACCGCCCCTCATTCACCACTAGCATTACAGCGTTTGGAGCATGTATTTCAACAAGCTAAACAACAATTACATCATCCGTGGAAAGTCAAAGATCTGGCAGCACTGTATCCTTGCTCTGAACCACATTTACATCGTTTATGTCAGCAATATTATCACCATGCGCCAATGGCACGGTTAACACATTTGCGAATGGAACATGCCGCAGGTTTATTAACTACCACCTCATGGCCAATTCAGCATGTTAGTGATTTTTGTGGTTACCCTAATCCCACCAATTTTAGCACTCGCTTTAAAATATGGAGTTCTTTTAGCCCGCGTCAATTTAGAGATCACTTTCAGAACAAATCTTGAGCACTGATACCTAGAATCAATCAACATTATGTATTTTATTTTCTATCGATGACCTATATCGGTTAAGCTTATAGTTATAAAATCAATAACACTTAAGTACTTGATGCTATTAAAGGGAACCCTCATGCCAAATTGCTTTGCTTACTGTTATCTACTCAATGGCGATCATCCCAAACAAGCACTGACCCTTGATAAGATTAATAATTGGCAACCCGATGATGGCTTACTTTGGCTACATCTCGACTTCACTCAGCCACAAACACAACAATGGATACAACAAAGTCATTTACCTGACATTGAAAAAGACGCATTACTTAACGATCATGACCGCCCTCGATTAAATCAAACTAAAGATGGCTTTTTTTTAGCATTACGCGGTGTCGACATTGATAAAAATGCGCAAGGTAAGCTCTCAGATCAAATGCTATCTATTCGCTGTTATTTTACCAAAAGCCTCATCATTACAACGTCAAATAAACCTGTTATAGCTATCTCACGTATAGCGGCTCATATTGACGGTGGCTTTGGCCCAACCTCGATTGGTAACTTTATTTTAAGTTTATGCGATCATCTTGCTAGCCATAAACTGAAGGTCATTGATACCCTTGACGAGCAATTAACAAAGTTTGAAGATCAAGTAATGACAGAGAGTGATACTAATCTCCGTAACAACATTGCTGTGTTACGCCGTGAAACTGTTCGCTTACGGCATTACATCACACCGCAACGCGATGCATTAGCGAAGTTAATCACGATCGAGACACCGCTACTGTCTTTAGTTGAGCGTCAAAAAATCCACGAAGTAAATGAAAAAATAAGCCATGCGCTTGATGATCTTAATGCAATTCGTGAGCGAGCGAATGTCACTCAAGAAGAATTAATGAGTTTGCAATCTGAAACATTAAATCAGCGTTTATATTTTCTCTCGCTTATTACCACCGTCTTCTTGCCGCTCGGTTTTTTAACTGGCTTATTTGGTGTCAACCTTGATGGTATTCCAGGTGCAGAAGATCATTTATCTTTTTCAATTTTCTGTGGATTATTAGTCGGGGTATTAATGCTACAGCTGGCGCTCTTCTATCGACGAAAATGGATTTAACATATAAAACTGCAAACGTATATTTAGCGACTGTTATTTATATCGCATATCGTTATAAACTTAATCGTTAGTTATACGCAATTATCATCAAAATAAGGGCCACAATGTTTTCAACATTACGAACTTTGTTTAGACAAGTTATGAATGAAAGTGCAAGTGCGGGCGCTGTTGATACACCAGCACTTAATTTAGCGATGGCTTCACTGCTTTGTGAAGTAGCTAATGCCGATCATGATCGTGACCCACGCGAAGAACAAGCGAAAACGCAACTGCTCATTAAACTGCTTGATATCACAGAAGAACAAGCAACTATATTACTGAGCCAAGCACAAGAGCAAAGCCAGAAATCAGTCTCTTTGTATGAGTTCACTAATAAGTTACGTGAGTTATCACAACCGCAACGTTACCAATTAATCGAAGCGATGTGGCAAGTGGCCTATGCCGATGGTGTGATTGATCCTTTAGAGGAAGCAGTGATCAGACAGGTGTCTGACTTGATCTATTTAGATCATCCTGAATATATCCGCGCAAAACTCAATGCAGGTAAATTAGCGTCATAATTTAAGTCGTCGCCAGTTTTACTTGACCACTTAAGCTAAACCAAACAATACCACGGTAGATTTTCACTACCGTGGTTTTTTATACATATCAATTAGATAATATTATCTCTCTCTTTTAATGAATATCTATGATACGACTCGCTTTCTTATATTTAATGCGCCACCCTTGCCAACGTGGTAGCTCCCACCGCTTTGGATCTTGCTTACGATTACCCTGAAGATAATGTGCGATCACGGTTTTTCGGCTGATCTGATATTCAATCCGCATCTCAAAATCATTTAAACTCACACTGTGCGGGTATTGATTATCGAACTCTTCACGTTCCCAATCAGGGATACCATCAAACACAAAATCTTCAGCACTGAACAAAGCAATATCGTCAATCGTTTCTATTCCAAGATCGGTAATCTGCTGTGATAACCACACAACGACATCAACAGTTTCCGGTGATCGCTGACAAATATCAGCTTGATAACGCCCTAATGCTAAATATAAATTCCATTGGTGAATATCAATGGTTAAGCGTGCCGCTAGCCCTGCTAATACTTCATTAGCTAAAATCAAATCGACAATCGCAGTACCTGCCGCATCACCACTGACATCTTGCCATTGGGTATCAATCACTCGTCCTGCATAAATTCGTTCAATTGCGGTTTGAAAATGACCCGCACTGGTTTCAATGGTTTGTCCTTGCTGGTTTTCACCGAGATCAAGCGCTACTATTTGTGACAGCGTCACAGGTGCAATGCACGTGGCTAAGACTAGGTTTTGCTTAATGCCCTTACCGGGTAATGCAAATTGGTCAAATACCACTGCGGCATCTGATACTTGCTCATGTTCAATACCAAATAACGTATCACGGCTTAACGTTACTTCATTAAAGCCATTACCTAATGCTTGCCGACGTCGCTCTCGACGCACATAAACAAGTTCAGGCACTGCGGTAATGACAGCCTCTATCCACGGTTGGCGACGAAATGCACTTGCCGCATCAAGTTGCGGTAATTGTAGTACTTCTCGCATTTTGGCGGCTAATAATCGTGCTTCTGCGCGCATATTGTCATCAACGGTTAACCATTCGGGCACGACATCAGCTCGAACGATTTTAATTAACGCGGTCGCATCGCAATATTGCTGCCCTAGCCATAAAAACAATGCTTGCTGGTCTTGCTCTGATTTAGGGGGCTGCCACAGTTTTTGTGGAATAGATAATGCTGCCGCTAAATCAACCATGGCTTCTTGATGACGACGTTCAGGCATTGCGGTAATCAAATGGGCAAATAACGTATCAATCGGGAGTTGATATAACTGCCGCCCATAATCAGTCACCACTTCATCATCAGTAACAGCTTTCATGGTCTGCAATGTTTGAAATGCACTCGCCAAGGTCTTTTCTGGCAAAGAGTCAATAAATGTTAATTGTGAAAATTTGGCATCACAACATAAAGCCGCCAAATAGGGTTCAACTAACTCTTCACGTTGTAATTCTGCGGGTGTTAACCGTTCCAACGGTGCTGCTTTACCGTATAAACGTAAACAAACGCC
>SAMEA5043655__coassemble_12_pt1 | contig 64106 bp, 53 predicted proteins | sample SAMEA5043655__metabat2_low_PE_001 | metagenome-assembled genome bin SAMEA5043655 (sample SAMEA5043655) | Gadus morhua
TCAAAGTATTAAAATTATTGGTTCACGCCAAGGATAACGCTCGACTTCTTTTCAGCATCACCCTTCATGACATTTGTAATATTTACTTATATAAGGTTGCTCGGGCTTGTCCAACACTTCGGATAGGTGTCGGCTGCGCGACACATATCCTTATCTGTTATATTTTCCATTTGTCCATTTCAGAAAGATACATAAAAAATAACTCTTTACTATCTTCGGCTTCTTCCTCTATCGTAAATTGAATATTATTTTCTCTAAAAAACATAACAAAACCAAAACATGCCATATACCAAATATAACATTCACGACCTTTGTCATCAAAGTTAATACCTTGAATAACGTTTAAAATTCTTGTTTCTAAGTCAGGGTGATATGTTTGTTGTATGTTATATGGTTCTTTTATAATAAATAGACAAGAAACCATCATTAGTAATATTGAAGCCCCTAAAATCACCTTTTCCTTGTCATCCATTTCTGGAGTGATTAACATGGCTAATGCATACTGATCGGCTTCATTTTCAATGTTTTTTCGTTCAGCCACTTTATCTAGTTCATTACAATTAGCTAAACCTTTTATAAATGAAGAATGTCCTAATTTTAAATGTGCAAACTCGTGATACAGCAAGTACGCAACAGAATTTTGAAAAATTCTATTAGATTTTGCCGTATATGTATCTAATTTGTAGCTATCTGCACTATCAGGTCGAGGTAAATCGTCGGGCCAATGACTAAAATTATCTCTCAATGATACTGACCAATTAAACAATAATTCAGCATCTTTTAATAACTTATTATTAAAATTAACTTCACCTGAAAAAGAGTTATCAAGCATTCGTTTTTGCACCCCCTCTTCATATATAACAAATATAGAGTATGTAAAAGCCCACAAATGTGACAAATACGTTTGTTGTAAATAAATTTCTTTCTTCGCATTCTTCGCTTTAGGAGCTTTTATAACATCATCTATATTGTCATAATCAATTTCTGATGATATTTCATTATTAGCAATAGCTGCATTCAGAACTTCGACTGAAGTTTTATCTGCTTTTTGAAATGCATCTAATACATTATTTGTCAAAAGACTAATTGGATATTTAGCCATAATTAGCACCTTCAATAATCTAACTAAGAAAATATAACGCCTGCATAACACGTTTGCTACCATGCAGATTAAGCTCAAATCTACCACTTAATACGGTAAACTCAAAGAAACCTAGAATGCCGAATGTAGCAAATCGTGTTGATGCATTTGTTGAACGAAGCCGCTGCGCGGCAGAGTAAAGCAGACAGCGATTAAGCTACCTTTAATACTCCTTATAATGGAGTATTAATGATGAATAACGAACAACAACAACGTTCAGATTATCTTTATGAACAACATGTTACCCACCTAACCTTGCAAGGTAAACGTCCAGCCACTATTGATGGTTATAGTCGTGCACTTCGTCGCATTACTCACCATTTAGATAAATCGCCTGATACGTTAACCACAGAGGATCTCAAACGCTATTTTTCTCAACAGCTTAAAACTCATTCATGGAGCACCGTCAGAATTGATCGTAATGGATTACGAAAGTTATGGGTGTCCTATGTTTTCCTTTGATGATATTCGCAATATTTACTTATAAAGCTGCTCGGGCTTGTCCAGCACTTGAATAGGTGTCGACTGCGTGACACATATCCTTATCTGTTATATGCAAATACTACCAGTGTCTTCCTCTATGTACGGAAACATTCCAGGCAAAACTATCAACGCATAATTATATAAGTTTTGGCATAACAGATTTTCATTCAATTCATCTAAATCGAATAACCCATCAACATAAAGCTCATGTAGCATTTTATTAGTAAATTCAAAATCAAATTTATGAGCTAATTTATTCCTGAAACTATTCAGCTTCCGTAATGAACCAAGAATATCCGAAGAAATTACAGGAATACCTGATGCGATATTAAAGCTAGAAACCAATTCAAGCTTTTTACTATAATTGAGTCTCAATTTAAGAATTGGTTGAGATTTTTCCTCAAAAATAATTTGAATAAGTTCATCTAAAATGTTTTCAGAAAGAAGATGAACACTCAAAACAAGGCTTAATGGATCTGTCATATTTGACAATTTATGAATAGCGGGTCTAAAGTGCTTATACCTTAACCGCACAATATCCTTTTCCTGAAAATTATTTATCACTTAATTCCTTCCTCTTGCATATAACGCCTGCTTAAGCGGGTTGAACTGTGTAGCGAAGCGAACATAACCCACTGTTTTAGTTACGTTTAAAGCTCTTGTTAGTAGGCTTATAAGTGAACAATTAATCTCTAAAAAATGACTCTTTAGAATGAGCATCAGCAGATGATTGAGCTTCACAACTTTCGCAATATTTCCCTTGTTCTTGATAATATTCAACTAGATCTCCATCATCGAGAATTGCAGGGCATTCACTTATAAATTCATCACATTCGTGGTTATAACCTGAACATTGGACATCTTCTATTAAAGGTCTAATGCAATTGTCAAAATGGAACTTTTGATTGCTAGATAATTTATCGTAACCATTAGTAGATGCAAATCGAGCAATACCAACAACAGTATTCTCATTTGCACTGTTGTCACGAGCTGATGCCTCTAATATTTCATGATTATTTTGTATGATTTCTTTTAAAGCTTCTAAATTCAAAATTTACACCTTATGTTATTTGGAGATACGAAATTACATTGCCTACTAACGCCGCAATAACACGTTTACTACGACACAGACTTAGTTGAATTTTACCGCCTGAATCATTGAAACTAAAGGCAAACCAACAACGCCGAATGTAGTAAATCGTGTTGATTGCTTTGTTGAACGAAGCCGCTACGCGGCAGAGTAAAGCAGACAGCGATTAAGCTACCTTTAATACTCCTTATAATGGAGTATTAATGATGAATAACGAACAACAACAACGTTCAGATTATCTTTATGAACAACATGTTACCCACCTAACCTTGCAAGGTAAACGTCCAGCTACTATTGATGGTTATAGTCGTACACTTCGTCGCATTACTCACCATTTAGATAAATCGCCTGATACGTTAACCACTGATGATCTCAAGCGATACTTTGCTCAACTGCTTAAAACCCATTCATGGAGCACCATCAGAATTGATCCTAATGGATTGCGCAAGTTATGGGTGTCCTATATTTTTATTTTTTGTTTGCACTTAACCTCGATATGGGATTAATGATTGGCTTATTATTGCCTTACCTAAATTCACTTTTGACGTGAATAATGTAAGTGATTTCCTACTTAAATCATTATATGGGTTTGGGCCAATAATTATCCCGTCACAGTTTCCTTCATCAATAAGTAAATCAACATACGGAACCAAGTAAAACTCTGAACTTTTTAACTTGATATTCAGCTTATTTTCGCCATAAATTACATAACGCCATTCAGATTCTTCTGAAAAAGTAGAATCTTTCATTAAAGAGCAAGCCACTTTAGCTTTTGCTGCAAACTCAGGTAATATCTCATCATTATGCGTTATTTCATTAGGTGAAAGTTTTGAGAATTTTTCAAAGATCTCATGAAATATATACTCTGCATACTCACGCTTAAGTATATCGTCATATATAACAGGAAATAATAAGCTATTATTAACATGGCTAGTTTTAAAATTGGAATTGATGCCAATCGATACACCATGACAATTATTAGTGTAAGCTCTCCATTGACTTAACAAATCTCTCTCTTTAGTCAAAGATAAAACAAATACGCCAGCATTATCTGAAACGCTAAGATTTGATCCTAGTTCATCAGTAAATCTAAAGAAAACTGCGATATTATCCAAAACAGCGATCTTGCTAGCATCATCATCGTGTTTATTTCTTAAAAGATCATATATGTTTTTAATAATTGAATAGCCATGTATAAATTCTTGATGATCGTTTAAATAACTTATTTCTGTAACTCGAAAAGACAATTTTCCATCATCTTGTACAATTTTATGTAAAGAATCATATGATGTATAGTGCCAAAGCTGTTCTGGTTTATCTTGATAAATATATTTAGTTATAGCTGTGAATTCATTCATTACTGATAATCCTTTTTATGCGGCTAACAACTTATCCTAATTTGTTCTTTAAACTTGCGTCCACATTCTAATCGCAACAAAATAAAAAAAACATTAAAAACAAAAGATATCATTATATTTACCACCAGACAAAAATCACAAAACAAGATATATTCCTTTTAGTTTTGATTTTTATTCCCAATACTAATTTCGGTATCGATTAACGGTATAAAAAGAAGGGATGGTTTCTCTATTTCTTATATATATAAAGAAATACATCTAGCAAATATAATAACACTACAACACGCTGTAATTAGATTCCCTATCGCGTTCGTAATCTCATTATAGGGAATGACGAGCTATTGTGACTTTTAATATAACAACATACGCTGTTCCTAAATCCTCGTCCCTAATAACCTGTTTCCTATCCCCTTTATCCCCATAAAAAAGCCGACAATGAAGTCGGCTTTGAATAAATAATGTATTCGCGTTAATTAAGCGTTGGCTTGTGCCGCTTCAGCTGCAACAGAACCTTCTTCTGGACGCTTTAAGAATGCGTACAATACACCAGTAACTACCGTACCTGCGGCAATTGCGACAAGGTAAAGCAATGCAGGTGAAATTGCGTTTGGAATTAGCAGAACAAACAAGCCACCGTGTGGAGCCATTAGTTTTGCGCCAAACAACATCGATAATCCACCTGTTAACGCACCACCAATCATACAACTTGGAATAACACGCATTGGATCGCGGGCTGCAAATGGGATCGCGCCTTCAGTAATAAAGCACATACCTAGTACAAACGAGGCTTTACCTGCTTCATTTTCGCTAGTCGAGAACTTACGCTTCGCAAGGAATGTTGCTAAACCCATACCCATTGCTGGCACCATACCCGCAGCCATTACTGCTGCCATTGGGGCGTAGGTTTGTGACGCTAACAAGCCAACACCAAAGGTATATGCGGCTTTGTTTACAGGGCCACCTAAATCGAAACACATCATACAACCAAGAATAATACCCAGTAATACCGCGTTGGCTGAACCCATGTTGTTTAAGAATGTGGTTAAACCTGCCATTGCTGCTGATACTGGACCACCAACAATGTAAATCATCACCAAGCCGGTAATTAAGCTGGCTAGTAACGGCACAATCAAAATCGGCTTTAACGCTTCCATTGATTGTGGCAGTTTGATTTTTTCAACCAAGAACTTAGCACTGTAACCCGCTAAGAAACCTGCAACGATACCGCCTAAGAAACCTGCGCCGGTGGTACTTGCTAACATACCGCCAATTAAGCCCGGTGCTAAACCTGGGCGATCAGCAATTGAGAATGCAATGAAACCCGCCAATACTGGCACCATTAACGCAAATGCTGAACCACCACCGATGGTCATTAAGGCTGCGGCTAAGGTACCTTCTTGTTTAAAGGCTTCGATACCAAATACAAATGACAATGCGATTGATAGACCACCAGCCACCACTAATGGCAACATGTAAGATACACCTGTCATTAGGTGCTTATACGGCCCTGCTTTTTCTGTTTTGTTGTTAGCCGCTTGTGCATTGGTATTGCCAGCGTGTTGATATACTGTAGCAGTTGCAAAGGCTTTTTCTAGCTCTGGTTTGGTTTTCTTGAGTGCTAACCCTGTGCTGGTTTTATACAATTTTTTGCCATTAAAACGGGCTAAATCAACTTCAATATCAGCGGCAATAATCACTAAATCTGCGGCAGCAATTTCAGCATCTGTCAGTTGGTTTTTAGCACCGACAGAGCCACGGGTTTCAACTTTGATCTCATAACCTTGACGTTGACCTTCTTCTGTCAACGCTTCTGCTGCCATAAAGGTATGAGCAACCCCTGTAGGGCAAGCAGTAATCGCTACAATTTTCTTAACGGCATTTTCGGTTTCATCAGCAACAGGTTGAGTGCTGGCTGCGGTTAATAGTTGTGCTTGTGTGGCTGCATCTGTTAGCCATGCTTTAGGATTTTCAAAACAAGCGGTGATATCGGCTTGATAAACTTTTTTACCCACAAAACGGGTATCATCAACAGTGATTCCAGCTGCAATGATGATCACTTCGGCATCATCAATTTGTTGTTCGGTCAGCGTTTTAGTTGAGTTAAACGCGGTTTGGCATTCAATATTGGCTTGCCATTGTAATTCTGCGGCGGCTTTTTCTAATAAACCCGCTGCTATAATCGTGGTTGCCATACCGCTAGGACAGGCTGTTACTAATGCTATTTTCATATTTATACCTTGGTCAATAACGCTTCACGTTCTTATTATTATGTCGCTAAGCTATTATGCAATTAAGTTATTGAGTTAAAATAACGTCTTGGGCAATGCTATTTACTTTACTTATATCTTTAACGCCAACACCCACTTGGGTAACGGCATACGCTGATAACGCGGTAGCAAATTGTAATGACTGCGCTTTTGAATGCTGATTAAGCTCACCCCAACATAACCCTGCGACTAAGGTATCCCCTGCGCCAACAGTGCTGACAACATCCATTTTTGGTGGTTGAGCATGTAGCCACCCTTCATGATTGAGCCACATCACCCCTTTCGCACCCAGTGATATCACGACATTAGCAATGCCTTTGGTTGCAATTTGTTCTGCGATTTCCATGCATTGTTGTTGAGTATCTAATGCTTTTCCTGCCCACTCAGCCAATTCTTCATCATTGGGTTTTACAAGCCATGGATGGGCATCTAAGCCAGCGTCCAATGCTGTTTTACTGCTATCAAACAACACTTTCTTGCCTAATTTATGCAATTTTTCTAGCCAGTTAGCGCACATTTCAGGACTAATACCTTGTGGTAAACTACCCGCAATCACAAACACATCATGTGTAACCGCTAATTCAAATAATGTTTTTTCGAATGCTAAGATATTAGCAGCCGTTACCGCTACGCCAGGAAAATTAATGTCACTTACCTGACCATTCTTTTCGACCAATTTAACGTTAATACGGCTCGCACCAGCCACTCGTACAAATTTATCTGTCGCGCCCATTTTCTCAAACAATTGGCAAAAAGGTTCTTGGTTATCAGCACCTAATAAACCTGTCACCGTTACATCAGCACCAAGCTCGGCTAATACTTTGGCAACGTTAACCCCTTTACCCGCAGGATGCAGACTACCCTTATCGACCACATTGACACTGCCTAATGCAATCGTCGCTAAACTTCCCGTTAAATCCAATGCAGGGTTCAAGGTAACGGTGACGACTTTAGGTTTTACTGCTTGGTGCATAGTGGTTGTCTCTAAATAAGTTGTTGAAATAGTCATAACGACGCCCTTATAGTTTCTCGCCTAATCCATCAGCAATAGCCTGACCGATTGCGGTTAATGCCGCTTCAGCATCACTGCCTTGCGCGGTAAATTGCAGTTCATGACCACATTTCACCCCTAGACCAATCACTTTCATTAAGCTTTTTGCGTTAACAGGTTTACTGTCGCTGGTGATATTAACCACTTGAATATTGGCATCGAATTTTTTAGTGGTATTAACCAACATTGCGCCTGGACGAGCGTGTAAACCATGTGGATTTCGAATCGCAAATATAGCTTGGCTACCTTCTAAACTCACTTGTGTCAGTGCCGTTACCATCTCTTGTGCTGATGATGCTAACCATTGACCAATTTTACCTTGAGAGATCAAATTAGTGAGGTGCTCAAGATTGGCTTTATGCGCCATATTATTGGCTGCCACCATGATCATGCCAGCAACAGGATGTCCTAATTCTTCAAACGGAACTTGAGGTGTTACCACAGCAATCGCAGTACGTTTCACTTGTTTATTGCTTTTCACTAACCACAAGCCTTGGCCTAAATAGGTCGCACCTTGATTAATCGCATCCGTTACGGTGGCTGTTTCTGCAAATCCTTGGTATTTAATTAATCCTGCCGCTACCGCAGTTAACTGCAATAAATCTTGCGCTGGAAATTGCTGTAAAATAAGCTCGGGATTACATTCCGCTTCTTGCTGCTCATCGCCATTAAGTAATGCAATGATCGCTTGCTCAGATTCACAGCGGCGCAACTTCTCTTCCATTCCATCGGCTGATAACACTTTGGTTAGCTGCTTCAGAATGCCTAAATGTTCATCTGACTTAGCCGCGATACCGATGGCAATATAAGCCGTTTGATCATTCCCCCATGGTACACCCTGTGGAAAATGGTGAATTTTCACCCCCGTATGATTAACTAAATCGCGGGTTTCAGTGGTGCCATGTGGGATCGCAATGCCATTACCCAGATAAGTGGAATTTTGTTGTTCACGAGCAAGCATCCCATTGACATACCCTGTCTGTACCAATCCTGTTGCTTCAAGATCAGCCGCCAACGCTTTAATTGCGTCTTGTTTGTTCGATGCTATTTGCTGCATCGTAATATCATTTTTAGACAGTGATAACATGTAATTCTCCGATTCAATACTCTGTGAGATTATTGCTATTTATAATGCTGTTCATTAAAGCTATTGATAAGCGCAATCCGTTTAATAACAATAAACAATACTCTCTTATCAATAGCTGAATCGTTTCAGCCAAAAGGGAAATAAAAAAGACGAGATCCTCGCACTACACTTTTTATCCACTTCAAATGTTGCTTTAACCTATTGCTGAAACCTTTCAGCTTGCATACTGAATCGTTTCAGCTAGAATTGCAAACGTGTAAAGCATACGCTCTATCAATATATGATCAAGTGCACAAAATTAGCTTTACTTAATAACAATTAGCTTCTTAACAATGGATAAGCGCCATGACATTGGATGAAATTGCAAAACTCGCGGGTGTTTCTCGCACGACGGCAAGTTACGTCATTAACGGTAAAGCAAAACAATATCGTATTAGTGAGAAAACCCAACTGAAGGTAATGGCGGTTGTTGAAGAACATGACTATCGCCCCGATCATGCAGCGACATCATTGCGTATCGGTAACAGTCATTCTTTAGGGCTTATTATTCCTGATTTAGAAAACACCAGTTATGCCAAAATTGCGAAGTTATTAGAACGTAATGCACGCAAAGCAGGTTATCAAATGATCATCTCTTGCTCTGATGATGATCCTGAAACTGAAATGAAAGTGGCTGATATGCTATTAAGTCGCCGTACTGATGCGTTAATTGTTGCCAGTGCGTTAGCGGCTGATCACCCTTTTTATCGAAAAATTCAAGCTAAGGGCATCCCTGTTATTGCCATTGACCGCGCCTTAGATGATGAATTTTTTGTCTCGGTGATCAGTGAAGATTTAGAAGGTGCTTATCAACTCACCCAATCGTTATTAAATAAACCAATTAACAGTATTGGTTTAGTGGGTGCGGTTGTTGATCTTGGCGTATCAAAAGAACGCCAACAAGGGTTTATTGCCGCGATTGAACGTCATCAAAAACCAATAACATCGCTGATTGGCTATGGTGAGCATTTTAGTCAACAAAATGGCCAACAAATTGTTCAACAATGGATTGATGATGATTGTTTTCCTGATGCTATTTTAGCGACATCTTATACCTTATTTGAAGGTGTACTTGATTGTCTGCTTAAGAATCCTCAACTGATGAGTGATACCTATTTAGCTACCTTTGGTGATAATCGCCTACTGGATTTTTTACCTAATAAAATACAATCACTGTCACAACAATTTGAGCTTATTGCTGATCATGCGTTAACACTGGCGTTAAATGCCATTAAAGGGACTTATGAGCCAAATATTGAAGTGATCCCGCGCCAAGTTATTCATCGATAATACCGCTATTATTCTATTGCGGAATAATAACAATAATGAAAAAATACCCGATAACTCATAATCATATTCTTTTATTGAATCGCTATAGGCTGCGCCATGTATTTACGTCTTAAAGCATTATTAATATCGCATGCGCAATTCTCTCATGCTTTACGGGTAACATTAGCCATAGCTTTTACGCTTGCCTTTTATTCTGTCGTCCACGTTCCACATTCAATGTGGGGACCGGTTACCGTGGTCGTGGTAATGATGCAACCTTATGCTGGCGCCATTGTTTACAAAGGGTTCCAGCGTATTGGCGGCACATTATTAGGGGCTTTATTAGGGCTGTTAACGGTCTTATTCCCCCACCATCTTGATTATCTAATACCGGTGTGGATGTTGGCATGGGTATTCTTACTGTCACTAAAATCTTACGGTAAGAATATTTATTTCTTCTTTTTAGCTGTCATGACATTAATTATTGTTTCTTATCAGGGTGATACGGCATTAGAAGTTAATGTGGCGCTATGGCGAGTAGCCAATATTTTAATTGGTAGTTTGATTGCGATTGCCTTTTCAATGTTAATGCCTATTCGTGCAATTACAGGCTGGAATACACTGTTTAATCAAAACTTACGCGCATTACGTCAGCTTTATCAAGCCCATGCTTCTGCTCATATGCTGAGTATTAAACAACTTAATTCGATGAAACGTGAAGTGTTAGAACGACATATGAAAATGATCATCCTATTACCTAACGTCCAAAAAGAAAAACACAAGTTAGCGGGACATTATCGAACTATTATAACGGTACAACGCACATTAATTAGTATTACCGAACAATTAATTGAAACCCATTGGAGTTCAGATATTAGTCGCCGTCAATTACTGGCTCAAACCGACTTAAAGCTGTATCAACAACATATTATTACAATTTTAACGCAATTAGAGCTAGCATCAGTTAATCATACTAGTTTAGCGGATATTGATGCATTACCTGATATGAATCTCCTTCCGACAATGGTAGAAGAAATATCACCGACAGATACTGCAAATGCTCTGGGTATTTACGGTTATTTCTGGCTAACTCGTCAATTTATTAGTCGACTCGATGCACTGATTCTTCAATTACGGATCATTAATCAATAATACCGTTACCAAATGCTGACTAGCGACCCGCTAATAATAGCTCAATAAGAAAAAGCCAAGAATAGAAAAAGAAAATCAGCACGATGACAATTAATCGTGCTGATTAATATTCTTAACCAGTGGTTATTATTAGCACTAACTGCTAACTGCTAGCAAATAACAGTCGTGACTTCATGATCAACCAACCATCGTTGCAAACGCGGTGATTGTTCAATCGCACTGTAATAAATATCGCAATCTTTTGATGTGTTACCTATTACTGCTAACAACATTTTTAATAACTGCATCACTGCATCATTTTGAGTATCAACACGATAATTAAAATGTGGATTAACAAAATCTTGCCCTAATGCCAATTGTGCAAGTTGCTCAACATCGACAACAAAACCATCAAAATAATGAATAAAGGTGTCGGCTAATAAGGCATTCGCTGGCACAGAACACAACATATGGACTTTTAAACCATTAGCACCTCGACACAAACCTTGTTCAGCAAGAAGGTCAATCATCGTTGCTGCTTCACTAAATGTGCGCACAAATGGCACTACCAGTTCAATATTACCGCCACCAACCGTTGCGCGAGCGCGCTTAATGGCTTCACATTGTAAAGCAAAACTCGGTCTATAATTAGCATCCGCACAAAAGCTGACACCGCGTAAACCTAATTGCGGATTACTTTCTAAAGTTTCTAATTCTGCACCTAATAATTGACGTCGACATTCTGAATAAGCTCCGGCCAATTGCACTTTTAATGATGCATCACCTTGTTGTCTCGCGGCCGACACTAATAACTCAGTTAGCATCGCAACGTAATATTCAGCTAACGCTACTGTCTGCTGACCATATTGATCGTCTATTTTTTGTTGTAGTGCTTGTTGGGTTTGTTGCGATAAAGCACTTTGCTGAGTAAAAACTAATGGATGGATACCAATCGCGGTTGCAATAAGATCATCTAATGATACAAGCCCGATACCTTCATTACTCAGTGTCGTTAGTTGTTGTGCATTACGTAATACGGTTGTTGTTGCGAGCTTTAATTCTGTTTGTGTTGTCATACACCACCTATACATCCATGTTAAAAAGACTGATGTCTATCACTATCAATCCATTAAATAACTCTCTCTTGACCTTACTGCGTGTTTAATTTTCAAGCAAGAACAAAACGTTATTTGCTAACAATTAGTCAACGTTATTGACATATGCTACGAGGTTTATGAATAGTAAGATTTGCATGCTAAATCACCATTTCAGCGATTAATAGCCGCTATCACTCATTAAAAACCTATTTGTTATCACAAGTTTGGTTTATTCCAACGATGATTTGGGCTATCTTAACGGGGTTATTACAGAGATACCAAGGTAGGCAAACTATTATGCCAATGAAAACAGATGAACTTCGCACAATGAGTCTCGGCCGAATGCCGACCCCAGCAGAAGTAGAAACAGCCTCACCAATGACAGATGCTATTGCTGCGCATGTTGATAACGCACGTAAGCAAGTTGAAGCTATCCTATCAGGTAAAGATTCACGTCTTTTGGTGATTGTAGGCCCATGTTCAATTCATGACACTGATGCTGCACTTGACTATGCGAAACGCCTTGCTGCTGTACAAGAAATATATAAAGACCAACTCTTTATCGTTATGCGTACTTATTTTGAAAAGCCGCGTACCGTTGTGGGTTGGAAAGGTCTAGTCTCCGATCCACATCTTGATGGCAGCCTTGATCTTGCTGCTGGTTTGCATAAAGCACGTAAACTATTAATTAATATTAATGCGTTGGGGCTACCTACCGCGACTGAATTTTTAGATATGATCACTGGTCAATATATTGCTGACCTTATCACATGGGGAGCCATTGGTGCCCGCACCACTGAATCTCAGATCCACCGTGAAATGGCATCAGCATTGTCATGCCCTGTTGGCTTTAAAAATGGTACTGATGGCAATATTAAAATTGCCATTGACGCTATTCGAGCGACTCGTGCATCACATTTATTCTGTTCGCCAGATAAAAATGGTCAAATGACGATTTATCGCACCTCTGGTAATCCATATGGTCATATTATTCTTCGTGGCGGCAAAATGCCAAATTACCACCCACAAGATATTGCGACAGCGTGCGCCGCTTTAACTGAATTTGAGTTAACGCCAAAGTTAATTGTTGATTTCAGCCACGGTAATTGTCAAAAACAACACAAACGCCAGCTTGATGTAACGGCTGATATTTGTAACCAAATTCGTAATGGCAGCCGCTCTATTGCTGGCATTATGGCTGAAAGCTTTATTGAAGAAGGTAATCAAGCGGTGATCAGCGGTAAAGAAAACGAACTGGTCTACGGTAAATCAATCACAGATCCATGTATCGATTGGAATGATACGTTGGTGATGCTTGATATGCTGGCTGGTGCGATTAAAGACGCTAACGCATAATTCCGCTTAACATCTTAATACAATAAAGGCGCACCAAGATATTGTTGCTCCTTTCCTCTCGTTATAAATTAACGGTATAATGTACGCGTTAATTTATAACGGGATATATTTCCCATCTTCAGATTAGAGGCCAATAACATGCCATGTTTTGATATTATTTCCGAAGTAGATACCGTAGAAATCAAAAATGCGGTAGAGAATTCAATCCGAGAAATTAGCACTCGCTTTGATTTTCGTGGTGTTGAAGCCAACGTAGAGTTAAACAAAGAAATCGTAAAAATTACTTCAGAATCAGAATTTCAACTTGATCAGATTGTGGCGATTTTACGTGGTAACCTTGCTAAACGTGGCGTTGATGCCAATGCGCTTGAGCGTAAATCAATCAATTTCTCAGGCAAAACAGCGTCACAGAATATTGAATTTAAGCAAGGTGTTGAAACCACTAATGCTAAAAAACTCGTTAAAGCAATTAAAGACGCGAAATTAAAAGTGCAAGTGGCGATTCAAGGTGAAAAGTTACGTGTAACAGCTAAAAAACGTGATGATTTGCAAGCAACTATGGCACTAGTTCGAGCTCAAGATCTTGGTCAGCCATTCCAATTTGATAATTTTCGTGATTAATTACGGTTAATATCATAAGGGAAGCGTATCTACGCTTCCTTTTTTTTGTCTTAAACGTTCAACTATTTTTGAGTTTATTTAAAAAATCTAACAACATTTAAACTGTAGTTATTAAATTTATACTTTACTGTTATATTGAAATACGTCATACAAATATAAAATCACACACTCACAAAACAATACTTCTACATACATAACCATTCTATAAACCACAATACAACATCACCAACACCTAAATTACAACCAAGCATACTTTTTAAGCAAACGGAATTTTTTTATTTGCAAAAATTGTTGCGAAGCATGCTTATACCCTATAATTCACGCACTTCAATAATGGTTAATTATTTTTCATTCTCTGTTATTAACAAATTTAGGATAAAGAGCAACAGCAACGATAGCTAATACGGATATGCTTATACGATCACGGAACGTTCATTTTTACGATAATACAATTGTTGTATATCGCTTGTTGTGCGACTCAATTTATTCAATACACATTAACTGAAAAGAAAATAAAGGAGATGTCCATCATGGGCACCGCACAACAAAAAACAACTGCAACAACTGCCGAAAAAACCCAAAATCTCGGCTGGAGTAAAAGTGATACTGTATGGATGCTAGGTTTATATGGTACAGCAGTTGGTGCTGGCACTTTGTTTTTACCGATTAATGCTGGCGTTGGTGGCTTAATTCCCCTCATCGTGATGATGATTTTGGCGTTACCAATGACATTCTTTGCTCACCGAGCGATGATGCGCTTTGTACTATCAAGTGCCAATCCTGGTGCTGATATTACGGATGTTGTTGAAGAACACTTTGGTAAAAATATGGGTAAGATTATTACTCTGCTCTATTTCTTTGCCATCTACCCTATTTTACTCGTTTATAGTGTGGCTTTAACCAATACTGTTGAAAGCTTCATGAAATACCAATTAGGTCTCGAGCCACCAGCTCGTGCTATTTTGGCTTTGATCTTAATTCTGATTTTAATGGCCATTGTTCGTTTAGGTGAGCAACTGATCGTAAAAGCGATGAGCATTTTAGTTTTCCCTTTTGTTGCTGTCTTACTGATGCTTGCGTTATATCTTGTCCCTCATTGGAACAATGCTATTTTCACCGATATCATTCCTCAAGGTGGTAACATTAATACTGTAATGTTGGCGGTATGGTTGATCTTACCTGTAATGGTCTTTTCTTTTAACCATTCACCGGTTATCTCTTCCTTTGCGGTGGCTAAAGAAAAAGAATATGGTGCTAACGCAGAGCGTCAAGGTTCTCGTATTTTATTACGCGCCCATATTATGATGGTTATTACGGTAATGTTTTTTGTTTGTAGTTGCGTATTAAGTTTAACGCCTGCTAACCTAATAGAAGCTAAAGCGCAAAATGCCTCTATTCTGACTTACCTTGCGAATCATTTTGATACACCTGTTATTGCTTATGCCGCACCGATTGTGGCTATTATTGCCATAACAAAATCGTTCCTTGGTCACTACTTAGGCGCAAGTGAAGGTTTAAATGGTATTATTCACAAAGTCGTACGAGATAAGAATAAAACTATTTCAGATAAGGCTCTTAATCGTTTTACTGCTTTATTTATGCTTATTACTACTTGGGCCGTTGCTACACTGAACCCAAGTATTTTAGGTATGATTGAGAACTTGGGTGGACCCGTTATTGCGATGTTGTTGTTTATCATGCCAATGTATGCAATTAATAAAGTGCCAGCGATGAAAAAATATGCAGGTTCAATTAGTAATGTTTTCGTTACTGTTATTGGTTTAATGTCTATTTCTGCTATTTTCTACTCATTAACACAGTAATATTGCACGCCATAATACAAAAAACTGAGCCCTAAAAGCTCAGTTTTTTATAGTGAACGTCGACGTTCTTCAAGTGCAATTCTCAATCATCTACTTTCGAATGATAAAGACTTGGTTTACCCTCAGGACGGGTTTTAAAACGTCGGTGCAACCACATATATTGACTTGGTGCCGTCATAATTGAACGTTCGACTGCTTTATTGATATACACCGCAGCAGCATGAGGTTCCTTATGTGGAAACTCAGTTAATGGCGGAAATATTTTTAACGTATATTTACCACTGTTACTATTACGAATCATAGCAAAAGCCAAAGGCACCGCACCTGAAGCATCAATCAATAAGCTCGTTCCGGTTGTTGTACAGGCATCTTTCACTGCAAATAAAGGGGCAAAGGTAGAGTTACGCCCATACCCATAATCCTGATCAGGCGCATACCATAAAATCTCACCATTTTTTAAGCCTTTAAGCATGCCTTTAACATTTTTACGATCAAGCATATATTTATTGGAACGTACACGACCTTTAAACTGGAAGTAATCAAAACAGGGATTATTATTCGGTCTATATACGCCAACACCAGGAGTCTTTAAACCAAAAGCACGTGCACCTAATTCTAAGTTCATAGAGTGTACTGCTATTAGTAAAATACCCTTTCCTTGCTGTTGTAACTGTTCTACATACTCTAATCCTTCGACCTCAACATGCCGTTCGACACGAATATCAGGCCAAAACCACGCCATTGCCGTTTCAAATAAGGCCAGCCCAGCGTTATCTATATTCTGCTTCATTATATGTTGTTGCTCTTCTTCCGCCATAAAGGGAAAACACAGAACGATATTTTGCTGGACTGTATCGCGGCGACCAGACATCATCTTCATGACTAATCGGCCAATACATTGCCCTAAACGAAACTGAATAAAATAAGGCAGCCAACTTAGCAGATACATTATTCCTATTAATATTAAAACAGGCCAATAACGCGGATGTAAGAAATCTTTACGAAATGCTGGCTCAGTAAATCTACTCATAATAAAATACAGGGTTCCTCTGCTCATATTTTAAGAATACGTATTCTAAACAGTCTCTTAAAAAACTCATATAACTAATCGTGTCATTATATTATGTAAAATATTTTATTGAATGCAAGTCAATGTAATATCGCAATAGTTGCTATACAGCAAAGATTAAGTTTAGTTATTATTTAGTTAATAAATCAACTTTAATTATTGGCTATATATAAAATAAAAAAGCCCACTTAAAAAGTGAGCTTTCGCAATATTTTTTATGATGTCGCTTTAATTAATAAAGACTTGGCTGTCCTTCTGGACGATTTTTAAAACGACGGTGAAGCCACATATATTGACTTGGTGCTGCCATAATTGATTGCTCAACAATCTTATTAATAAACACAGCTGCCGCTTCTGGATCTTTATGAGGAAAGCCTTCTACTGGCTGGCATATCGTTAACGTATAATGACCTACTTTATCATCATCACGTACCATGGTAAACGGCACTACCGCACAATGTGACGCATCAACTAATAAGCTAGTTCCAGTCGTTGTACATGCTTGCTCAACTGCAAACAAAGGTGCAAATGTTGAACGACGTAAGCCATAATCATGATCAGGGGCATACCATACACGTTCACCTGTTTTTAATGCTCGTAACATACCTTTAACGTCTTTACGATCGATTAAAGTACGGTTAGATCGTGACCGGCCTTGATATTGGAAATAATCAAAACACGGATTATTATTAGGTCGGTAAACACCCATTCCGGTTTTTTTAATACCAAAAGCGCGCGCGCCCAACTCAAGATTCATTGAATGCACAGCAACCATCAACGCGCCTTTACCTTCGCGTTCTAGTTGTTCCATATGCTCCATACCTTTGATCGTGACATGGCGACTAACGCGCGCATCAGACCAAAACCATGCCATACCCGTTTCAAATAGTGCTAATCCTGAGTTATCAATATTTTTCTTAACTAAACTTTCCCGCTCACTGACACTCATTAATGGAAAGCATAGCTCTAGATTACGATAAATTGTATGGCGGCGATTTTTCATTAATTTAATCGCTAAACGGCCAATATGTTTTCCTAAGAAGAACTGCACACGATAAGGCAATAAGCTAAGGAGATACATTAGTGCTAGTAACATTAATGTTCCCCAGTAACGAGGATGCAACAATGAATAAGAAAAAACCGGAATATGCTTAGAGCTCATACGATATTATAGCCTTGGGTTTTAATGATTAACTAAAAAACATGGTAGTTGAATAGGTCTATAATAATCCTTTAGCATTCGAGTAAAAAGCAAAAGTATGATTTTTATTGTCAAAATTAGAATAATACTAACTTTTGCGATTAAAAATAAAAAATAACATTATCTAACAGTATCTTATTATTTTTCGTTTGACATTTATTCTTATTTTCAACATCTCACTAACGTCCCTTCTTATCTCTGTTTTTTATGCTCTTGATTAACAACCGTACCGTTATGCTTGTTGCTTCGCTGACAATAGCCCGCATTGTTATAACGTCTAAATAAGATAACTACCATACTGCATTGCAAATAAAGAAATGACGGTATTTCGTTTACTCGCCCAAACAAAAAAAGTTAACTAATTGAATATAATGAATAATATTGTTGGCACAATTACTGCAATTTTGTTAACAATCTCAATATTACTTTATTAGGTGTCAAATATGGAATTACGTCAATTAGAGATAAATAACGATACGATCGTGTTATCTATCAATGGTGATATGGATGCTGCTGGTTGTCAAAATATCCAATCAACCATTGATGATGTAATTAGTAAACCACATTCACATATTGACGTAGACATGGAAAATGTCGCCTTTTTAGATTCATCAGGGATTGGGGCTTTAGTTTATCTCTATAAACGACTCACAGAAAAGCAACACAGTATGCAAATAAAAAATGCCCATGGGCAACCGCTTTCATTGCTAAAATTACTAAGAATTGAGAATGCTATTCCAGTTAATGAACATAGTGACTAGCACTGCTCTTATCATGGAGGTGATCACGCTATGGAATTTAGAAGCATAAAACATAATTTAAAGTCACTATTCGTTATTAGCTTACTTTTATTATCAGGTTGTACCCCTTTTGCTGAGCATGGACGTGGAGGTGGTGCTAATAACTATTTAAATACGCGCTCAACGACACTCGATCATCTTCCACCATTAGGCCCAGAAGATGGTTTACAGTTTGAATGGGTACTTGTTGCTCGCCATCTTGACATGCTCATCACGGATCAGGCTCAATGGTGTTTTCCAGCCACCGTGCTTCAAGCACAACGAAATGAATCTCGTATTGCCAGTGAACTTGTTGGAGGATTAGAAGTTGATGCGACCAATAGTTTGATTATTCAACGTAATTTACTGCAACGGTTAGAACACCAAACAAAAGATGCCAAGCAACAACAAAAATGTAAACCTCCACGAAACAGCACTATGGAACCGAATGATGTTATCTTTGCTAAAGAGATTTACAACTTACTCAATAGCGCTAATCAATTTACTTTTAACTCCGTAGAACTCGATCCTAACTATATTATTAACCTATCTGTAGCCTCACAATTATTGGCCAAAAATGCCGATTATAAAATATTAATAACCGGCCATAGCGATGTCTTTGCAGCAGATATGCCAGACAATAAACTTGCTCGTCAGAGGGCTGAGCAAATAAAGCGTTATCTCAGTATTTTTGGCCTCAATCCTAACCGCATTCATATTGAGGCGATTAATTCTCGCCCTTCTTTAGTATCAATACCACAACCAAGCGAGCACTTAAGTAATCGTCGTGTAACCATTGAATTAATGCATATTGATCAAAATCTCACACTTAATCACTTATCAGAGAGGTAATTACAATGCATCTCTTTAAGCTCATTTTATTCTCTTTGTGTACTCTTATCTTATTGAGTCAATATGCTTATGCTGAATCATCCAATAAGGTGCGTGTTGGCGATGTTATTACTATCATTTTACCTGGTGAAGAATCTTTAAATAAAACGTTTCAAGTCAATAAACAAGGACGGATAATTTTACCGGAAGTCGGACCGTTAGCCATTGCTGGAAAAACAGAAAAACAGATGGTTGCAATCATTACAATCAGCTTAAAAAGCGTGATGCAAGATCTCAGTCACTTGCAAGTTTTTATCAGTAAACGCCAACTTATTATTAATATTCAAGGTTATGTTAATCAACCCGGAGAATATATTATTGCCGACACCGACTCGGTACAACTGGCATTGCATGCTGCTGGCGGATTACGGCCAGGCGCACAACTCAATCGCTTACAACTGCGCCGTGGTGACACAATAACAACATTTAATTATAAAGCGTTTTTAGACTCTGGTGATCTATCAAAATTACCGACCCTGCAGTCCCTCGATACCCTGTTTATTCCAGCATCAGCAATGATTGGTAATATTGAACAAGAATTTGATACCGCTAAATTAGCACAAGCTGGTGATGCTGCTGATGATAAAAACGCTGTCAAAGTATTTGGTGAAGTTCACGACCCTGGTACGTTTTCCTATAACGAGGGGGCCTCTATTGTGCATGTTTTAATGCGTGCAGGTGGCGTAACTCGTTATGCGACTGTTGAGCAAATCAGAGTTATTTCTAATAATGCACCACGTACTTTTAACCTAAAAAAATACTTAGACTCAGGTGACGAAACTTTACTACCCAAGCTGTATCCAGGTTCAACCATTTTTATTCCTAAACAACAAGAAGAGATTAAATTTGGTGCCAATATTGTCTACGTAATGGGAGAAGTCGCAGAACCCGGTGCATATGAAGGTAAAAAAGGCGCAAGTTTCATGAGTATTCTGGCTAATGCTGGCGGTCCAACACGGTTTGCAGAATCTCGCCAAATTCGCGTTATCAAATCTGACGGTAAAGTGATTAATTTTGACCTCTCGGGGTACACCGAAGGCACTAATTACCAATCCCCCCCACCCGTTGAGTCTGGCGATGCGATTTTCGTTCCTGAAAAAACAGATATGAATGAGAAGTCATGGTTAAAAATAGCACCTCATCGTGCTGTACGTGTACTTGGTGAAGTCGAAGATCCTGGCCGCATAGAGTGGTCTGATGAAATGTCATTTCTTGACTTACTCGCCCACGTGGGAGGACCCACTGTACGAGCAGATACCGCGAACATTGAAGTTGTCACACCAGATGCAAATGGCAGAAACCAGGTTTATACCTTTGACCTTGATAGCTTTATGCTTGAAGGAAGATCTGAATCAACACTCCCTGTCATCCGTGCTGGTGCTACAATAAGAGTCCGCGATTTACCCCTAGATCCCACTGATAATAAATCACAATGGGTACGTCAAACATCTGATAGTTCTATCTATGTTTTTGGACAAGTTAACTCTGGTGGTCGTTATCGCTTTACCAATAACCTTCATTTCTTAGATATTCTTGCTGCAGCTGATGGCCCTACAATCAATGCCGATTTGCACAATATTCGAATTACTCACCGTAATCAAAAATATTCAAAAGTCTCAAAGTTAGATCTCGCTCTTTATTTTGAGACTGGGGACGAATCATTATTACCTATAGTAAAAACAGGTGATTCAATCTATATTCCAGAAAAAGATCGCACTTGGATCGATGAAACTAATGAGTCAACCATTCGTATGTTAGGCGCAGTGCATAAACCTGGACGTTATCGCTATAATGACTCAATGACGATACTCGATATATTAGCCAAAGCTGGCGGTACAACGAACAATGCTTATCCTGAAAAAATTAGTATTATTAATAACTCTCGTCATCAAGGGCAAGCTCGAACGTTTGATCTCATTAAATTTAGCCGAACCGGTGATTATCGATTGCTCCCTGTATTAAGAGCTGGTGATACCGTTTATGTGCCTAACAAAGATGAAAGTATTCTTGCTAATGTTCGCCTTGGTTTCAAAGATATATTCCAGGTACTTGCTACTATTGCTCTCCTTGGAGCATTGTAATGAAGATCCCTTCATACCAGATGGAAATCGAAGATATCTTTTTGTTCTTAGAGCAACAAAATTATCATTCCATATGCATTACTTCTAGTAATCCACAAGAAGGCGTTACGTCTATCGCACAAGCGATTACTGAACGGTATTTATTAGCGGGTTATCGCACTCTGCTTGTTGACCTTAACGTTCAAAATCCAAGTTTAATAGATATTATTAATAAATCACACCAAGACCAGAACTTAAATAATTATTTAACCTATGATGCCCATAATAAAGTAGGGTTATTAGGCGCATCTATTATTAATAATAAAGCCCATATTATTGAATTACGTCAACCTCAAAACTTAAAACTTAAAATTGATGCGTGGTTATTAGAATTTGATAAAATCATTATTGATACCTCTCCTCTTTCTCAATCTTCCTTACACAATATTCCCGCACATACAGTTGCAAGTTGCTGTGATGGTACTATTCTTATCGTACTCTCAGGAAAAACACAGCAAAATGAAATTAAAGATACGATAGAAAAATTAACTGTATATAATGCTCATCTGATTGGATTAGTCTTTAATGATAAACTGCAACCTCATATTAAAGATGAAATCTGTCGTGAGATTAACCGTTGTACTTTTTTACCTGAAAAAATAACAACCAAGCTTATCCACTTTATACAACATAATCGGTTTTTATCTATTTTGGTGTAAAATGACAGATTCTATTCTTCTCTTTACAAGCACCCAGCCTTCCACATTAGAATCTGTGCGAATATTACGTCAATCACTGTCGAAAATTCTCGATCACCTTGATATTAAAATCAATATAAAACAATACTGCCTATTATGCTGTTCTGAATGGTGTACTAATATCATTCTTCACTCGACCCCACCTAGTAATGATATTACCGTTAGCTTGAGAAAATCGAAAAAAAAATGGTTGTTAATTATCAAAGATTCTGGTGGAACGTGGAACCCACTCACGCATCATACTGCCATCAATGATAATACCAATGCATTAAAAGGCGGTGGTTATGGCCTTCATATCATCAAAACTATCTCAGATGAAATATTGTACCAATCACTACCAACACACAATATTTTTACTATTATTTGGGAGCGCGATACTCACCGTATTAAACCCCATATATTATTAGTTGAAGACCAAAAATCGCAAAGAGCACTGTTCCATTCATATATAAAACATCAGTTTACTGTAAGCTCTGTGAATGATGGTAAACAAGCATTAACTTTTTTAAAAAATGAAACTGTCGATTTGATTATTTCCGATATTCAAATGCCAGAAATGAACGGTATAGAATTACGACAACACTTAGAAAAAAGAAAAATATCTTCAATACCGTTTATTTTTTTATCTCAGTCACAAGACGAAACCGTACTTCATGATGCTGCCACTTTAGGTATTGATGACTATTTAACAAAACCCATTCAAAAAGAACAATTACTCAATTCAATTCACCGTGTATTGGCACGTTTTAATCAGGTTTACCATGCACTTTCACAACAAGTAAATCAAAAAATAACCGATACTTTACTGCCTCAAATTAATTTAAAATCAAAACACTGGCGGCTGGCTTTTCAGCAACGTAATACGGGTAGAGGTGGTGGCGATTTTGTACTATCAACCCGTGATAACGGTATCACACAATTATTAGTTGCCGATGTCATGGGGCATGATGAAAGTGCAAAATTCTTTTCTTATGCTTATGCTGGCTATATTCGTGGGCTTATGCAAAATACTGATCTTACTCAGCCAGCACAATTACTCACAAAATTATCTAATAACGCCTATAAAGATCAATTGCTATCACAAACAATGTTAACGGGGTGCTGCCTTAGCTTTATTAATACTAACACGATCAAATTAAGCTGTGCCGGACATCCTTACCCTATGCATATTCATCACAAGAAACTCGATTTAATCAAAGCTGAAGGCACCTTGCCCGGATTATTACCCCATACTGAATATAATAATTTATCCATTACCTTAAAAAAAAATGAACGTATTGTTTTAATAACTGATGGTTTATTTGAATCAGGTAATACGATTACAGAACGAGAAACACTTGAATGTGCGATAAAAAAGCATTTAATCATAACCGCAAATTTACCACTCAATGTAGCACTTGATAAAATAATGCAGGTTTTTGATGCATTAGCTGGCACTCCTCCTAATGACGATGCCCTATTATTGCTGATTGAGAAAAAATAACTGACTATCGTTGTATGTTAAAAGCATATTCCTATTATTTCCTTCATTTATAGTAAATATCAACTAGCTCAAAATAGAATTTTCACATCCGTGTATTCTTAAACAAGCATTTTAAAAGCAGCTATAATAAATAATAAGGTAAGTATTAGCATATTATAGTGTTCTTAAATCATTATTTAATAACCCATTTTAGTATTTTACTGCCGATAATATTTTGTCGCTAATCGGACAAATTAGGATAAAAATAACACTAAAATTAACAATAAATAAAAATTAGTCGTTAAACCGTCTCTATAAACAGGATGTTACTATGCTACAAAAAGTACTTTTAGTAGAAGATTCAACATCATTAGCGATTCTTTATAAGCAATATGTGAAAGATGAACCTTATGAGTTCTTTCATGTTACAACAGGTGAAGATGCTAAAAAATTTATAGTGAAGAACCCACCACAATTAATTATTTTAGATCTCAAGCTTCCTGATATATCAGGCGAAGAAATTTTACAGTGGATTCGAGATCAAAAGCTCCCAACAGCAGTAATCATAGCAACAGCTCATGGCACTATCGATATTGCAGTCACACTGATTCAAAGTGGTGCAAATGATTTTTTAGAAAAACCAATCCAAGCAAACCGCCTTAAAACCTCGATTAAAAACCACCTTGCGCACAACAAACTGGAAGGAATAGTCGAAGATATTAAAAATGATTTCAATCGCAATAAGTATCAAGGTTTTATAGGATCGAGCTTACCAATGCAGGCTGTTTATAAAATGATAGATGCCGTTGCGCCAACCAATGCCAGTGTTTTTATTTCAGGAGAGAGTGGCACAGGTAAAGAAGTTTGTGCAGAAGCTATTCATTATAAAAGCCAACGCTACAACAAACCTTTTGTGGCAATTAACTGTGGTGCGATACCTCGAGATTTAATGGAAAGTGAAATTTTTGGTCATCTAAAAGGGTCTTTCACTGGCGCAACCACCGATCGTAAAGGTGCAGCCATGCTCGCAAACGGAGGAACACTTTTTTTAGACGAATTGTGTGAAATGGAATTAGAAATGCAGAAAAAATTACTTCGTTTTCTACAAACTGGGCGCTTTACCCCTCTTGGTGGCAGTAAAGAAATTGCTACAGATTTACGTATAATTTGTGCGACTAACCGTGATCCACTGGTTGAACTTAATGAAAAACGATTCCGTGAAGATCTCTATTATCGTGTCAATGTTGTCCCCATTAAAATGCCTCCACTTCGCGATAGAGGTACTGACATTCTTGATATTGCTCGTTTCTTTTTAAAGAAATTTGCCAAACAAGATCATAAAAAATTTGAGGCCATAAAACGTAATGTTGAATTAAAACTCTGCCATTATTCTTGGCCCGGTAATGTACGCCAATTACAAAATATTATTCGCAATATTGTTGTACTTCATAATAACACTCATATATCAATGGAGCATCTACCAGAACCACTTAATAGTTTTAAAACAACGGCAAAAACACCTGATAAGCAACACATAAAACTCAATAACATTACTCCAATCAAGCCAATAACAAATATAGAACCACCATTACATACAATGACGACTTTAAAAAGTGAACCTGATGACAAAAAAGCAATTAATACTCACCTCATTCGTCCTATGGCTGATATAGAGCGTGAAGTTATCGAAAATGCTATTGATTATTGCGATGGTAATGTTCTAAATGCAGCAGTACTTCTCGAACTAAGCCCATCGACGTTATACAGAAAAAAACAAGTTTGGGATTCTTATGAAGAGTCAGATTAAGCCACTGCGCATTTGGCTAGTTATTGATAGTAAAAATATCGGGGGTATTGAATCACATATCCTACAACTCGCTAAAGGTCTAACCCTACTGCAGCATGACGTTGATATTATTTTTTTACGCCGCTATCACAAACAACACCCCTTAATCCATTTACTTAACCATGCTCATATTAATTATCAGTTTTTATCCGGTTCTGTACGTTCATTACTGCAATTCACCTTAAAAAACCCACCCAATGTTATTCATTCTCATGGTTACAAAGCGGCTATTTATTGTCGCTTAATACGGTTGTGTCTATTATTTTCTTCTCTTAAAATACGATTTATTAATACCTTTCATGCGGGAGAAATTCCCACAGGAAAAGTAAAACTATATGATGCTATAGATCGATGGAGCGCCTATTTAAATCACGCTAATTTAGTCGTAAGTGATGATATAAAACAACGTATTCCATTTAAAACGGAAATTATTAATAACTTTATAAATACTGAACAACTGACAGTTTCTCATGGCCAACAAATTGCCTTTGTGGGTCGATTAAGTGCTGAAAAAGCCCCTGACAGATTTGTCGATCTCGCTCGATGTTTACCACAATTTAACTTCCATATTTATGGTAATGGCCCTTTAGAGCCAGCATTGCGTCAACAAGCACCATCTAACCTACTATTTCATGGTCAACAACAATCAATGGATAATATATGGCAGCATATTGGCTTACTGGTGATTTGTTCTCGTTATGAAGGCCTACCAATGGTTGCACTTGAAGCTATGGGACGCGGTATTCCTGTTATTGCTACACCCGTAGGTAATATCCACCAGCTTATTCAATCTAATATTAATGGTTGGATTACTGAACCACATCAACTGGTTGCAGCTATTATTCATTGGTCTCAATTAAGCCAACTACACCGAAGTCAAATACAAAAACGAGCTCAACATATGATTGAACAACACTATTCATCACGTGTGGTTATCCCTCGTTTACTCGATATCTATAATCATTAGTTTTATTCTCAATTTAAGAATAACGATTTAAATAGTTACCACCATTAAAAAAGACATTCATTTTCAAATGGTTAAGATAAATAAATTTGGCACTCCTTTTGCTTATTATATTCATACCTTAGTGCGTTTATATCAGTATACGGAAGGACGTCATGGCTCATGATCATCATATCTTTGTTTTTGACCCTATTTGCTACACTGGTGGGTCTAAATTCGCTACTCGCGAAGTGTTAAACCTTATTGATCGCCAACAACATCGTCTAACTATCTTAACGTCAGATCCTCAATCATGGCAGATGAAACAAGCCAATATTATATCGTTACCTTATCCATCATGGTTGCCTATTAGTGATGTTGGTAATGGCTATTGGTTAAGACAGCTCTATTTTTGTTGGTGGATTTTGTATGTACGTTGTCTTCATGGCTCAATAAATGTTGCTGTTGGTGCATCTTGCCCAGGAAATGATATGCCCCTTTACCTATTAAAATGGTTATTAAGATACAAAGTAGCCCAGTTCATTCATGGTAATATCAGTATTTCACGTTCATGTGGATTATGCTTATATCAAGCAGACAATGTGTTTTATTTACACAGTGCTTACGCTTCAATTATTGCAGTAATACAGCATCGTTGGCGAAAACGTAAACCCAAAATTCGCGACCAAAAATGTCAACAGTTATTATCATCAGGCCACTTTTTACCGTTTATAAATGGCATAGCAAAAGAGCGTGCCCCTTCGTTGTGCCAATACCATACGCCAACATTATTTTGGGCGGCTTCGCTTTTAAAGTGGAAAGGACTCGACTTGCTGCTCGAAGTCATAAGGAAAACAGCGGTAAATCAAAGAATCCCAACCAATATTTGTTACCTTGTGCCTCAAAACACCACATTACCGATCACTCTTGCTCCTCAACCTATTGAGTCTATAACCTGGTATCAGCAGCCATTATCAATCGATAGTATTCGTGCAAGCAGTAATATATTCATTTCAACCAGTGGCAAAGAACCTTTCGGACTGTCTATTTTAGAAGCATTATTTGCTGGTATGTGTATCATTATTCCCAAAGACGGTGCTTTTTGGGATACTCAGCTAACGCACAAAAAAAACTGTTTAAAATATATCTCTAATGATCGTAAATCACTCCAGCAGCAAATAGACTATATCAGCAACAACCCCCAACAACTTTCGATATTAGGCACTGAAGCCGCAATATTAGCTCAAAATTATCAAGCCGAACAATGTTATGCCGTAATCATAGCCACCCTTTGTCAACCCAATTCCACATCGGTATAGGTTAGCTATATGCGCATATGGCCTTTAGCGACGCCACTTAAAAATATCATTCTCTATAGCACTAGCATCGTGCTTATGAAGGGAGTGTCACTTATCATGCTGCCATATATCGCAACCCATTTATCTCAATCAGAATTAGGCCGCTTAGAAATTCTGGTTACCATCTCCGTTATTATCAGTATTATTTTTGGTTTATCGTTACATGAAGCGTTATACCGTTTTTCAGGTACTGCAAAAAAAAACCAGCAACCCCAAATTACCGCAGATATTTTTATTATTAGTATGATTATGGCGGCTATTGCTCTACCTATCATTTGGTTAATTTGTCCATTATTAAGTCAACTCAGTCAATTACAAACCTCGACACTGGAACTTAAACTATTATTACTTCCATTGGCCTTTGAAGCTGTCACCATGGTTGTTTTATCGGCATTAAGAATGCAAGAAAAGGCACTGCTGTTTTTTTATATCACCACCGGCAGAGCACTGTTTCATGCGCTATTAACTATGATTGTGCTCCATTATGGCTTTGGTGTAAAAGCCGTAATTTTAGCAGGATTTATTAGTGCCATGCTGCAAGTGGTCGTGATCATCTATTTGCAATATCAAACAAATAAAAAAGCGTGTATTAACTACCATATTAATATTAATGCGACACATAAATATTTCACTTATTGTTTGCCACTGATGTTCAGCGGCTTGATTATTTTTGGTCTCAATGGGTTGGAACGCTGGTTCTTGATTTTTTATGTTTCATTCAATGATGTCGCACTGTATGCCGTCGCATTTAAATTTGCCTTAATCTTAGTATTATTGATGCAACCATTTGGTATGTGGTGGATGCCAAAACGGTTTGAATATCTATCTAACAATGGTGTAAATACCACCACACAGATTACTCATATTAGTATTGTTTTACTCTGTAGCTTAACTATCTGTGTATGTTATTTCTCGCCTGTTTTTATTGATTGGTTTATGCCTGAAACCTATCACGCCGCAAAAGATATAGTGGTAGTTTTAGTGATCATTTTTGCAATTAAAGAGCTTAATGAGCTGATTAATATGGGGGCACTCATTAAACAAGAAACAAAAAAATTATTAGTGATTAATTGCCTTGCAACTGTCGTTGGAGTAACACTCATTATCGTACTGACGCCAGAATATAAAATTAATGGCGTGCTTAGTGCATTAATGGTTGCGCAAAGTATTAGAACATTAAGCACTTATTGGTTATCCCAGCGGTGTTTTCATTTTCCTTTTGCTCTCAATAAAATCGCTGTTTTGTTTACTATCAGTGTTATATCTATAGGATTAAGCCAATTTCAACAAACAATAGTATTCCATTTGTCAAGTGCTATTTTATCGCTTCTCATTTTATTAAGTTACGCTTTTTGGAGCCGCTTAGTTATCTTTCCAAGCATAAATAAATCAAAAAAAATCATAGGAGATAATGATGCTATCTGATCATTCTCCACCAAAAGCACTACCATCGTATTGGCTTATAACACTTTTATTGTCTTTCATTATCGGCGTAATATGGTATTTCCTACCTCATCCAATATTAATTATTACGATTGGTGTAATACCGATAGGCGCTTACTATAGTTTTAATCATCCTTTTTTTATTGTGTTACTGTTTATTTTATTTTCATTTTTTCGATTACATGAAGTTTTTCCTTTTTTATATGATTTTAAAATACCTAAATATTTATCGATAATCTCACTGGCTGCATTTATGTGGCAAATATTTATTCAACGTAATATCCAGCTTTTTTGGTGTCGTGAATTCACCTTAATTACCACGTTCATGTTGATTATTATGGTAGGTATTGTCTTTGCTGTAGATCGCCCTCTCGCCTTTGAAAGTTTTAAAAATACGTATTGGAAAATCATTATTATGACCTTCTCGATAGCTATTTTAATTCAAAAACCCAGTCAATTAACGCTTACTTTACAAGCCATCATTTTCTCTGGAATGGTTGTCGCAATCACCGCCATTTATAATAGAATTGAAGGCATTGGATTAGTTGAGGGAACTCGTGCAACAATCGGTCGTGATATTGGATCAATGCTGGGTGATCCAAATGATTTAGCATTAGTGCTTATGTTTCCAATTTCTTTTTCAATTGCACTATTACTGACACCACAATTATCTTGGCAATACCGTTTATTTGGACTGATTACGACAATTATCCTATTCATTGCGGTTATTATCACTCAAAGCCGTGGAGGACTACTGGGCATGATTGCAGTCTTTGGTATTTATGGCATGCAACGTGTTAAATCTAAATTATTATTACTTAGTTGCAGTACGATTATTGGTATCATGCTTTTTACCCTTGCGGGAATAGCCGATAGAACATCAGGAGGAAGTGCTGAAGTTGGTATTGATGCATCATCAATGGGACGTTTATATGCATGGCAAGCCGCTTTTTACATGGCGCTTGAGCACCCTTTTACGGGGGTAGGTTTAAGCAATTTTTATCCTAATTACTTCTTTTTTAGTACCCATTGGGATGGACTCAATCATGCCGTTCACAGTACTTGGTTTTCTGTATTAGCTGAAACAGGCTTTATAGGATTAATCATTTTTATCAGCTTAATTGTTATTCTTATTAAGAATATTAAACTTACTTTGGCAAACCTGAAAACCCATAAAAATAAAATAAACCCCATTATTTATGCCAGTGCGCAAGGTGTCTATGCTGGCCTGATTGGCACCATAGTATCAGGAACTTTTCTCACCCAAGGTTTTACTTGGCCAATTTATATTTTAGCGGCATTGGCCATTGCAATTAGTAATATTTCGAAACAAGCATTATGCAAAATAAGTAGTTAATTATTATTCTCAATTTGAGAAATCACTAAACCTTTAAAATAACAACTTGATAATATTATAAAAATTATTGGCACAGTCTATGTAAGTATAAAGAAGGTATATAAAGGAAGGGATAACGATGATGTATTTATTCTCTTTTACTCAATGTAAAAAATGGCTTAAAAACAGCCAACACTCTTTCCCTATGGCCTTATATCGTCTTATCTCATTTATACGTTGTTTTGAACTACCTTTACCACAGTGGTGTTATTCCACGCTTTATTCTCTCCATCAAATATTCACTACATTATGGCACTATATTATTCATTTCTTTTATTATCTGCCCGCGTTTAAAGGCCGTTTACATTGTTATGGCAAATACACCAAGCTCGATAATGGCTTACCTTTTTTTAGTGGTCCGCTCATTATGACTATTGGTGATAATTGCCGAATTTCAGGAAAAACCACCTTTTCAGGTCGTACAGACTCTATCAATCCCACACTCAATATAGGTAACAACGTCGATATTGGCTGGCAAACAACGATTGCAGTAGGTAACAAGATCATTATTGGCGATAATGTTCGTATTGCGAGTCAAGGCTTTCTATGTGGCTATCCTGGACACCCCATTGATCCTCATTTACGCGCACAAGGATTGGCTGATTTACCACAACAAATCGGCAATATCATTTTAGAAAATGATGTTTGGGTATGCACACGAGTCAGTATTATGGGTAATGTTACTATCGGCACAGGATCAATTATTGCGACAGGCAGTGTAGTCACCAAAAGTTTTCCACCCTATACCTTAATTGCAGGTAATCCCGCAAAAGCGATAAAAAAAATAGCCTTTCGTACCTTATCTTCACACAATAAGGATACGTCATGAAACATGATCTCATTGTTTTTGCTGAAGATTGGGGGCAATTACCGTCAAGCACTCAGCACTTGATCAAACACCTTGCGCCCAACCGAAAAATTATTTGGGTTAATTCTATTGGCTTGCGTAAGCCACAATTTACCTTGCACGATATAAAACGGGTTTATGACAAACTCACGCAACCGAAAACACAGGCAGTATCTTCTTCGCCCACTGCACCTTTTCAAACTATCACTCTAAAAACAATTCCAGCACCTAAAAGTAAATTTGCCCGCTGGATAGCTAAAAAGCTAATTTGTTACCAATTAATTCCTATCTTAAAGCAAACACAATTATATCAACCGATTTTATGGGCATCATTGCCGACAGTGGCAGATCTTTGTGGAGCGCTCGGTGAATATGGCGTTATATATTATTGTGGCGATGATTTTAATGCATTAACAGGAGTCGACCATACAACCGTGACTCAGCATGAAATTACCTTGGTTGCTAAAGCTAATCTGATACTCACTGCAAGTATGGTGTTATATAATAAATTCCCTAAAAAAAAGACACAATATTTACCTCACGGTGTTGATTTTAAATTATTTAACCACCCAGTTTCTCGTGCTTATGATCTGCCTAATAATGCTCGTCCTATTGCTGGATTTTATGGCAGCTTATCGCATTGGCTCGATTATGATTTATTAAATAACATTATTGCTAATAATCCTGATTGGAATTTTGTTTTCATCGGGAAAAACACATTTAGCAATTCCCCATTGCTAGATCATAATAACCTTTATCTGTTAGGTGAAAAACCACACTCTTCGTTGCCACAATATAGTCAGCACTGGCAAGTAAGCCTGTTACCTTTTATTAATAATGCTCAAATAAAATCATGTAATCCATTAAAATTATTAGAATATTTAGCCACTGGCACACCAATAATCAGTACCTCCTTTCCCGCAGTTCTTCCTTATAAATCAGTGGTTGATATTGCTCGAAACGCAACAGAGTTTAGTATGAGCCTGCAATCCATAAAAACGTCTTGGCATAATACTCAAACAATAGACACTATTGAAACAAGTAAACGTTTACAACAAATTGCATTAAGTAAGCAACAAACATGGGATGTAAAAGCACAACAACTTGAACAATGGCTAGATGCGCTATGATTTCATTAAGCCAGCGATTTTTTATTATATTGACCTCTGCATGGCGACGACGCTATATGATTGTTATTCCGATCATTATCATGCCGTTTATTGGGCTTATTATTGCTAAAATATCACCAAAACATTATGAGTCACATACCAGTATGTTGATTCAAGAAACCGCAAAAATGAACCCTTTTTTAGAAGATCTCGCTGTTTCTACAATGTTAAAAGAACGTCTTAGTGCACTACAAACACTGCTTCATAGTCGCCACATTTTAGGCCTTGTCGCAAAAGAGATTGGTCATACCCACACATCAATGTCACCACAAGCGATTGATAATGCGATTGCTAAATTATCCAAAAACCTTACAGTTAGAATGGTAGGTAAAGATCTCATTCGAATAGATTATCGTTCAAACAGCCCTGATAATATGAAAACAACACTAGAAACCGTCAGTTACTATTTTATCGATCAATTACTGGCTCCTGAACGTTCTTCAATGACCGATTCCAGTCAATTCCTCTCTGAAAACATTGAGTTTAGACGTCAGGAACTTGATATAGCAGAAGATCAATTAGTTGATTTCAAAAACAAAGAAAATACAACTCACCCAGAAATGCAGATATCTATCTTAGATCGTTTAGCAAAACTCAAACAGCGTTTATATGAGCGTCAAGCAGAGCTTGCTGGCGCGAAAAAACGATTGGGTTCAATAGATTTACAGCTATCAAAAACCAACCCTGTCATCGGTAAATTAGAAGAAAAAATCATTACTATTCGAGCTGAACTGACCTTGTTACAAGCGAAATACACCTCTAAACACAGTCAGATACAAGGGCGGTTACGAAATTTAAAGCGATTACAAAAAGAACGTGCTCGATTGCTTTCACAAAAACCAGCAGGATTAAGTACTGAGCAACTATGGGATATTGCCAGTAGTAATAGCGTTAACGATGCATCCAAATCACCACCGATTTTATTATCTCAACTAGAGGAACTTCAAAAGGCGACAGCGAAAGTTGATGCTCTAGAAGAAGAAACTCGCGTATTAAAAGTCATCATTACTGAAATAGAAACTAAAGTCGCCAGTTTTAGTCAAAACGAAAAGCAACTCGCGCAATTACAACGCGATTTAGCCTCGAAACGTCAATTATATAATGATCTTGTCAACCGTTTCGAGATGGCAAAATTAACCCGTTCATTAGGTATTTTTGAACAAGAAAAACGTATAAAAGTTATCGATCGTCCTTATACACCAACAAGCCCATCAAACTTGCCCTCTTACTTTTTTTTCATTGCCGGATTTATTGGGGGGATAGGTTTAGGAACAGGATTAGCATTTCTAGCTGAAATTTGTGACACCAGTATTCGACGCAAAGATCAAATTGCTATGTTGAGTACTATTCCCATACTAAGCCGTATACCAAAACAACCAGGAAAAATAAACAAACCTCAATAGCAATGCCATCTTCAAATACTGTCTTCGTTTAGTTCAAAGTATAATAAACCCCTATTATATTCATTCTCATTCTGACAATTTCATTACCAACAAAATAACCCATTGAATATAAATGTTTTTTTAATGGCACAATCCATGCATTATCCATACGTAATAAGGAGTGTGTGATGAAAACCATTATTCATGTTGTACAACATTTATCCCCTGGCGGATTGGAAACAATGGTATTGAATATGTTGTCGTTTAGCGATCCTGGCTATCGCGTTTTTGTTTGCAGCATGGAAGGCACACTACAGCACATCGTAAATAATTGGGCTCATTTAGTTCCATTTAAGCATCAAATTATCAGCCTAAATAAACCGCAAGGAATATCATATTCAACGATAAAAAAACTACGCTCAGTCTTTAAAGACTATCAAGCTGATATTGTGCATTCTCATCACATTGGTCCTTTACTTTATACCAGCTGCGCGATTCAATTTAACAGCAACCGAATAAAGCATATTCATACCGAACATGACGCTTGGCACTTGAATAGTTACAAGCATCAATTAATACAATTTATCGCGCTACAATTATCAACACCACTAGTGGTTGCTGATGCTGATTTTGTTCGTAAAAAAGTACGTAGTATATTTAAAACCTACCCCATTTATACGATAAAAAATGGTATCAATCCGTCAAGGTTTACGATTGGTAATAAATATCACGCTCGCGATAAACTTCAACTTTCATTCCCTGCCCATGCAACCGTTATCGGCAATGCTGCGCGCTTAGAAGCGGTTAAAGGGCAACAACACCTAATAGAAGCCTTGCAATTATTACCTGCTTCATTTCATTTATTACTCGCAGGATCAGGCTCAAAACTTGCAGAATTACAGCAATTAGTGCACCAATATAAACTAGATAGTCGAGTACACTTTTTAGGCCACATTGATGATATGCCTACTTTTTATCAAGCACTTGATCTATTTTGCCTTCCCTCTGATAACGAAGGTTTTCCGCTATCAACACTTGAAGCACAAGCTTGCGGTATACCCTGTATTGCCAATGATGTCGGGGGAGTAAGTGAAACATTAAGTACTGATAGTCTTTTGGTTGATAATAATACTGCAGTCACTTTATCTGCTGCTATTCAATCAATGCCACACCATACTATTAGTTATGATGCGCGGGAATTTATTCTGACACATAACCATGCTCAAACGATGACAAAAGCTTATGAACAACTTTACTTTTCAGGAGAAAACCTATGATCATCTTTCTCTCTATAATGACATCGTTTAGCCTCTTTGCTGTCATTTATCATCATGTACTTTATCCAATGTTGTTAAGTTGGTACGCTAAACGTCATCCCCAACGTACAGTATCCCCAACACCTAGAAATTTTGCCAACAATAGCCAAGATTGTATTTTACCAACAATAACCATTATTATTCCTGCTTATAACGAAGCACGATGGATTGCTGAAAAAATACGTAATATCTCCTACCTTGATTATCCTACCGATAAACTAAAAGTCATTATTGCCTGTGATGGTTGCAGTGACAACACTGTGGAAATTGCGAATAATACTATTCAAGAAGCCTTATGTTCAGATACGCATATAGAAATTTTATCGCAGCACAAAAATCAAGGCAAAGTCGCCATCCTCAATCAGTTTATCCCTCAATACGATAGTGATATTATTGCACTCAGTGATGTCTCTGCATTAATTTCCTATGATGCGTTATTAATTGCAGCGAAACACTTTGAAAATAGCAAAATAGGCGTAGTAAACGCAACTTATCGATTATTGACCCCAAGCTCTTTCGGTGAAAGGCAATATTGGGACTACCAAACAAAGATTAAGCAGCAAGAAGCTACATTTGGTAACAGTTTAGGTGCACATGGCGCATTTTATCTGTTTAGAAGCGCACTTTTCGTACCGTTAGATAAAGATACTATTAACGATGATTTCATTTTGCCAATGAGTATTGTTGAGCAAGGCTATCACGCTATTTATGACCCAACTATTTGCGCTGTTGAACTTGATTATGTTGATAGAAGAGATGATTTCTCTCGCCGTTTACGTATTTCCGCCGGCAATTTTCAACAACTCATTCGCTTATTTAGTTTATTTAATCCTAAATATAAAGGTACCGCTTTTACCTTTCTTTCAGGTAAAGGATTACGTATTACCATGCCCTATTTTATGCTAATGGCTTATATTGGATCATGGTTATTAATAAACTCTCCGTTCTTTCTCTTTACTTTTATTTGTCAAACAGTTGGCTATGTTGTAGGCATTCTCGGTGTCATACTTCCTCGTATATGTTCACATAAGATTTTCCAAATAGTGGCTTATCTTATTACCGGACATACTGCTAATTTTATTGGTGGAATAAACTATCTTTTCCGTAAATTAATGGGATTATTAAATCGTGTGCATCAATAACATTAAAGTGGCACTACTTGGCTCACCTTGTAAAACAAAAGGTACACGAATTTATCGTTCTGTAATGATTGCTAAACGTAGTTTTGATCTTAGCCTTACATTGATTATGTTAATTATTGTATTACCTTTCTTTCCGTTAATAGCTTGTGCCATTAAGCTCGATTCCAAAGGTGATGTTTTTTATCGTCAATTACGGGTTGGTAAATCAACACCTGATAAAATTCATATTTTTGAAATGATAAAATTCAGAAGTATGCAAAATGACGCAGAAGCCCATACTGGCGCTATTCTTGCCAGCAAAGAAGATCAACGCATCACGACAGTTGGTCGCTTTTTACGCCGTACACGTATTGATGAATTACCACAACTGTTCAATGTACTGCGTGGTGATATGTCTTTAGTCGGACCTCGTCCAGAAAGACCTTCCTTTTATCAACAATTAGAAAATGAAATTCCCTATTTTAGCGAACGCACTTATGGGGTATTGCCCGGTATTACAGGCTTAGCCCAAATAAATCAAGGATATGATACGTGTATTGATGACGTACGCTCAAAAGTCGGCTTTGATCATAGCTATGCGCTATCACTTAACTCATTCTCAAGCTGGTTAAAAACCGATATCTATATTCTCGTCGTAACCATAAAAGTTGTGTTTTCAAGCCAAGGGCAATAACGAGAATATGTAACAACCCGTAACATAAGCTCGTCCAATAATTATTTTTCCGTATAATCCCACTATCTTTCTTTACTCTATGGATAATGCATTGGAACTATTGGCTATCGATTTTTTAGGTAAGCCGTTGCGACTTGAAGGCTCAATGGCTGGATGGCAACAATTATTTTGGGATAACACGCTAGTCTCGCAAATTGCCGCAGCACCAACCGATACAAATCAATTTACGCACCAATTTGAACTTTCAAATAATGAACAAACCATTCAATGCCAACTCAATGGCACCCTTAGTTGGCAGCCGTTTCTGATCCATTATCAAGTCAGTGCTGATCAGCAAATGGTGGCGCAAGGTGAGCGAAATGACAAAGACATTGAACGCCAACAACCACAACAACCGATAACACCAGAAAAAAGATTCAGCCTGATTGGCCTAGCATCATTGGGCATGAAAGCACTCAAAAGTGCTAAATTAATTAAAGTCGTGCTCGCGTCAGCAAGTCTAGCCGCTTATTCATGGTTATTTTCGATTCAATTTGCATTGGCTTTACTGGCTTGTTTAGTGTTCCATGAATACGGCCATATTCGCGCCATGAAATATTTTGGCATGAAAACCAAAGGTATTTACTTAATCCCCTTCTTTGGCGGATTAGCATTAAGCGATGAAAAAATTAACACTCGCTGGCAAGATGTGGTGATTTCAATCATGGGGCCAGCTTTTGGTTTAATCATGTCGTTAGCGTGCATGATTGCTTATTGGATCACAGGGGAAATGTTCTTTGCGGGCTTAGCGGTCTTTAATGCTCTGTTAAATCTGTTTAATTTATTGCCGATTCTACCGCTTGATGGTGGTCATGTTCTAAAAAGCATTAGTTTTTCGATGAACAGTAAAATTGGCATTATTGCTTGTGCATTGGCGGCAGTTGCTGGCGTAATTTTAAGCTACCGTTTAGGACTGACCTTATTTGGTTTTCTACTGATTATGGGTAGTTTAGAAATCATCTTTGAATGGCGACAACGTCATCAAAGCCATCTATTGCCTTTAGATCGCTACGGTCAAATTTTCTCTACCGTATGGTATGTCAGCCTAGTTGCCGCCTTCATCGGTATTATTGCTTATTTTGCTAGCTTAGGTGACAGTTTACTTAGCCTACCGCTACAAATTTTAGGCACGTAATCGTAAAAGACAGAGAAACTAAGCCCTAAAAAAGCCAGCATCCAGAGATCGATTCTAAAAACGATTCATATGGATATGCTGGCTTTTTATTACCACTATTATCAACAACAGCAATAATAATGTCTCACAACAATCACGTTATTTCTTCTTCGCCATCATCGCTTTAAGATCAGCAAACGGATTAAATGTCGCGGCTTGGTGATCATCTTCACCGGCACGAATCACACTGCCCTGACCATTATCTGCATCGGTGTATTTCTCGTGTTCATGATCATGACAAAATAAGCATAATAACTCCCAGTTACTGCCATCTTGAGGATTATTGGTATGATCATGATCCACGTGGTGAACTGTTAGCTCACGCAGATTTGAATAAACAAATTCACGCGAACAACGACCACATACCCAAGGATAAATTTTTAATGCTTTTTCACGGTAGCCCGCTTCTTGTCGAGCATAAGCGGCACTGCTGCCAGTATAATCAGACGACATATCTTGACCTATTTTATAAAGAAATAAACCACTAGTCTCTCTAGTAGTTTAGGCAACTCACTGCCAATTGCCGTATTGAACCATCACCGAACAACAAATTTCAAGTAAAGTTTCAACTCTTCTGTTATCTGTCACAATTTAATCTAGGTTGATCTTTTAATACAAACAGTTAGCTTGATATTGTTTTCATCAGCCTCCATATATAAAAACAACAATATTTTCAGTTAAAAATTACGCAGAACTTCATTGTATTTAACTTAATCTTTTGACTGTAATTTAAGCGAAGAGACCTTTTATTCGGGATTTTAGAAGATAAAACCTTGTATAGATAACACCTTTGTAAAAGGTCTATGCTAATATTCATGCAATTATTTGAAGCTGATTCTAACAGAACGTTTCACGAATCGACCTTTAACCGCTAAGAGTAAACAAATATGGCTTTTGATTTTTCCAATATGCTCACTGAATTATCAGCGATGCACGTAGATTTGTCGGCGATGCCAACGAGTATCGACATGGGGCACGCAATCTTAGGCGCATTAGCAGTGATCTTTTTGTTAATGTATCTAACGAAAAAAGGTAAACCTGTTGAGATCGAAAAAATTGTTGAAAAAGAGATTGAAGTAGAGAAAATCGTTGAGATTGAAAAACCCGTCGAAATAATCGTAGAAAAGATTGTTGAGAAGCCTGTTGAAAAAATTGTTGAAGTAGAAAAAATTGTTGAAAGAATCGTTGAAGTCGAAGTTGAACCTAAACTAAAAACATCAACACCAGATTCAGCTTTACAACTACTGTCACTTTTACAACAAGACGCACGCTTTATTGATTTTATGCAAGAAGATCTTAAAGGCTTTGCAGATGCTGATATCGGTGCTGCCGCTCGTGTTATTCATGAAGGCGGTCAAAAGGTACTTAATGAGTACTTTACTTTCGCACCTGTTCGCGCTGAAGAAGAAGAATCACGTATTACCCTACCCCAAGGGTTTAATGCCTCTGAAGTACGCCTAACAGGTAACGTAGTAGGTGAAGCACCTTTTAATGGCACTCTGATCCATCGCGGTTGGAAAGTGACAAATGTTAAATTGCCTAAATTGGCAGAAGGCCATGATGTACATATCATCGCAGCCGCTGAGGTAGAACTATAATGCAAGACACACAACAACATCGCTACAGCGTGGGTATTGACTTAGGCACAACACACTGTGTGCTTTCTTATGTCGATCTTGAAACTGAAAACGCTGATGTCACGGTCATGACAATTCCACAATTGACCACTCCTGGTAATGTGGAAGATAAAAATCAATTACCGTCATTTATGTACCAAGCTCATGAATCAGAGCTAGCAGAAGGTGATACTGCACTTCCTTGGAATGCAAAACCTAATGCCATTGTTGGTGCTATGGCGCGAAACTTAGGAAGTAAGACTCCTATCCGTCTTATTTCCAGTGCCAAGAGTTGGCTTTGTCACGGTGGTGTAAACCGTCGTGAAGCATTTTTGCCACTTAATAGCCCAGAAGAAGTTGTAAAAGTCTCGCCATTAGAGGCGACACAGAAGTACCTTGAACACATGGCTGATGCGTGGAATTTCCAACATCCTGAAACGCCTATTTGTGATCAAGATGTAACGATTACCGTACCGGCCTCTTTTGATCCTGCTGCGCGTGAACTAACCGCAGAAGCAGCACGCAATGTTGGCTTTAAGCACTTAACCTTGCTTGAAGAACCACAAGCAGCTGTTTATAGCTGGATCAAGAACAATGATGACAACTGGCGTGACCAAGTTGCTGTTGGCGATATCATTCTTGTGGTTGATATCGGTGGTGGTACAACGGATTTATCATTAGTTGCAGTTACAGAAGAAGACGGTAACTTAACCCTTAATCGTGTTGCTGTTGGTGATCACATCCTACTGGGTGGTGATAACATGGATCTTGCTCTAGCTTATCGCTTAAAGATGAAGCTAGCGCAAGAAGGTAAGCAATTACAGCCGTGGCAAGTACTCGCCATTACGCATGCTTGTCGTGATGCTAAAGAAGCACTACTTAACGACGCTGAATTACAATCAATGCCGATTGTTGTTCCAAGCCGTGGTTCTAAACTACTAAGTGGCACGTTACAAACAGAATTAACACAAGAAGAAGTACAGCAAACGTTGGTTGAAGGTTTCTTCCCTCAAACAACTATTGGTGAATTACCTGTACAAACAGCACGTGGCGCGTTAACCCAAATGGGTCTGCCATACGCACAAGATGCGGCGGTATCGCGTCATGTTGCTGGCTTCTTAAGTCGTCAAAGCCAAGCAGTTGAAGAATTGTTTGCACAATATGAACAACAGCATGAAGGCTTTATTCGCCCAACCGCTATTTTGTTTAATGGTGGCGTACTTAAATCATCATTGCTGTCAGATCGTCTGTTAACAACGATTAATGGCTGGCTAACAACAGCAGGTTCTACTGAAGCTAAACTACTTACTGGGCTTGATCTTGATCTTGCGGTAGCAAGTGGCGCTTCATACTACGGTTTTGTACGTCGCGGTAAAGGTGTACGTATTCGTGGTGGTATCGCAAGTAGTTACTACGTCGGTATTGAAAGTGCAATGCCTGCTATTCCAGGAATAGAGCCACCACTAGAAGCATTATGTGTTGCTCCTTTTGGTATGGAAGAAGGCAGCCAAGCCGATGTACCAAGCCAAGAATTTGGTTTAATTATCGGCCAACCAGTACAATTTAAGTTCTTTGGTTCAACAGTACGTCGTGACGATGTTGCAGGTACGCACCTTGATTGGTGGCAACCAGAAGAAATGGAAGAATTACCAACGATTCAGATGACACTACCTGTGTCTGAAGGTCGTACTGCTGGTGAAGTGATCCCTGTTAAGCTGGCGTCACATGTGACAGAACTTGGCATGTTATGCCTTGAAGCTATTGCGACCGATAACGGTCAGAAATGGCAAGTCGAATTTGACGTTCGCGAAGCGTAATTGCTCGCACAACGGCGCACTTTATAGTGCGCCGTTTATTTATCTAACAACCAGCCAATGAAACCTGTCAGGGGTACACACTCACCTATTTCCTACCCGCAAAAACTGGCACATCAAGCGTTTCCTATCTGGCTATTTTCTCATCTTAATTATTTTATGGAGTCAGCATGTCTTCATCTTCTCCGCGCTACCTTGTTGGTATTGACCTTGGTACGACACACACCGTTGTCGCTTATAGTGAAATTACGGATACATTAGAAACAAGTCCGATGCATATTTTTGAAATTGATCAATTAATTGCACCGGGTGAAGTTGCGCGTAAACCACTATTACCGTCATTTCGTTATCATCCAGCGGAAGGCGAAATGGATTCAACACAACTGGTATTGCCTTGGAATGCTGAACCTGTCGCGGGTGAAATTCCAAGTGTCATTATTGGTGAATTTGCACGTGAATTAGGTGCGAAAGTTGAAGGCCGCCAAGTTGTCAGTGCTAAAAGTTGGTTATCTCACCAGCATGTTGATCGTAACGAAGCCATTTTACCGTGGTCATCAACGGCCTCAACGTCTGATGTAAAGAAAGTCTCTCCTGTTATTGCTAGTGCAAGCTACCTTAATCATGTACGTCAAGCATGGGACTATCACCATAGAAATGACAAACTGGCACAGCAAGAAGTTGTGATCACTGTTCCAGCCTCTTTTGATGAAGCTGCACGCGCACTAACATTAGAAGCAGCTGAACTAGCGGGTTTAAATAAAGTACTGTTACTTGAAGAGCCTCAAGCGGTTTGTTACGACTGGTATGCACAAAATCGCCAACAAGCCGATGAGTTATTAAAAGACATTCCATTATTAATGGTGTGTGATGTCGGTGGTGGTACAACCGATTTAAGTCTTATCAAAGTTGGCAGTGATCAAGGTAAATTAACTCTTGATCGTATCGGTGTTGGCGATCACTTAATGTTAGGTGGCGATAATCTCGATTTAGCATTAGCACACGTTGCCGAACAACGCTTACATGGCGAATCTAAAAAACTCAGCCCTGCCGCGTTATCAAAGCTGATTCAACAAACACGTAAAGTAAAAGAAAAGTTATTATCAGGCAATGCGCCAGACAACGCTAAAGTGACGATGCTAGGCAGTGGCTCGCGTTTGATTGGTGGTGCTAAAAGTATTGAGCTAAATCGTGAAGAAGTGCATAGCATCGCCCTTGATGGCTTTTTTCCAATAACAGCATTCACTGACCAACCAAATCAACGCCAAGCAGCTATGGTCGAATTTGGGCTACCTTATGCGGCAGATCCTGCTATTAGTAAGCATGTCGCACAGTTTATTGATCTGCATGATAATGTATGTCGTGAAGCGTTTAATGATTTTAACCTTCATCATCCAGATTCAATCGTTATTAGTGATGATCAACCTGCAATTCCGGTTGCCGTACTGCTCAATGGTGGTGTTTTTAACAGCCCGCTACTTTCAGCCCGTACGCTAGATATTATCTCTCGTTGGCGCGGTGCTCCTGTTACTGAACTGAAAAACCTTCATCCTGATTTAGCTGTCGCTTTTGGCGCTGTCGCTTATGCTAAAGCACGTCATGGTGCACAACTAAAAATTGGTGGTGGTTCAGCCCGTTCATTCTTTTTAACCATTGGTGAAAATAAAGGCACCAAACAAGGGATCTGCTTATTGCCAAAAGGGATTGAAGAAGGTATCGAAGTCACCCTAACTCACCGTAAATTTGCACTAACGCTGGGCGAGCCAGTACGGTTTAACTTAGTCTCATCAACCAATGAGAAACAGCATGATGTCGGTGAACTGATTGAAATCATCGGTGATGGTTATGTGAGCCTACCGCCTTTTATTGCGACCTTAGACAGTGATCGTGATCGTAATCAACTCGCTGCAAATCAGAAAGATCGTGAAGAAGTGACATTGGCTTGCCAGCTAACAGAAGTCGGCACGCTGCAAATTGAAGCGGTAAGTCTTACCGATGATAGCAAGCGTTGGAAAGTTGAATTTGCTATTCGTAAAGATCTAGCTCGCTTAAACCGTAATAAAGGTGATAGCACGTTAGCTGAAAGTGAACTTCCCACGCGGATGCCAGAAGCGATTGATGCGGTAAAGAAAGTCTTTGGTGGCAGTAAAACAACAGATAATAAAGCGGTTAAAACACTGCGAAACGATCTTGATAAAATATTAGGTAAACGTGATGCATGGGAAACGCCATGTTTACGTGAACTTGCGAATGCGTTACTAGACAGTAAAAAACGTCGTCGTCGTTCAGACCTCCATGAACGTAACTGGTTAAAGCTTACTGGCTTTACTATGCGCCCTGGCTTTGGCTACCCCGCTGATGAATTCCGCATGGAACAAATCTGGCAGTTATATCAACATGGTATTCAATTCGATACCAATACCCAAACATGGTGTGATTGGTGGACATTCTGGCGTCGTGTTGCAGGAGGCTTAACCCAAGAGCAGCAACTGCTTATCTATAAAGATCTTGCTAAGTACATTACGCCTGGCGCAACGCGTAACGCGAAGCTGAATAAAGAACTCCAAGAACGTAGCTATGAAGATATGGTGCGCTTAGCAGCCTCTTTAGAGCACTTACCGTTTGATAAGAAGCTCCAATTAATTGAATGGTTATTTGGTCGTCTTCAAAAAACTCAATATGCGCAAGCACATTGGTGGGCAATTGGTCGCATCGCAACCCGTTCGCCTTTTTATGGCAGTACGCATAACTTATTGTCTGCAGAGCATGTTTCTTACTGTTTACCTGAACTGATGACATATGACTGGCGTAAAGAATCATACATTGGCTTTGCGGCAGTAATGATGACGCGCATGACAGGTGATCGCACATTAGATATCAACGATGAGTTACGCCAACAAGTCATTAATAAATTAAAACAAAGTAAAGCACCAGAAAGCTGGATCGAGATGGTTTCAGAGGTCAAAATATTGACAGAAGCAGAAACGAAACGCGTATTCGGTGATGCATTACCCAATGGATTGCGTCTGATTGGCTAATTAATTTCAATATAATGCAATAAAGGGAGGCAGTAGCCGCCCTTTATTTAACTCATATATTCAATCTAATATTTCTTATTTAAAAATAATGCGCAATTACTGACTTACTGATTAAAAAAAATTGCAATAATTCTCATTTTTTCATTTTAAACTCTCAATTGAAGCACAAAAATAATTCTATTAATCTTCTGTTAAGGTTCACATTGCTATTGTCTTGCTAACAGCATTTGTTTACTTGTTATATAAATAACAGGTCAACCGTTTTTCAAGCATGAGTGGACGTATTGGAACGACCATAATCCCACTCTCAAAAATTCAAATAGGCAAGACTATGACTAATACACAATATGATTTAATCGCACAACGTATCTTCAAATCAGAAAACCAGCGTGTTGCTGTTGCAGCCGTAGTGTTTGATGGTCTATCAAGCTACGAAGCTGAGAAGCGTTATGAGTTACCAAAAGGCACGCTATCTCGCAATGTTCGTAAATATAAGAATGAAGTACAATACATTGAGTCAGTGTCTGCTGCTTAATTATTAAATATATTATTTATAATTGAACCGATATACATCATGTATATATGAAATAAAATAATCATGGTTTAATTAGAGGCAAAAAAAGAGAATGTATCACTACATTCTCTTTTTAATAAATTTATTAATATTACTATTATACAGTTACGTTTAATCACCGCTTCGTAAATAAATACTGACCTTAAATAATCCTACCGCAATAATCAATAATCCAAATAATGTTATCGGACCTAAGCTTACTAATGTTTGCCACGGATGATTACTGGTTAAAATATTAAACGCCAAATTACTGACACGGTTTAGCCAAGAACCGATAGCCATTGAATCAAACAGCATATAGCTGACAAACTTAACCAACGTTACGGCAACAAACAACACTAATAATGGATGGTCAGTTAACTGAGAAGCACAAAAGATAACGCAAGCAATTGGCAATAACGCTAAGCTCATCGCTGCCATCATTGAAATAAATTGTCCCCAATGTACCCCTATTGCAATAAGAGAGAGTGAATTTTCAATCAACATATCCGCAGGCATTACCCACATCGCAACAATCCATACTGTGACATCAATAAATAATAAAAGTAATGATGAAAACAATGGAATAATGACTAATGCCACTAATAATTTAATCGCGATCGCTTTAGTGTCACTCACCGGCATAGAATGCCAAAAAGCTAAACTACCCTCTTTACGCTCTTTTGCCAGTGCTCTTGCCGAGTAAGTAAAAAAACTCAGTAATGACACAATACCAGCCACAAAAAAAGATACTGCGCCGACGACACCAGCAAAGGATGACGTTGTGATCGGTGGTTGCCAACCATCAATACCATTCATCTGTATATTAAAAGAAAAATCATTAATATTACTCAATACTATTACGACCACTAACGTAGCAAATAATGCCAAAAATAAGGGTAACCGTGTAATAATTTTATGCTCTAATACTTCCGTTTTAAGCAACACATAGCTTTGCTTCATTACACCGTCTCCTGCTGTTTAGCTAAAAATATATCTGCAAGACTGGGTTGGCTAACATCGCCTAGTTGGGTTAATCTCGATACATCAGCCCCTTCAAACAACAATCGATATTGCCCTAATTGACAATTGACGGTTAACGGATTTAATTGCTTCGCTGCTACAATATTATCTTCATTAACAGACAAAATAACAAACTCATCGGCTAATGTTGGTAAAGAGGCTTGCAAAACTGTTTGACCATTTTTAAGTACCAACACATCTGTTAGCAAGTGCGCAATTTCATTGACTTCATGGCTTGCAATAATTAATGCGCGATCACCCTCATTGAACCACGCCATCAGAGTGCGATAAAATGTCGAGCGATACATGAGATCTAACCCTAGAGTTGGCTCATCTAATATAAGCACATTCACCTTTGTTGCCATTACAAGTGCAAGGTGTAATTGCACTTTCATACCTTTTGATAATGTTCTTATTTTACTGTTAACATTAATATTAGTTTGATCTAAATATTGCTGCATTTTTTGGGGTTCAAAATGGTCGTGTACGCCCTCGGTATACGCTATTAATTGCTTTACTGTCATCCAATCTGGCAACATGGCAACATCAGAAATATAAGCAAGATATTCAACTATTTTTTCACGGTGCTTTTCAGGTGACAAACCAAAGATACTCAATTCACCCGCGCAACTGTGCATCCCCAATAAGGTTTTAATCAACGTTGATTTACCCGCCCCATTATGGCCGAGTAAGCCAAGAATTTGCCCACTAGCTAAATTAAAGCTGATGTCCTCTAATGCTTTTTTACCATGATACGACTTAGTAATGTGCCGTGCTTTAATAAAAGGTTCATCACAGTTTATATTACCCACGTAAAATCCTTAGGGACTAATTAATCGAAACAATGTTCATTAATAACATAAACAAGTCGCTTTATAAATTAAAGGGTTACAAAATAGGCAAAAAAAATAAAACGACGTTTAATTATCTGATATGAGAAAATGGGCTGGATAATAAATCCCGTTACTTTTCAATAATTCGAACTAAGGCAGGAGTATACAGAGCGAATATAATTAGCTCTGTATACTAAATAGAAGTTAATATAAAAATGCAACTTACTATATTAAAATAAGAAGGCTGTAACCAAAGTTACATAATAAATATAGCATTAAAACATCACTAATATAGGCACAATTATATTGCCATGATTGAGCATTAAAATATTAGGCTTAACTATTGATAGATATCATTATTCTGCTTCGTCAGATAACTCTTCAATAACAAGTTCGTGTGGTGAAACACCGTCTTTATCCATCATAGCTAAAAGTTCAATCATGCGAGAGTGACGTGATTCTTGTTTGAATTCATGTAAAACAGCAATTAGGTTATTGATTTTTTGTAGAGGAATACGTTTGATTACTGCTTTTTGTCGACCAGGTACTTCATCAGCAAAATCAATTAAAATTTGACGGTAGTCAACACGGGCTTCCTTTACCTCACCTGTAGCTTCTACACTTTTTAACATCGCACTGAGCGCTTTTTCTGCAGCAGCGAAACTGTCCATTAATAACCTCGGATAATAATACAAATTTGCTTTAACACAGTATTGGCAAAGCATGCATTGATAAAATGATCAATTTTAATCAGAAAAATTAACATTGTTCTATATTTAGCTAAATGAAATTAATAACCTCAGATGAATAAATGAGATCGGTATCTATTTACCGACACTCTTTAAGTGTTTATACACATTAAAGACTCTATTTATTATAATTGATCTTTTCATTTTCGTGTAGCAGGGGACGCCACTTCGGTGGATATTACTCTGAGTTAGCTTTATTGTGAACACTAATTTAAAAAAATCGTCAATTTATTCATTTTAACGTGAGTTAATGTTCTTTTTTGACCCGATTTTTGGCTCAATATCACATTCAAACATTCTCTGATCTCTCTTATACCTCTTAATAAAAATGTAATATTCAACTATAGTTAGCATTAATTTATCATTTAGTCATAGGTAGACTGTGCGTCCTAATTCTATTTTAGTTACCGTAATTATCGGTAGTATGCTTTCTTTTTCTAGTTTTGTTGCAAACGCATCAATTCGATCTTCTGGTAGCTTTACCTCAAACGGTCATTGCGAAGCCTATCAATCTTTTCGAAAACAAACCAACCCTGACAACACCCAACTGGTAAATAAGCACCAATATGCAATAAAAGCCATTAATAAAAAAGACTTTGATTGGGTACAAATACTTATTCCAAATGCCTCCCCCGCTATGCGTTGGGTCAGTAAATCTTGTGGTACCGCGCAGTTTAATCAAGAGCTAACCGTTAAGCCCTCTTTGTCATCATTAAATACATCATCTAAAAGCTGTAATACCCGTAATGATTTTGACTCATACGTATTAGCCTTAACGTGGCAACCCGGATTTTGTGAACACTTTAAGTATAAAGGCAATAAACCAGAGTGTACGGCAATTAACGATGGGAAATTAAATATCACCAATTTAACACTGCATGGATTATGGCCAAATAAAACCAGTTGTGGCACTAAATATGGCTATTGTGATCGTTATGCACAATTAGATCTTTCTGCTTCGACAATTAAAGAAATTGCACCTTGGATGCCCAATTTTTATTATCAAAAAACCTTTGGTGAATATCAGTGGAAAAAGCATGGCGCCTGTCAAAACCTTGACGCTAACAACTATTTTTTAACCGCAACCAAATTAGTCGAAAAAGTAGATGCTTCTGCAATCGGTCAATTTATAAAAGCTAATATTGGTAATAATGTCTCAACATCCAGCTTTAAAAAGAATCTTATTTCACACTTTGGTACCGATGCAGTAGATCGGATTAGCTTAGCCTGTAGCCAGGGAAAATATTTAAATGAAGTCCGATTAAATATCGGAAAGTCATTTAATGTTAACAATAGTGTCCAAGAATTACTTGAGTCGGGTCCTAAGGGACGTCCTTTTTATGGTAATTGTCATAAGAAAATATACATTGAAGCTGCTGGAAAGTAGTTATTCTCATATTCCATTTTATTTCTAAAATCAGAGAGCATGGTTTTATTTTGCTCTCTACTTTCTTTACCTCTATCTTTTACTATTAGATAGCCTTTACAACACCATATCATGACACTTTAGAGCGTCTTATTTGACTTCAAAAAAACAAATAACACGACAATGAATAATATAGAACTCATTTTTTTAAGCCGAAAAATCTCAGTCTGTGATAATGTACAGCGTACAATATAGCTTCTTCTATCCCATTCACATATTTTTACAACCACTTGATTATAAACAATAAAATAACCACCCCCTGTTAATAATGTAACGTGTTACATAGTAATAATTCTTTTTTTGTGATATAAGTCTCCTTGGAATTTTGATTTTTTGTGCTACCTTGCATCGCCTTTAATGGCAATGAAATCGGTTACATGTTCAATGATTGTAACAATTACTTGATGTATATGTTGCAAATTATTGTCAATAAAAAAACCTATTATAGCGACCGATAGCAAGAGCACTCACAAGTGATGAATGTTCCTCTTCACTAAGTAACCTTTCGAGGCTGCATAGTTTTATTAACAGGAAAAAATATGACTTCTACGAATGGAAATATACTAGGATCAATTAATGACACCTTAATGGCGATTATTGGTGCAGTAAACGGCGTTTTATGGGGCCAGCTTCTCGTTTATTTACTGGTTGGTGTTGGCGTTTACTTTAGTGTTCGTCTTGGTTTTATCCAAATTCGTCAATTTCGCCACTCAATCACAGTATTAAAAAGTGGTCGTGAAATAGAGAATGGTATTAGCTCATACCAAGTTTTTTGTACATCAATGGCCGCTCGCGTTGGTACAGGTAACATGGCAGGTGTTGCGGTTGCATTAACCATCGGTGGTCCTGGCGCTATCTTTTGGATGTGGCTAATTGCTATCTTTGGCATGGCAACCGCTTTTATTGAATCAACCCTTGCTCAAGTTTACAAAGTAAAAGATGTTGATGGTCAATATCGTGGTGGCCCTGCTTATTACATGGAGCAAGGTCTTGGCAAGCGCTGGATGGGCACTCTTTTTTCAATTTGTCTTATTGTTGCTTTTGGCTTTGTTTTCAATGCCGTTCAAGCAAACACCATCACTGACGCACTGCACCACTCTTTTGGTTGGGATGAAACCACACAAGGTATTGTGATTGTTATCTTTACTGCCTTCTTTATTATGGGTGGTTTACGCCGTGTAGCCAATGCTTCAACAAAAATTGTGCCTATTATGGCTGTTGGCTATTTAGCTATCGCGCTAGTGATTGTGGCAATGAATATTACAGAGCTACCTGCAGTACTTGCACTTATCGTGAAGAGTGCTTTTGGTTGGCATGAAGCTGTCGCCGGTGGTGTCGCTTTCACTGCTTCACAAGCAATGCAAAGTGGTATTGCACGTGGTCTATTTTCAAATGAAGCAGGCATGGGCTCAGCAGCTAACGTAGCAGCAAGTGCAACACCAAACCCTAACCACCCCGCTTCACAAGGCTTTGTGCAAATGCTCGGTGTATTTGTTGATACTATTGTTATTTGTACAGCCTCTGCGGCAATGATCATGCTATCAGGGGTAATGAACTCACCAGACGCAGCTACAGGTATTGGTTTACTACAACAAGCATTAAGCAACCAACTAGGTGATTGGACGACCTATTTCATTGCTTCAGCTATTTTACTGTTTTGTTTCTCGTCAATTATTGCAAACTACTCGTATGCAGAAACAAATATCATGTTCTTAAATGGTAATACGAAGAAAGGCTTACTACTGTTCCGTCTTTGTGTTTTAGGCATGGTAATGTTTGGGGCTGTTGCTTCTCTCCCTGTTGTTTGGAGTTTAGCTGACGTTTCTATGGGCTTAATGGCGTTGGTTAATATTGTCGCTCTTATCTTCCTTTCTGGATTGGCAATTAAAGTCATCAAAGATTATGAAGAACAACTTAAAGCAGGTAAAACCCCTGAATTTGATCGCTCTAAGTTTAAAGAACTAAAAGATATTGAAGGTGCATGGCATCCAGATACCATTGCAGAAGCACGTGAGACCAATGGCAACACGTTTAATAAATAGAATAATTAAATAATATCGATATATTAAACCAGTCAGCAATGGCTGGTTTTTTTATCTTTATTTTTAATATTAATCATATTTATACTAAAAAATAGAAGTAAAAAAAGGCTAAAGAAATATATTCTTTAGCCTTAAGCATATTTAAACATTATAAATAACCATGTTGGGTTTTCCAGCTTTCACTCATTTGTGCTAAAACACACGCTGGAAGTGGACGATACGCTTTTGCAGGCTGAGTCGCTATTTTACGATAACCACTTGCTTGCAGTCTTAAATCAAAGGCCTTATCTATTGGCTTACCAGCACGTGCCAAATCCCAACGGAAGACACGTAATGCCATATATTCATGCTGTTCAATTTCACCACCATAAGGATACATGAGCACTTTTGCATAGGTTTTTGTTGCCAATTCGAAGTTCACATTAATCATGATTTTCTCCTTAGCACCTATTGGCTATCACTACTGCCAAGGGCTGTATTCAACGTAAAACGTTACAGTGTCGCATGCAAGTTATTTCGCAAAGATCTTGATGTAAAACGGCACATATAACTTAATTATGTGATATTGCGCTCAATATTGTACAGTTAATCGCCATTTTATGCGGTAAAAACAGTCAAACCTAATTAATTTCACTTGATGGTGTCAGTTTCTAAAGTTTGCACTTTAAACCCGTTATCAGCTGCATTACTATGCTAGATATAACCACTTTAAGGACTACATAATGCAACCACTAAAAGTGCAACCTAACCCACAAATTGCCGTTATTTTTAAGACATGGTCTACGGAGTGGGCGAAAGAGGTTGAAGCTGGTAAGAAAGATACAGCCAATCAATTTCATACTGTATATAACATCGCTGCCGATTTATTCGATAAAGGTGGTGAGATTGACATTTCAATTATTTCTGCATTATTTAATGACTGTAAGCAAAAAACAGAACAGGCAGAACAGCTGGTTAATAAAATAAAAATAAGCTTAAAAGATGATGATGTACGTGCACAGCAACTCATCACTAAAGTAAATACCGCTGCGCAAGATGCTGCATTTGCAATGAATTACCTTGGTCAATTACTACTAAAATCAGCATAATCACATGAAAAAAGCAGTGCTTCCTATGACGCACTGCCTCTCCTTTTCATCAATACTGTTTTGTAACATCACCACTAATTTATTACTCACGCTGTATTATTTATTATATTTCCACGACTAATTGTAGCTTTATTACTCTCTATACTTGTCGTATCTGCGTGTCCACTATTAACAAGCCGCCCTCATGAAAATAACAACGTTAACGACTATGTTTAGCCGCTGGTTTTCCAATGCTGCCGACATTCCTGACTCTATTCGTATTACTATTCCAATGCTGGTGAGCCTAGGCTTATTCTATAGCTTAGGTTTTACCAGTGCAGGAATATCAGGTTTAATCACTGCATGGTTACTTGGCACTCAAGCGCGCAATCTACCCTATTTAAAACGATTACAAATACTGTCGATCTCGGCACTAATTACAGTTATTGCGACCTATTTAGCGTTCTTAGTCTTTGATAATACTTGGCTAAGTGCTATTACGTTATGCTCAATCGCAATTCTCTATGGCTTAATGTCCAATCAACGCCCTCATATTCGCTCATTCGGTTATAATTTTGGCTTTATCTATATTATGGCGATTCATTTTGCTTCGGTAGGTGATAGTTTAACCATTATTATGATGGCCAATATCTTTGCTGGATTATGTGTAACGCTGTCATCGCTTATTTTATGGCCCTTTTTTAAAGGCCGTATTTTGCAACAACACACTGTAACGGTACATAATGCGCTTGCTGATTGGCTGAATGAATTACGTTTTTCTGATAATGACGCTCAGCTAGCGACGAGACGGCAGTTCTTTTACCAAAGTGCACATAATTTAGCCTATTTCAGCAACTCTGTTTCATCTCCTAAACGTGCTTTACAAATAAAAATAGAATTACAACGTTTATTAGAAATGTCTGAATATATTATTTGTTTAGAACGAGTACTCAGTTTTGATCTTCACCAAACGACACGAGTACGATTATTTAAATGGATAGAAATAACGGTTGAACAATTAAAGAACAATCAACAAATTACTGAGACATTTGCGACTAACGAATATAAAAATACACCATATATTATTGATATAATAGAAAAATTCAAACGTTGCTATAATTTCGACACGTTTTCAACACCCGATTACAGTAAAAATATTTATTTATTCACCAGCGATAGCGCTGCATTTATTAGTGATTTTTGTCATGCGATTAAAGCTAATTCTAAAGAATGGCGTCATGCCGGTAAGATTGCTATAACGCTCGCTGTTACACAATTTTTAACCGAGTTTTATCACCTTCCCCAGGGCTATTGGATCTCATTAACAGCTTTTATTGTGTTGTTAACCTCTTCAATGGCAGTAACTAACCATCGTATTTGGAACCGTTTCTCTGGTACTGCTTTAGGTGGGATTTACTGCTTTATCTGTTTGTATTTCGTATCGGCGCAACACCTTATATTACTGACCAGTATTTCCGTCTTTTTTGCCTTTACGTCGTATCATAAAGAACGTTATGACATTCATGTATTCTGGCTAACATCAATGATTGTGTTCGCGATTAGCTTGTTATCTCCCGATAATACTTATGTGTCTTTTTATCGTATTATCGATACTCTTTTTGGGGTAACTATTGCATTTTCAGTGAACTATTTTATTGCGCCAAGTTGGACCATGACATGGTTAGATCGGCACACTGCCAGCATGATAAAATCTCAAATCTTATATGTTGCGGTATTAGATAAGCCTCAGTGGGAACAAAAAATCAACTTATACCAAAGCCAACAACACTATTATGCTTTAAATGGTGAGGTAATGAATTTACTCAAAGAACCTAATTTAAGCCCTCGAACATCAAAAGACTGGTTAAGTTTGTTGGTTTTAATTCGTCGTCTAAATGATAGCTTACTACTAGCAACAAAATTAGGGATTCAATCAGATAAACCACAATCTACAGCACGTTGGGTCAATCAATTGCAATGGGTAAAACAAACATTCCCTGATCGTTGTAAGCATGGCGAAATGCCACCATTCAATACTGAAACGACACCGATCCCTGAAGATATGTTATGTGCGTTAATCGAAAAGGATATTCAACAACTTACCGCGTGGATGCTATATCAGCGAGCTTTTGTGGTGTAGATAATGTGATGTTTAATTATCCATAATAAAAAAGCCAGTTAGATTAACTAACTGGCTTTTAACGTTTATTTACTACATGACTTCAATTCTATTGTTCTAAGTTTGTTATATCTTCTGGCTTAATTTCTAGCTGTTGTAGCTTAAGTGTTGATAGCATCTGTAGTCCTTTTGCTGATATACCACCATCATAAAGTTTGTCGCCATTAGGCAATACTGACATCACTTCTGACGGCTCCCACAACGTAAAGAAACTTGATAAATCATAGCCTGATACATAAGAGCTACATACCATTAATAAATCACCTTGGCTTAAATCTGTTTCAGAGGCTGAACAATAATTAATCGTTTCATTATCACTCTTTTCACCACGGGCTTTACGGTGCATCAACTTAAACATATTCCAACCTTGATCAGTACCATATATGGACGGCTGATCTGCATTTGCATACCAAGGTTCAATATTGAAATGATTTTCTGCCCATAATTTTAATTGAGCAAACATCACTAAACGCACGCCAGCATCCCCATGACTCCAAACATGGCCTTTATCACGAGCAAACAGAATTGGCATTTTCTGAATATCACTCTCGATTCGACTCATACGATTATCAGGTACAGGGCGTTGTTCTTGCATATACAACGCTAAAATATTATTCGTCACCTCGGTAGAACCACTGAACGAAAACGGCGCAGTGGCAAGGTTATGACCGATTTCATGCCACAATAACCAATCATCAACAGGCTTGGTTGGAATTGTTGTTGCAGCACCATTATAAGTTGTACTTTGTACTGGATAGCCAGAATGCGCCGCACCAATACTAATTTGTACATCATTGACAAATCGGTGGCGATATTCAGGGAGAGCATCATAAGTAAATCTACGATGCATTCCTTCTAATTGTTGCTGATCGCGCCCATGAAAATCACTGGCAGCATTTGCAAAATTGTTCATCTCATCGCTAAAGCGCACCATATCGGCATCAGTATAATTCGCTATATTATTAACAGGTGTCGTATAAATCACATGACCTGTATCAATTTCAGCAAAAGGCACATCAGTGTTAATTGGGTTTACCCACTGGCCATTTTTCCAAAATGACGCTTTAGCAACACCTGAAAAACCAAAACTTGCCGTAGATAATGAGTCTGAATTTAATACCGTTGGTTTAACATAAATGAGACCACCATAAGGCACTTTAAAATTTAACGATGATCCATTATAGCTATAACTTTTTTGTACACGAGGTGGACGTTTTAATCCTAACTCATGTTGTTCTCTACCCGTTAAATCATCAACCAGTGCAACGGTAATGGTAGCTGCCACCCCACCTTTCACTGTCACTGTTTGATGTTGTGGTGCCCATAGTCCTGTTGACTGCATATTATTTGCAGTACCAATAACACCACCGCTTGCTGTTGAAATAGCTACCGTAGCATTATCATTCGTCATTAATGGACGACCAGGGTAAGAGGTAGTATCAACTTTGATCTGTAAATCCCAAAATGAACGCCCTAACATAATACGAGTTAACGGTTTTTCTTGATAATTTAATGGGTAGCTTGGCTGCAACTCGCCATTTTCAGCAATGAATTTATGTTGGATTAACTGTTCACGGGTTGTTGTAGTACATACTCCACCGCCGTTATGAAGATCATTGGTGTAACAATTAAGGTATTCAACCGCTTTTTCAAATCCAAGTTCATCAACACCACCATCGAAGCGATATTGCTCATCATTCCACATCCATACTGAAGTATTATCATAAGTCTGATTTAATTCAGTGACAGATAAACGCTTACCTTGCTGACCTTTCGTTCGGTAATACAATTCATGAGCAAATAGCTTATCAAGGTTAGCACCTAAATTAGCCGCTTGAACCATTGAATCAACAACCTCAACACTCATCGGATAACGTTCATAATTAGTACGGCTATAATTACCAAATGACGGAATGCCATGTCCTTTACGAGTCTCGATACAATTCACTTCAAATTCATAGCTATCGTTGCATTGTTGCACACCAGGAAACGCAGCTTTAATTTCGTCAATAGCCATTTGTTTTTGTTGTGCACTTTCAACTTGGATAAAAGCATAACGTTTAGTTGTAGAGTCACTCGATACAGGGAAGGAAGCGATTTCTAGCTTTGGCATTTTATTCGGCTTCGGCCATGTAATGGTGCCATCACTATTAATTTTTATTTCTGACTCTGGCTCAAGTAATGATTCAAAACGCTCATAAACAACGAGCTCTTTTTCAGTTACAGTGTGCACATTCGGCACAATACTTCCTTGGCAATACTCGTCTTTTCCACAATTATTTTGCTGGGTTGTATCATGCGCCACATTTGAACCACCCAATGAAACCCCTGCCATATCGGCTAATTTAGCTAATGGTTCAGGATTTATTTCGGCAATTGAGTCCATAAAGATAATATGCCCACCAGCATTTACATATTCAATAAGGGCATTAATATCATCTAAAGTTAATGTAGATTGTTCAATGTTTGAGGTTATAGATCCAACACTTATTTTCAACTCATAAGACTGTAATAATAATACTGGCGTTGATAATGGATCTAATCCTGCGTAGCCACCAGAAGCTATATTTTCAAGAGCAATATTAAATCGAGGATCAATGAAGAAGTCATATTTAGGTAACCATGATTGATGGCCATGATCAAAATATGGCGCTTGAATAATATTTGTAGCTACTGTTAATGACTGTGCTCCATTTTGGTAATCTGCCGCTAACCATGTAAACACATTCTTAAAGAATTGCGCCATGTCACCGTTATCATATTGGGCATTTTTGGTTGAATCAGCAGCTTTACCATTCTCTTGATATAAACACTGTTGGTTGCTAATCGTTAACGACTTTGAAGCCCAGTAACTATCAGGGCAAGATAGCACTGACGAATAAAATGCATTACCGATAAAAATCACGCGTCCCTGCCCAATCTCACCCACTGTAATACCCGGTAAGTTAAACGTCGCGTTAGTATCACCTACAACAGGTGGACGTTTCATAGTTACTAAGGAATTTTCATCAATTGTCTTTGCATCAACAACATGCGGCTTTAGCTCACGTGTCCACGCTTGATCTTTACCAAAAGATTGCCAGAAATTACTGTCATTTCTTGGCATTAATATTGGAAATGCGGTGTTTGATATATTGAGATTACGCATCAATCGCGCATACCCTGAAGCACCATAATAAGAACCAATGTCATGGAAGATATGAAATTGATTAACATCTGTATAAAGCTGCTTTAAGGTTGCGTTGATATTACCCGTACTTGTTTTGACTGTATGAACAATTTCTGTTTGGTAGTCATAAGATGATAAACGTAGCTGATTATCAATATCAAGTGCTAATCCGGTGTTAAATTGTTGCTCGAATTCATTTGGCGCAGTAAAGTCAGTACCTTCAATAATTGCACCATTAGGTAGTTTAATATTAATAATTTCATTTATTGCATTAGGATATAATGCAAAAGTTTTATGCACATTATTGGTAAATATAATATTATTACCATCTGTTGTAGCATAACGCTGAACAAGCGCCTCTATATTCTGTTTAACAATCGCATTATCAGCAACATCGGTTAATTTATATTGTAATTGATTACCTTTTACCTCTCCAAAAGTAAAAGTATCAAGACCAAAAGTGATCACTTCACCCCACACATACTCCAATGTGCCTTGCGCATCCGTTATCCCACGCGAGGAAGCGGTATAATAATTAACACCTGCAATAGGTTGACCATTATCATCTGTCAACACTGCTGATGTTATTTCACGCACCTCTGCTGAAGGTTTGTAGATATAATGATCTTCTGCAGCTGCTGATATAAAGCCCGCGTTTAAATCTGTTTCTGTAGCACTAACTTCTGGTTTTATACTAGGATCAACATGTGAACTCGGCGCTTTATCAACTTGTTCGGTTTCTTTATCAGCTTCATCTGACACTGTCGGATGTAAGAAAGCATCAATAGCATCATGATTATCAGAACCGTAAAGATCACTAATATCAAAACTATTTAATTCATCGAGACACACTTTTCCAGCATCAGGCTGACATGTACTCACTTTCTTTAGCAATAACGCACTATTTTTAGCGACGAGTTCATCACTAAAAGCAGCATTAGTATCAAAGTTAAGAATCTTCTGTACAACTTCACCAGCTACAGCACGAGGCTGTGGCGCTTGTACACTCAGTAACTCAACAGATCCGTAGTAACACGAAAAGGAATCGCCGTCTTTAACTGTAAAAGTACTATTACTACTAAGCTGTTGCTGGTTACACGTTACATCACCTGTGATTGTCAGACCACTTGTACTAATAGTTGCTATATGAGCCTGAATAGCAGGATCAAGAACGGATGGCGGGACAGAAGTATCAGGCTTCTCAGGGTTAACATCAGGCTCAACCACTGGCGGTGGAGGAATAGGATCACTTGAATCACTACCACCATTACACCCCATCAACAGAGCTGATGATATAGCCAACGCAATCAACTTTTTATTTACCACAACATACATCCTATAATTTATTTTTATTATATCTATAATGATGTATATATACTTAACTATACCGATAAGCAATAGTCTTGGTCATAAAAAACACAACTTTGACAATAACAAATAAAAACCATAACCAACTGAAAAACAATGAAAAAAAATGTTACACGCTGAAATATTTCGTAACACAATCTACGGGTAAGTTGTCACTGTCTTATCTTTAGTATTCACCGTTAAATAAAAATCATTTTCTGATTCATCATATCGATTAAAACTAAATAAAAAACATTGCTGACAATCAAAAATCGGCTGAGAGTAATTCAGCGCTAAGTTACTCCCACCATTGCGATAATATTTACTATCCAATGCGAGCCCGACAGCGATTAATGCTTGTTGACGGTTATTAAACTCAGAGGCTTTCGTTAAATCCGTTTGATAAGTGCCTGCAACATACTCAATACGATACATTTTATTATCAGCAGCCATCAAAATATCACGCCAACCGTTATGTGATTCATCTGCCATTAAAATCGGCCGATAAATACTTTTCCAATACGCTAATTTTTTCTGGGTGTGACTAAAAAGATAGCCCTGACAACCTTTAGAAGTACAGAAATCATCTGTTTGCATAATAATAAACACTTCATCACTGCCATCATTATTTAAATCCGCATATCCATAATGGTATGGAAGTAATCCCTTTTCAGTCGTAGGTAAAACCTGATCGGGTTTTACTATATATTTACGTACAATTTCAGCCGCAAATGTTGCACGCTCTTTGTCATTGTCTAAATAAATTGAATCTTTTGTTTCTTTCAGTAAATGATTATTACGCATTCTATCTGTAGTCATTACGACAACAACTAATACAACCGCAAATAATAAATATAACGCCCCATATTTAATCATCCCGATACCTTTCGTCACCCACCCTCTTTAGTGTACTAACTGTAATTCATTTTTGCTGACTCTATAGTAATAAAAAACCGTTAACGACCAAGTCATCTAACGGTTATTGTATTAGCCATTCAAACTCTTTTTTCTCATCCCTTTGGGTTCATCAATCACTCGTCGATGCCAAATAGAATAATGCCTTAGCCCTGCAGGCCCATGAGCAATAAACACTGAAAGTAATAAAACGGTAATATAAATATTAGGTTGTTGCTGTGGAAGTAAAATAATTGAAGCCAGTAATCCTAACTTAATAAACGTTAGTACCCCTTTAAGCTGAATTAACCATAATTTTGAACGATAAATTTCTTGTACCATCATTAGTACACCACTGCACATTGCTAATAGCCACCAGTTAAGCCATAACGTTTTATCTAGATGAAAAATAAAGCCACCACTAGAGATAGCAATACCTAAAATATGGGCAGCTCGAATAGCGGTTTTACTTAAACGCTGAATCCAAAAATGGGTTTCAGATAATGGGTGCTGAGATTGCTTGCGCGATGAATGTTTAGTCATTATGACATCACTGTAAAGTAAAAAAACGCCGCCAGCATAACCTATTTATTTGCGAGACTAAACGCTATCGTTTAAACGATCTAAACTCATGGATAATACCATCCTGAACGCGATAACAATCCATCCCTGCAGCATGTGCGGCTTGACAACCTAATTCTGTATCTTCAAACACTACACACTGTGATGCAGGCACACCGAGTAACCGTGCTGCTTCTAAAAAGGTATCGGGGAAAGGTTTATGTCGTTGGACATCATTAGCCGTTACGACAACATCGACCAATGGCAAAATAGCTAACGTCGTCAGTATCTCTATTGCGTGATGACGGTAGCACCCGGTGCCAATCGCAATTTTTTTATTGAATGCTTTTTGCTGTTGTAATATTGATAATGTGGCAGCAATAACGTCACCTTTATTCTTTATTTCATCAAAATGACACAGTTTAGAGGTCACTAATAACTGTGGATCTGCATCAATATTGTATTTTTGTAATAATGCTACCGCTGTATTGATCGTTGGTGATCCTCCCATGGAGTAAAACCAATCTGGTTCAAACGGTAATTCAAAATCAGCACATGTTTGTTGCCATGCCTTAACGTGAGCTGGCATCGAATCAACCAAAGTGCCATCCATATCAAAAATAATGCCTTGGTATGACGATAAGTCCATTTAATACTCCTTGATTGAATGTGTTGCTTATAGCCTCAAATGGCAAATAATAATGATAGCGATTAAAAAGGTACGGTATTATTACATACTGACGCCAACGCCAATGAACTTGATTTATAACCATTATTACTAAATATATTCTTATTAATACTTAAACTCTGACTATTGAGCCACTGTTGATGACTTGATCCATTACCATACGGTATTCTATACACTGAAAATTGACGGTCATTAGCACTAAATATTAAATTAGCAGGCACTCGAGTCGAATGATGAGTACGGTTAAAATAATAGCTAAAAGTCCCCTCACAATCTTTAACTATATAAGAACCATCAATACTACGAACTGCAATATAGGGTTGCCGCGTTCCTTCATAGTAACGCTGTTGCCATAATCCTACCGTATCCGTCATCATTATTTTATCCGCATTATTAACCACATCGACATTGGCTACAGTTGCGGGCTGCGTGGTACTAACACTCTTGACTTGAACGGTAACAGGCACCGGTAGTAAGACTAAAGATGGAGAATGTTGGGCCTGATAATACCAAATCCCGCCACCAGCTAACATGATAATAACCAAAGCAGCAGAAACCATTGCAATGCATTTTTTTTTAAATGTATTTTCAGATAAACAGCCATTGCTTTCACTGCTGTCTATTTGACGTTGTAATAGTACCAACTGCTCATTGAGGCCATTATTAGTTGTTTGCAATAATACCAACGTTTGTCTTGCACGATTTTCACCAGCATTATATGCATGTCCAACCTCTTGTTGATACCGCTCAATCAATGCTTGCAACTGCGTTTTTTCTTTTATTAATAATGTAACTTGTTTTTTTAAATCAACTGTTTGTTGCTGTTGTGCTTTATTATTAAGATCCCTTTGAATTGTTACCTCAGAGCATTTTTTATTACCATTTCCTTTACTTACTTGTTGATAAGCCAAACTCAATATTCGCATTAATGCTTGAGAGCCCTCTTTATCTGGGTGTAACTTCATTGATAATTGACGATACTTTTTCTTTATTTCTGCTTTAGAGCAGTTATCATCAGTACCCAGTAATTCATGAAATGTTGTCATTAATCAGATCATCAAAAGAAAGATACAATAATTATAAACAACTCCGCTATAACCTGTAAATGACCATCAAGTTACTATGATTCTTTATAATTATTTGAACGGAATTTTCCTGGTGAACATCCAATATGTTTTTTAAAAACTCGCGAGAAATAAGAAACATCTTTAAATCCTGCCGACGTTGCAACTGACGCTATTTTTTCATGATCAGCACTAAGTAATCCACAAGCTAAATCTAGCCGCTTTTGAATAATATATTGTTTTAGTGTGACACCCATAGTGGTATGAAATAAACGAGAAAAATAGGTCGCTGAAAAATCACAGGCTTTTGCTAATTCTTCTTCGCGTAATGGCGCACTAATATCATTATCAATAATAGATAGTGCCGGTAATATAGAACGTTCACGCTGTGATATATCATCACCGATAACAATCTCTTCTTTATGCGTATGCAAACGGCTGAGACAACTATCTATTTTTTGTCTATTCGCACTAGCAACCAAAATATCTTCTGCACCAGCACGCAGTGCAACAATCGCTAATTCAGAATCTAAATCATGATAAACAATAACGATCTTAACAAGAGGATAACGCTGCTTAATAATTCTTAATAACTTAAAACCATTAGACTGTGAATTTTCAATTTCTATAAAAATCAATTCATATCCTGTCATCGTTAATAACAACTCATAAGGTGAAACCTCTAATACATTATGATATTTCACAAGATTATTTTTAACACTGGTATATCTTTCTTTATAGCAGCAATTAACCCAAATCACATTACCTCCAACACCACCACAAACGCGCTTAGTTCTCCAACATTGCGAGCAAAATACAAATAACTCATTTATACCCTTAAATAAGAAGATAATTACATGCTATTAATAAAATAATTTAGAATGGATTTATTTGTTGTGCTAAATATTAGACTCTCTCATTTTTTACATTTCAAAATATACCAATATAAAATAACCACTCGTCATACGGTTACTCTCCTATCGAATAACGATTTTTGTTTTGTGATATATATCAAATAATAACAATAAACACATATCTGTATTTTATAAATATAGTCAATAATATTGAAAATTTTTATATGCCAGTTAGAAGTAAATGCCATCTTTTTATGCAACAAGTAGCAACTCAGTTCTGTGCTCATTAGCAGTTTGCGGATTTTTATCTCAAATTAATCATAGTTATGCTGCTGAACATGAGCGTCCATATGTCGTTGCTGCTTATTACCCTGACTGGAAAGTCTATACACCCAACAATCCCTATTCGGCAAGCATGATCCCTGCTGAGA